>Ga0209630_10000037_pt1 | contig 153463 bp, 138 predicted proteins | sample COG_01_FD_184745 | JGI IMG/M metagenome (GOLD analysis project Ga0209630, IMG submission 184745) | Pelagic Microbial community sample from North Sea - COGITO 998_met_01 (SPAdes) (version 2) | ecosystem: Environmental > Aquatic > Marine > Neritic zone/Coastal water | place: Helgoland, sampling...
TACGTCGTTTTCGTCTCATCGCTTCTCTCCTGAGCTCAACGCTCATCTTGGAGGAAGACACTTATTTCAGTCTACTTTCTGTCCAATCGATGGGGTCCACTGCTGATAGCGGCAACAAAACCTAAAAAAAAACAGTTATGGTCAATGATCGTCAAATCGAAATTAGGCCAACAGGCAGCGGTTTTAGAAGCAACAGGCGCTAACGGAATTCCCGTCACGGCTTTGGTTCGAAAAGTAAAACCGGGTGATCCAACTAATATCGAAGCGCAAGCGGCTCGCAGATACTGGAAACTATTATTTGGAGATAGTTTTATACGAGACCGAAATTCGTCAGGTGCGAACGCCCTGCTGAATTACGGTTACGCTGTACTAAGAGCAATGGTGGCGCGATCCGTAGTAGCAGCGGGCTTGCATCCAACCCTCGGAATCCATCATTCCAATCAAGGAAACCCGATGCGACTTGTCGACGACCTCATGGAGCCATTTAGACCGCTAGTTGATTTAACCGTTTGGAAGCTTATCGAGAGCGGTAAAAACCATGTCACGCCAGACACAAAGCGGGCAATTGTAAAATCCTTATACTTCCCAATGGAGACAGAAAAGGGGCGCTCCCCGGTGGGGGACTGTATCCAAAGAATGGCCACTTCACTTGCCCTGGTCTATGCCGGTGAACGCGAGGACTTGGAGCTACCACTTAAGATGCTTCCTATCGAACTGGCAAGTCTATTGGACCACTAGAAGTAAGGTCGTGCTAAGCGGATATCGACTGATGTGGCTAATGGTGATGTTTGATTTACCGGTTGTAGAGCAAGACGACCGCAAAGCGGCGACTGCCTTCAGAAACACGCTGCTCGATATGGGCTTCGAGATGGCCCAATATTCCGTCTACATGCGCTTTTGCGCTGGCCAGGCGAGACTAGAAACCTACCGGAGACGAATTGAACAGCTATTGCCCGGTGGCGGGAAAGTCAAAATGATTACGTTTACAGATAAGCAGTATGAACACATCACCTCTTTCACCGGGCGGGCTAAACTTGCCCCGGGGAAAGCGCCCAATCAGTATGATTTATTCTAATCGAACATCAATTTTAGGGCCGCGAATTGATCGATAAAGTTAAATATTACAACCGCTTATTAGCATCGGAGTGTACATCATTGGGATATGAGCACTGACCGGAACGTAGTACCGCCCGATAAATCCGTCCGTCTTAGTGTACATCATTGGGATATGAGCACTGACCGGAACACTAATATGGCGTCCGTTCCCGCAGCTTCAAGTGTACATCATTGGGATATGAGCACTGACCGGAACACGTTGCTTCCAGTTGACCAGGTGGGCAGTAGTGTACATCATTGGGATATGAGCACTGACCGGAACTGTCAACTCAACGTTGAATTCGCGCAGCGAAAGTGTACATCATTGGGATATGAGCACTGACCGGAACGCAAATTGTAATCGCGAAGTACTGACTCGCTTTTTTTAAATTTCTTTTTCCATTTTGAGCAACCGATTTTCCTTGCGCAGTTGCATCAGCTCATCGCGTTCATCGCCAGTCAGTCGCGTTCCTGCTGTTTCTTCTGCAAATCGATCGCGCCATTTGCCCAGTAAATTCGCATTAGCATCAACGCTCCGGGCCGCTTCAGTAAGTTTGTAGCCTTGCTCCGTCACCAGCGCTACCGCTTCACGCTTGAATGCTTCCGTATATTGTCGTCTTGCTTGTTTATCAGTTGTCATCTTTCACCTCGTTATGGCATTTTAACGCCTTAACTCAGTGTCCAGATTTAGTAGACCACTACAGTTCGCACCATCTTAAGCACTGCATCTTTCGCAACAAAGGTTTTGACCGCCTGCCATCTGTTCGAAAAGGTTAGGCTTACAATTGAGTTTTCATCTGCCCCAGTTCGACTTGTCGCTAGTCGATCTTCAAATACAAAGGTTCTAGCCACCCCATCTCTACTAGCAAGGGTTACGGTAAAGTCTCTTGTTATCTGAGACCTCATCCGGGAAGAAGTGTGGCTCCTAACAAATAACCAGAGCCCAGTAATCCAAAGTAATAATCGAAACACTGGAGGTATCTCCTTAGTCAAGAAAACAATGAAATTGTTGTTTCTCTTATTAAGCAACTAAGAGACAATTCTGAGATAAAAATATTTTCCGACCTTCTTTAGAATATAAACGCTAAAACAATAATTTCATGAAAAGAAAAATCGGGAATCGGCGCTAGCATCCGCGACGTGTCCCGCGTACTGCCCGTGATCAAATAGCCTGAGACACAGGTTGGTTGTTGTTAAATGAATGTCTGGTGTGATCCATCTGGCCGAGTGTATCGTAATGAAAATGTTGCTGGACACAGCAGCTCAGAGTAGCGGCGCGGTCCCTCCCCGCTCAGATGCCATTACTCCGCGACGATAAAGGGCAGGCGGATTTCCTCTTCCGCTTGCCCTCTTTTAATTTAAGCCTTTGTAAACAGGCATAATATGCCTGCGAGTGAGCTGATAACGCCCATTTGAGGGTTTCAGAGCGCAAGTTTCCTCGCGGCTTACTGGTGCCAACGGAATGACTTCCAGATTTTGCGATGGTTTTCGTTCATGTCGGGAATTTATGTCCCTTTATGCAAGCACTACACCAGAAGCCATCAAGTTAGAAAATACCTGCCTTTTTTGTGCGGACCCACCACGAAAAGAGTTATTGTCAAACCTGGTGTTCAGAGAATTGAATCAGGCGGCTGCCTGGTTAACCTCTGTCACCTCGATCCCATCTTTGAATTTGATCCCGCTCACTACCTTCGTCAGGTGATCGAAACCGCGTAGTCGTCTCCAGTTCTTCTCCGCACATTGACCCAGCTTGAACATCATATGCAACATGCCGTCACGGGACAGGCAGCCCTTGGAACGTTTCGTCCGATGACGGATCGTCGCGAAGCTTGATTCGATCGGATTGCTCGTGCGGATACTTTGCCAATGCTGTGCCGGAAAATCGTAAAAGGCCATGAGCTCTTCGTGAGCTTTTTGCAGGCACAAGGTGGCCTTCCGGTACTTCGCCTCATACGTCGTGATGAATAAGTCGAACGCCGTCTCAGCATCGGCTTTCGTCTCGGCCTGCCAGATCGCGTGGAGGGATTGCTTCGCTTTGGCCTGCGACGACTTCGGAAAACAGTTGAGGACGTTCATCGTCTTGTGCATCCAACACCGCTGCTGCCTAGTCTCACCGTAGATTTCTTCCAGAGCTGCCCAGAAACCCATCGCACCATTTCCAATCGCTAACTGCGGCGCCGTCATGCCCCTGGACTTCAACTTCAACAACACCTCACGCCAGCTCTGCGTCGACTCACGTACGCCGTCCTCAATCGCCAGAAAATGCTTCTCGCCCCGCTCATTCACCCCGATCACCACCAGCGCACAGCTTCGTCTGCTCGGCTCGCAGCCCACTGTAGACACTATACGCCCACACGTAGACCCAGCGGTCACGGTCTAATCGTGCCGTGCTCCAAGTCTGATACTCCTGCGCCCAGACCTGCTTCAATCGCGAGACTGTGCTGGCCGATAGACCCGTCGCTTCAGGCCCACCAGGACTTCCAGCGCGTCTCCCGCTTCGACTCGACCTGATAATTCAACTACGTTACTCTCTTTCATGGTGGCGTATCCTGTGTTGGTTGGCTTGCTGCTTGGTAACAACATTTCAACCAGATACGCCGCCTTTATTCAATCTCTCGAACACCAGATTCAGTTGTAGCTCGGTCTTTTGGCATAATGAGGCAAAGCTTCATGCAAGAACTGAAATGAAAAACAAATATAGAAACGGCTTTACCTTACTTGAGTTGATGATAGTGATGGCCATCGCCACGATCGTCGTCGGGGTCGGAATACCAAACTTCACGAGCCTGTTGCGCGCCAACGATACAGTCGCCGAAGTAAACAATCTCGCTAGTGCGCTGAATCTCGCACGCAGCGAAGCGGTTGGCCGCGGTGTGGAAGTGACCATCGCGCCACTGTCCGGCACTGATTGGTCGACCGGTTGGGTGGTTGGCATCGATACCGACGGCGACAACGTTTTTCCCGAAAGCGGCGAACCTATACTGCGTAGTTTCGAGGCTGTTGACTCCCTGACTTTTACTGCTGCACCGGCCCGCGTCGAGTTCAAGCCGACTGGCGAGGTAACCAACCTTGCAACGTTTTCTCTCTTGCCGAATGCGTGTGATTACAGCAACCGCCGACGCACATTAAGTGTGGCAATGGCGGGCTACGTTGACTTGACTCGGCAAACCTGCTGATGAACAGGCTGAACCAAAGACGTCAGCAGCGCGGTTTTTCTATGATCGAAACGCTCGTCGCTTTGATCATCCTGGCCATCGGCATTCTCGGGGCCGCGTCATTGCAGGCGACTAGTCTACGCGGCGGTTCCAGCTCTCACCACCGCTCGCAAGCAGTGCTAATCGCTTACGACGCCATGGATCGCCTGCGTAGCAATCGCACTGCGGCATTGGCAGGTAATTACAACATGGCTCTGGGCGATGATGCGCCGGTCGGAGATGGAAATGCACCGTTGGTAGATGATGACCTGGCGGAATTGTTCGCCATCCACCTGAGCTTGTTACCCTCAGGTGATGCGCTTATTTCGTGCGCGAACACACGCATTTGTACGGTAACTGTGCAATGGGATGATGGTCGTGCCATCGGTGGATCGACTTCACAGCAATACACCTTCACTAGCGAAATCTGATTTCGCAGAACGGGAAGGGCTGGCAAGCATGACAATCCGCAATCCCACGACGCAACGCGGCGTGACCTTGGTCGAACTCATGGTTGCCATGACCCTGGGCCTGATTATCCTCGGGTCGGCGTTGCAAGTGTTCTCGGCAAATAAGCAAAGCTTTCGTCTGAGTAAAGCATTGTCACGCATTCAGGAGGACGGCCTGTATGCGATTCAATCCATCGCACGCGATTTAAGGATGTCGGGCTACATTGGTTGTAATAGCCGTCAGCAAGTTGACGTAAATGTAGTTGCGGCGGGGACACCGCCGGCCATAGATTTGGCTTCGGCGTTGTTTGGCTATGACGACGGTGAGGACTGGTGGGTTGGCGCGTCGCCGCCGCAGGATTACACGAATACCAATCTGACTATTTGCGACGTCGATGGCGGCGGCAACGCGACCTGTCAAACCAGCGATATCGTGCAGGTCGTGCGCGGTGCTGGATCAGCGGTCACCATGAGTTCTTCGATGGCCAACGTCGGCGATGCAGTGCGTGTCCGCAGGTCGGAATTTGATGCCTTCGATCCGCCGATTACAGTTGGCGGATCTTCACCAACCGGCGAAGATTTGGTCCTGATTACAGATTGCCGCCGCGCCGATTTGTTTCGCGCGACGACAAGTACAGTGGTGAGTGCGGAGCGGGTCTTGACGCCGAACGCTGCACTCCAGCAAGCGTACGCGGCAGGGTCGATAGTCACGCCTATAGTTTCTGCCAGCTACTTCGTCGCTACAGATAACGGTGACGATGATGGCGATGGGGTCGCCGACCCAATCCCGGCTTTGTATCGGATGGGAATTATCGACGGCGGTGCTGCGCCGGTTGCACTTCCGGTTGCCAAAGGCGTAGAGATGATGCGTGTGACTTACGGTGTAGATACCGCCGGCGATGAGTTCGCGGACAGTTATGTGAATGCTGCTGGTGTGACCGATTGGTCGCGGGTGGTCAGCGCGCGTGTTTCGCTGTTGTTAAAGAGCAAAGACGATTTCGTGACCGATTTCCCCGTCGCCGTCACGTTTGTTGACGGAACAGTGGTTAACAATGGCAGTGGTGCCGATCGCCGATTACGGCTAATATTTTCTAGCACGATAGCGCTGCGCAATCGTTTGCCCTAGGGCGAGGAGTTGCACGTGACTAGAACCACTGAATCTGGTTCCGCACTAATTATCTCGCTAGTTATGCTACTGGTGATGACGATGCTCGGCGTCTCGACGGTCAAAATGACTGTGCTCAGTGAGCGTATGTCGGGGCATTTCTTTAATAAGCAAAGCTCTTTTGATGCCTCTGAGGCAGCTCTGAGAGAAGGTGAGGCAGCTGCGAATGGGTTTGCAGTTTACTCCGCAACTGATGGCACGGACGGGTTGTACGCTCCCAACACCGCAAGCACGCCCAGATGGAGCGATTCTGCAACTACTTGGCAAAACCGCCTAGGTTCGACTCTGCCTGGTGTCGCCCAACAACCGCAATACATAGCTGAGTACTTGGGTGGCGTGCCGAGGGACGACAATTGCGCGCTCGATACTAGTGCTAGCACCAATCAGGATTGCTGGCGTTACGCGTATCGCATCTCGGCTCAAGGATGGGGAGCGAATGTCAATGCGTCATCGATTACCCAGTCAACCATCTTATCCAGGAAATAGGTACATCTGGCTCGGCCCGACTAGCTGGAGGATGTGTAATCAAACATGAAAAAAATGCTCAAAAAAACACAATTTGCTTCTCGATTTCATCCGTTGTTGCTGGGTCTGCTATTTGGTTACAGCGTTGGCGCAGGCGCCACACTGTCCATTCCTAACACCCCGATCTTCCTAGCTAACGATGTCCAGGCGAATATCTTTTTCTCGGTCGACGATTCGGGTTCGATGGATTGGGAAGTGACTTTATCGAACGGCGCGCTGGCAGCCCACTCGTCCGCCCCGAATTATGGCAACCTTGATTTTTCGCCGAACGACTCAACTGAAGATCGTGAATTCTGTGTCGGCTACAACGTGATGGCTTATGACCCGACAACGAACTATGTGCCGTGGTTCGGTGAAGACGAGAACGGCGATGCCTATGCCGATCAATCGATTTCGGCTGCTGCGATCGACCCGTACCGAGCCAATGGTCCAACGCGCAACTTGCTGAATGCCGATTATACCGGCTATGCGATAGGTTACGGTCTGTGGGTGGACGGGTCGGGTGGCAAGCCTGCTGACGGCGTTTATCAGAGCGGTGAATGCCCCGTGTCTAACATCGGGTATGCCGGGTACAGCTCGCGTGCAAAAAACTACACTGACGCCCGTTGGATATTTGTCGACACGCTCAGCGATGCCGAGCAAACAAACGTTGCCAATTGGTACTCGTATTATCGAAAACGCGAATACGTTTTGAAGCGCGCAGTCTCCGAGCTCATCACAAACTCAGCGCAGCGCATGGGTTTGGCGACATTGCACAATAACAACAGTGTCGGCACGCCGATAGACGATATGACGGACGCGAGCGCGAAAGAAAATCTGCTCGACGAACTGTTTCAGGTCAATTCAACCGGCGGTACGCCTCTACGCAGATTGCTGGAGAATACGGGCGAATATTTTGATCAAACGGACTCCGGCAATTCGCTGCATAGTCCACTCGGATTCGACGATGCGTCGCCAATTCTGCCCGCCGTTGATGGCGGCGAATGCCAGCAGAATTTCACGGTGCTTTTCTCAGATGGTTTCTGGAACGGTAGCAAACCAAGTGTCGGTAATACCGACGTAGACGGCGCCGGTGAATTCGACGGCGGTCCTCATTCCGACACTTTTTCCGACACCCTCGCCGATGTGGCGATGAAGTACTACGAAAAAGACTTGTCGACGCTTGCCGACAACGTGCCAGTAATCACCAATGTCGATGAGAATTCCTCACAACACCTGGTGACTTATTCGGTTGCGTTCGGGCTCGATGGCACGTTAACCAACGAGCCCGCCGATCACAAAGATGCGACGCCCCCACCGCCATGGCCGGAACCTAAGTCAAATAAGCTGACTACGATCGACGACATGCGCCATGCCGCCTTCAATTCGCGCGGTTTATATCTTGCTGGGCAGAACCCGCAAGAATTAATCGATAGCCTGAACGACGCGCTTGGTGATATTGGCAACCGCACGGGCTCAGCATCGGCAGTAGCCGCGACCAGCCAATCGATTCAAACAGGTTCGCTAATTTTCCAGGGTTTTTTTGATGCCGAGAATTGGGACGGTGACTTGTTCGCCCTCGAGTTCCTCGAAGGCGGCATCATCGGATCAACCTTGTGGAACGCGAGCGACAATATCCCGCTAGAAGTCTATCGCGACATCTTTACTTGGAATTCCGAACTCTCGCAAGCAACCGGCGTCCAGTTTGAGTGGTCGAAGATTTCGGGAGATCAACGGTTACGGATCGGCAGTCAGGATGTGCTCGAATACGTTCGAGGCGATCGCACGTTGGAACTGCAAAACGGCGGCCTGATGCGTAATCGCGAAGAGTTGCTCGGGGACATCGTGCATTCAACGCCCATCGCGGTGACCAAGCAGCAATCGACATTGCCATACCAGACGCTGGGCGGATCTGAAGGTTCCAGCTTCAACGACTACATTGCGAGCAAGCATTCCCGGGAAGACATGGTTTACGTTGGGGCCAACGATGGCATGCTGCACGGATTTCGCACCGACTCGGGCACTGAAGAATTCGCCTACGTCCCCGACGCCATATTTGCCAAGCTCGCGGCGTTGACCGACACCAGCTATGCACATGAATTCTACGTTGATGGCTCTTTGCAGACCGCTGACGCGTATGTTTCGAATGGCTGGAAAAGCGTTCTGGTTGGTTCCACCGGTCGTGGGGCGCCGGCTTTGTTCGCCCTTAATGTGTCCAACCCGACGACTTTCAATGGCACAGATGTGTTATGGGAATTTACTCATCGCCGCCTTGGCCTGGTGCTTGGCAAGGCGCAAATCGTACGATTAAACAGTGGCGTGTGGGCTGCTGTTGTGGGTAATGGCTACAACAGCGAGGGAGGGAAAGCACAGCTGTTCGTCATCAATCTGGCGACCGGAGCGATCATCAAAAGATTCAACACCCGAGTAGGAAGCCATAGCGTTCCGAATGGCATGGCGACCCCGCTGGCCATCGACAGTGACGGTGACTTTTCAGCCGAGTTCGTCTACGCCGGCGACATGTTTGGAAATCTCTGGAAATTCGATATCAGCGACGAGTCGGCGAGCAACTGGTCGATAGAATTCGATGGGAATCCGCTCTATACCGCGATTGCGCCAAGCGGCAAAGCGCAACCTATCACCTCCAAACCGGCCATCATTGTGCACCCCGATGGTGGTTACGTCGTGTTGTTCGGCACCGGCCGATTTTTTGTCAGCGGCGACGATCTGGTCAGGAACCCCGCTGAGGTTCACACCTTCTACGGCATCCGTGACACTGGTGCTGTAGTCGCTTCGGTCGGCGCTCGTGATTTGCCCGGTGGTGCCGCGCAACCGACAACCGTCCTGCAACCCCAGGAGATCATTGAAGAAGACGTCGACACCTTCGACACGCTGCACCAGTTCACCCGCACGCTGACCCAGAACAACGTCGATTACAGCACCCAAAAAGGTTGGTATCTGGATTTCGTCTCACCGGTCAATGGCGCTGAAGGCGAAATGATTATCGCTGATCCGATTGTTGAAATTACTGAAGACAACAAACCGCTCGTCATCTTCAATACCTTTGTCCCTGCGGGCGGCTGTGAGGATGCTGGCGGATTTTCTGCGCTGATGGCTTTTGATCCGCTGACTGGTGGAAAAACCGATTTCGCGGTATTCGATTTCGACGGCGACGGTAACTTTGGTATCGGCGATGCACAAAGCGACGGAAGTGGCGGTTATGACCATGACAATGGACTAATTGGGCAGGCGACAGTAGCGCCAGTGACGGTAATTTCAAGCAGTGACGGTACGGTCAACCATGCAATCAGTGCTGGCCTGGACGGGTCTACTGAAGTTAGCGACGTCAATGCCGCTGCGCAAAGTCTTGGTCGCCAGTCGTGGCGCCAGATCAAATAGCACGTAATGGAGTTCACAACGATGCGATATTCCCGGAGTTGGACCGGATTACTAGTCACGCTGATAACGCTGGCGGGAATATGTTTGCCCGTACAGGCGCAGGAAGAGGAGGAGCCAGGCATAGCTACCGCCTACGGCGTGCTGGATGACGTCAACGAACAAGAGCGCACGCTCGTAATCGATGATCGTGCAATGACATACGGCGCGCAGTTATCGATGCGTGATTTAAATGGCACCATCATTGTGAAGCCGGCCGACATTGCCCCGGGAACAGCAGTGCGATTTACCTATAACTTTCGTGGCCGCTCTTTTGATGTGACCAAGATCAGCGTAGTGGAAGAAATTCCGCCGCAGCTGGACGAGGAAGGCGTGTCCGACCGATGAATACGCGCGCAGGACAACATGCTGGGTTTAGCCTTATTGAGCTGATGATTACTGTAGCGATAGTTGCTCTGCTGGCGGCGATTGCGGTGCCCAATTATCGCAATCACGTCATCGACACCAGTCGCGTCGCTGCTGCGGCCGATGTGCAAGAACTGGCTTTGTTCCTTGAACGCGCCTTTAGCGCCCAGGGCCGTTTCGATGACTCAACCAGCGTTGGAAATCTTGTCAATGCCTTGCCGTATACGACGTCGCCGCAAAGCGGCAGTGACACCGCAAAATACAATATTGCGGTGACTAGCTTGTCCGCGACGAGTTACACCCTTACTGCCACGCCGTCGGGTCCACAGGCAGACGATACTGAATGCGGGGCCCTGACGCTGGACGAGTCCGGCGTTCAGTGCATTCTGAATGGCACGACGTGCTCGAGTTCTTCCACGGCATCGGTCCGCGATACTGTAGCTGCCTGTTGGTAGCCACAGTGCCAGCCTTGTACTTGAAGAAAAGCTCCAGCATTAGTGAGCGTACTGCTCTACCGATCGATTTGAGAGGAAGTGGCTAATTAATTCTTATTTGGAACGCAGAGGTTCCGCGCCGCGCTCTTTCATCCACATTTCCATCACGGCCTCCATATCAGGCTTTACAAATCTCGGAAGGTCATCCGACATCCGATTCCAGGGCATTTAAGTATCAACGTAGATGTGCCTAGTGAGTTGGACGTCTCGGCGGTTGCCTGGTGAGTCAGCATTCACATTTGTCGCCCAGTCCAGTTCTGCGTCTGAGGCTTTCCAGATAAGCTTTGTTCCGCACTGTGCACAGAAGCCTCTCTTACCAAACTCGGAGGATGTGTAATACGTCGGCTCCCCATCGGTAAAAACCAAAGTTCCGATTTTGACAGGGACACCGACCTCGCCGGCGTGACCGCTAGCTTGCTGGCAGATAGTACGGTGACAGTAATACCCGCTTTTTATGAATACCTCGGCTTCGTGTCCGTCATCAAATAAGTTGAGACCAAGTTGGATATTCGTTAATGGAGACTCCGGCTCATCTGCCTCCTGATTAGTTTCAAGCAGCAGCTTTTGCATGCTGCAATCGTCGTTCGGCCACCGTTCGTTGTTTGATGGCCGCCCGTTTCTTTAGGATAGGCTCTGCCCGCCCGACGCATTCCCCAGAGGGATCGGTAACGGTGCCATAACAGTTCGTCCAAAAGACTCCAGTGTCACTCGGACAGCGGGGCAACGCCCAGCTCTCAGCCGCACTGAGTAGCAAGATTAGGAAAAGACTTCGGATAAGGAATTTCTGCATTTAGGCACTCCGTTAGAGCAGAGCTTACGCCTAAGTATCGATTGAGCACCAGTTTCTCGGGTCTATGGTGTCGTGCCGGATGTGCAGATTAATAGGTAGAGAGAATAATGCGGAACTCGCCCACTCAGTGTGCCGTTCGCTTAGCCCGCTCCGGCGCACGCAGAACATATCGGGTCGCTCTCAATTTTCCGCGGTGTCTGATGTGAGGCTAACTAATCAACACTGACCAAGATTATCTACCTTCCCTTGCTACGGTTCAAAAATATTGACGCATTCATTCCCGGATTTCTTGTACCCGCTGCTGCAATGCCAGTTGGAACCCGAAACGAAACTGTTTGCCGGTTGACCTGGCATTTGGGCAGGAGAAAGGCCCGCACTGAGTAGTAAGATTAGGAAAAGACTCCGGACTAAGAACTTCCGCATTTTGGCGCTCCTGTTTAACGGCGTGCTAGGACTGGGCTAACAGTGTCTTTAATGGCAAAGCTCTTCACGTTCGCAGCGAGGCCGCCTTGTGTGTAGCGGCTATCTGCGTGTGCGTCAGAACAGGTGATGTCATGTTTCTGGGGCTCCAGCAGACGCAAACCGTGCCGCAGAGGTGGACCCCAACGCCTGGACAGAAAAAGCATTCGGCTAAGTGAAGTCTTCTGACTTAATACTCTCGTGAGAGAAGGAGTAGAAGATGACCCGAAGAAAACGACGCAATCATTCGTCAGCGTTAAAAGCCCAAGTTGCCTTGGCAGCCCTGAAGGGCGAACGCACCTTAGCCGAACTCGCTGAACAGTTTGATATTCATCCCAATCAGATCCAGGAATGGAAGAAACGCTTGGTCGAAGGTGCCGAGGATGTATTCGGTGGCAACGCAGTTGAAGCCCAGCATAATGAACAGGAGGTAGAGAAACTGCATGCCAAGATTGGCCAACTGTCGATGGAGAACGATTTTTTGTCCAAGTTTCTCGGGCGCGACCGATGAACGAGCGTCGTAGCCAGATTCACGCCACCCATGCCTTGCCGAAGTCCCGGCGCTGCAAGATCCTCCAGCTCTCGCGGTCGACCGCGTACTACCGCGCTGAGCCGGTTAGTGAGCAGGACTTGTTGCTGATACGACTCATCGACGAAATTCATTTGCAGTGGCCGTTCTACGGTAGCCGACGACTCCGTGACGAACTTCAGACCATGGGTCATCTGGTCAACCGCAAACGAGTGCAACGGCTGATGCGTCACATGGACCTCAGCGCCCTCTATCCAAGGCCCCGAACGAGTCAGCCAGGCAAGGGCCATAAGATTTACCCGTACCTACTGAGAGACCTGGTCATCGACCGGCCGAACCAAGTCTGGGCAACGGACATCACCTATATCCCGATGGCCAAAGGATTCATGTATCTGGTCGCGATCATGGACTGGTATTCTCGTCGCGTGCTGTCGTGGCGAGTATCCAATACGTTGGACACGGACTTTTGTATCGAGGCGTTGGACGAAGCGATACAGCGCCACGGTGCGCCCGAGATCTTCAATACCGACCAGGGCTCGCAATTTACTTCTGAGGCCTTTACCAGCTTACTCAAGACTAATGGCATCGAGATCAGCATGGACGGCAAGGGGTGCTGGGTAGATAACGTGTTCGTTGAACGACTCTGGCGTAGCGTTAAGTACGAGGACATTTACCTGCATGCCTACGAAACGCCTTTCGACCTGCGTCTAGGATTAGCCCACTACTTTGAGTTCTACAATACTAGGCGACGACACAGCGCACTGGACCGACGCACCCCGGATGCGATGTATTTTGATGCGGCTACCTGTCAAATGGCGGCCTGAAAACCTACGAAGATTTCACTTATCGTGCTGTCCAATTTTCGGGGTCCACTTCTCAGTGCCGAACACTTACACGTCGATTTGTTTGCCGGCAACCGGTCTGCCTTAGCGCGCATCTGGACTGCGGGAACCTTTTCATCGTCTTGAGCCTTTCAATTAGTAGAAGTGGCTATAGTATGGGGCGCGAGCTGACAACTGCGGTGTGATCATTAACACATAGTCGTACCCATAAGTACGCCTTAAGTCATGTGTGTCAGCCAATTAGTACTTAATCTTTTTGTTTGGACAAGACGAAAACAATCGTGGGATTTTCAGTGGCAACGTGGGCTCGCAGCCATACAGGCATGGTGTGCCTATCAATCATACTTTGCACGTTTGGCAGTACAAGCTGCATGGGAGACTCCTATGCCGTCCTTATTGGCATCAACCAATACCAGGCGCTACCGGACCTTGCCGGTGCGGTTAACGATGTTCGGCTTATGCGAGGGCACTTGCTACATCGCTTTGGGTTTCCCGAAAACAATATCGTCGTTCTCGAGGACGGAGCAGCGACACGCAAAGCAATCCTAGAAGCGCTGGAGAAAATCACTGCCAAGGTGCAAAAGAACGACAACTTATATATTCACTTTTCGGGTCACGGATCTCAAACGGAGGATCTCGACGGTGATGAAAAAGCCGATCAATGGGACGAAACTATCGTGCCCCATGACGGTCGGACAGCCGAGGTGCGCGACATTACCGACGACGAAATTCGTGCGCTACTTGATGGCGTAAGCTCCCGGCAAGTCGTAATTGTCTTTGATTCGTGCCATTCCGGAACCGCCACGCGCGGTATTTCTGAATTACGCTTACGTTGGGTGCCGCCCGACAACAGAAAAGAACTCTATGCGCAGTCGTCCATGTCCATACGTGGTGTTGTGCCACTGGCCGAACAACGCCATATTTTATTCACCGGAGCGGCATCGACGCAAAGCGCACTGGATGCCCCGATTAACGGTCGCAGCTACGGCATGTTTACCTACGCGTTGGGACGCGCGCTATCGTCGCTGCGAGAACATTCAACCGCACTCGAAATATTTGAACGCGTAGAACAGGAACTAAATCGACTAAAAAGCGGTTTCGCGCTTAGCGATTTCCCAGAGCCACAACTGGAAGGCCCTGCGGATAAGCTACGACTTCCGTTGTTCAGCAACGCACCCGCTACACGCGCGGCGCGACGCTTGTGGCTGAACATCGAATCACGCCCACAAGCGACAGCGGCCCTGTTGGATGGCCGTACTTTTGGCGTTCGCCCCGGGGCTGTATGGGCAATTTATCCGGCGGAAGATTCAGATTTTCGAGGTGGTACGGCGCTCGCGAGACTGCGCGTCAATGGGTTTGACGGCGCTAATGCTCATGGCAAGCTTGAACCATCGGCGTATCAGATATCCGCTGGCGATCGTGCCGTTGAAGTTCTGCCGGCGCCACCGTCACAGAAAGTTCTTATCCGTTGGCTTGGTGCAATCGATTCCGATCAACCGGTCGTCGAGAGCAGGCTTCGCGAGCGCTACAAGTTCGTAAACTTTGTTAGTACTGAAAGCTTTTCTCAACTGGCGCTCGAACTGACGGCTGATGAAATGATTGTTTTTGCTGCCGACGGATCGACTGTTAAAACCCGCACGTCGCGCACGAACGTGAAAGATGTCGCCGACTTTTTAGCGCCAAGTATCTTCCGGGTCATCACCACCGGCGAGCTATTGGCGCTGGGAAATCCCGGATCGGAACTGGTGCTTCGACTGGAGGTAGCGACAAAAGCTTCATCGACGCAGCGGTTAGAGGGCACGCCGGCAGTGCGTATCGTTCCTAACACCAACTCCACGCGCTACACGATTCGGCGCGAAACAGACGCTCGGACGGCAACTAACAGTCTTCAATTCCGCGTCTCAGCCAGCTCAGATTGTTACGCTACCCTGATTGATGTCGACGCGATAGGAAACGTAGCAGTGATCTTTCCGAACGCAGTATCGGAGGCGAATGGCTTTCTACGCGATGGCCTTTTGAGCGCCGGGGAGACTTTCCTAATTCCAGACTCTCTAAGGCCGCAGAATAGTGCAGGTTTCCATTTGGATTTGGTACCGCCCGCAGGAACGGACACGGTTATGGCGGTATGTGCGACGAACCATGACACAGCGCGGAAGTTGCGCACTCAGTTTGAGTCATTGCAAAGTGGAAATATCGCTGCAGGTCGGACACGTGCGGCCACGCGGAATGTCTTGACGGAGCAAGTCAGAGAGGAACTAGCTGGGATGTCAACGCGTGGCATAGCAATAGTTGCGACTACCGGCGCCGGAGATGCATCGCGAATAGAGGACGATGTTACGTCCGTCAATGAATCGGACACGGACCAATCCAGCGACTGGGCATCCGCGTCAGTCACGATAAGCATCAGCGAGACTGCCTTGTAATTCGGCATTACGCCGCGAGCGTGATGGCGATGACGATTAGGGTCTGAATGATGTACCAAATTCCACGCTTATGAAGAAATAGCTCAAGGTAGACGCTAAGGATGCTAATCGCTAGCGCTCCTGGACTATTTGAAGAGAACTGCCAAGGCAGGGATCGTGGATGAAAGCGGTGGATTATCCTTCGAATTCAAACTAGCTTGCGAACAAGCAGAGCAGGAGTTCATTAAGTTCGCACGAATCGACGCGAACATAAGCAATCTGAAGAGCATAAAGCGTTACTTCGACACGGAACCTTTAGGACCCCATCTCAACTCGAAAGAAGAATCCCGTAGTTTCGAATTATCGATCAGGACTCGAATTCCATGAATATCACAGGAAATCTGAGTTTCCACGAATGAAACACCTGCACCGACCGTCTGTAACGTCACAGGCCTGCTCACACATCTCCTATCGGTCTGCTCAGATCTCGTCGTTCGCTGCGTAATACTTTGCAGTCGGCCACCCGCGCGACGTTTTTCGAGAGCCTGCCGGTGGATACTTTGTTCATTACAGTTGCAGCCGCATTTTTCGATGCGCAATACCGGCATCCATAAACTCCTCACCGAAAGCCCGGAATTCGAAGTTGGCGTAGAACGGCGTGGCGTAGACTTGCGCATCGAGAACTACCTCGGTCAGGCCGTCGCCGCGCGCGATAGAAACCATGCGCTCTAACAGCGCGCTACCAGCACCGTAGCGACGCCAGGATTTTAGTACCGCCATGCGACCGATCTTGCCAGCTGCTGTCATGCGGGCCGTTCCCACAGGCTGGTCGTTGTTGTAGGCAAGCAAGTGAATGCAGTGCTCGTCCAGCCCATCCCACTCCAACTCGACCGGGACCTGTTGCTCGTCGATAAACACCGCTTGGCGGATAGGACGAATGTTTTCTGCGCAGCTCTCCCAGCTAACTTGTTCAACCGTGATCGTTTTCAAAATACAGATGACCTTCGTTGTACAAATCACACACCAGCGCGGTGCAGGCCTGGTGCTCTAGCAATGAGCGCCAATCGACAAACGTGAGGCGACGATGATCGCAAAGTCTGTGGACGCAGGCGGCGAGTGTGCGCGGCAGCTCTTGATGCTGACCTGCGACAAATAGCAGAATCCTATCGCCCTCCTCGATGCAGGCGAACCGACTAAATTCGTTTCGCCATAGGTCCTCGCCCCCAGCTAGTCTTGCAATCAGGCGTCCGACACCAACGGGCTCGTCGCGCGGCTCAACCTCATCGCCACTTTTCGATTCCGTAACAAATTCACCGAACCACCGTGCGATAGCGCGATCGTTCACCGGTAGCTGTTCGATGATGGAACGCACCCGCTGAATTGCATCGGCGCTGATCTCGCCAGGATGAAGTTGCGCACTGAGATCAGGATCGCCGTAGTGCTTAGCGGAAAGATAATACTCGGCCTGGTACCCCACGAAACTCACCGCGAGATCGCGCTCACTCGGCGCGCGAAACCCAATTGAGTAGGTGATGTTGTCGTCGAGCGCGACGCCGTGATGAATAATGCCCGGCGGCAGATAAAGCATATCGCCGGGAGCCAGGACCCATTCCTGTTGCAGCTCAAATTCGGCGACGATACTCAGTTCAAGATCTGGGATGAGGTCGCCTGGGGCGACCTTCTGGTCGCTGATCCGCCAACGTTTGCGCCCCGCGCCCTGCAGCAGGAATACATCATAGTTGTCCACATGCGGCCCGGCCGAACCGTGGACTGGCGCGTAACTCGCCATGATGTCGTCGATGCGCCAACTAGGTATGAAACGAACCGCGTCCAACAATTGTGCAAGTGACGGGACGTACTTGTGCACCTCTTGCACGAGCACTGTCCAATGACTGGCGGGTAAATCAACGAACTGCTCAGTGCTGAAAGGGCCATGCCGCAGCCACCACGGCACGGGGCCATCTTTTTCAACGATCAGGCGCGCTTCGATGCCGTCTTCGCACGCCATCCCGGCGAGTTCCTCAGCGCTCAAGGGGTTCTCAAAATCCGCAAACGCGGCGCGTATTAACAGCGGTTTCTTCTGCCAGTACTCGGCCAGAAAGGTCGCTGCATTCAGACCCTCGGGCCAACTCAGGATGGGCGTCATTAAAGTGTGCTCAGTAGCCACGGTTCCGGCCATCTGCGAGTCATGATCGCGACCGGTGGATTTCTATGCTGCTGCGATTGATGCCAGCGTGTTCTCGAATCCTGCGCTAATCACCCAACCCGCGTCGCTTCAACTAACAGGATAGGTGACTTGGGTCCGATGCAACAAGACGGATTGGGAGCATCGGCAGTCCAGGGCAATCGCAGCTCTCACTTGGTAGGCTGCCGACTTCGGGAACGCCGAGCTGATTGGCGTCGAAAGAGCGTATCGATTTCGGCATCTTTATCGACGCCCAAACCGCGCATCGAATCTCCTAGAATATGCACTCGATGACGTTTGCTATGACCAAGGACTATCCACATGGCCAAACCCGAATGCACGCCCGTGCTGATCGGTATCGGCGTTGCCAGCCGCCGCGAAGAGGATCCGGAGCAAGCGCTCGAACCGCTGGATCTGATGCTCGAGGCGGTCAACGCCGCCGGTGCAGATTGCGGTAATGCCGTAGCACTGCGTGGCACCCAATACATTGGTGTGCCACACGGTCGCTGGAAATACGCCAATCCGGGCGGTGCAGTAGCGACGGCCATTGGCGCCGAACAGGCGCGCTCAGTCTTTGCCAGTGTCGGTGTGCTGCAACAATCGCTGCTCGGAGAAGCGTGCCAACTCATTGCTAATGGTGAAGCCCATACCACGCTCGTGACTGGCGCTGATTGCGGCTACCGTTTGCTACGCGCGCGCATCGCCGGCCAACGCATGGTCGACAGTCAGCAGCGGGACCAGCCGCACGTCCGTCTGGAACCGAAAGAAGAGTTGTTTCATCCGGTCGAAAGCAGTCTCGGCCTGACCATGCCGGTCGGACTGTACGCAATCATGGAAAGCGCGTTGCGCGCGCGAAACGGCTGGACGGTCGAGCAACATCGTGACCGGCTTGCTGAGCTCTATGCCGGCTTCAGCGCAGTCGCTGCGGACAACCCACACGCCTGGAAGCGCGACCGCCTTGATGCTGTGGCGATCCGCGAGCCCTCGCGCGCCAATCCGATGCAGGCGTTTCCCTATACCCGCTCGCTGTGTTCGGCGTTCAATATCGATCAGGCGGCGGCCTTATTGTTCTGCTCTCAAGCACGCGCCAGAGAGCTTGGTATTGATCCCGAACGGTGGATTTATCCACTCGCAAGCACGGAATCGAATCATCAGGTCTCGGTATCCGGTCGCGCCGATTTAACGACATGTCCCGGCGCTGGGATTGCCGGGCGGGCGGCATTGAGCGCAGGCGCGATGGCCGTTGAGGACATCGACCTGCTCGAGTTGTACAGCTGCTTCCCGCTTGCAGTGGAAGTGTATGCCGCGGAACTTGGTATCGACCTCGCGCGACAATTAACCGTGACCGGCGGCATGTCGTTTGCGGGCGGCCCGTGGAACAACTACGTGTTTCAGTCGACCTGCCGCGCGGTTGAACTGATGCGTGCTGGACACGGCAACAATGCCTTCATAAGCAGCGTCTCCGGCATGTTGACCAAACAGGGCTTCGGTTTATGGTCGCGCGAACCGGCAGCGCAAGGCTTCAGTTGGTCTGACCACAGTGCGGAGGTTGCCCAGGTTCAGCGCACCGTTGATGTCGTTGAATCCTTTAGCGGCACCGCCACCATGGCTGGCTGCACCGTGATGTACGCGCGCGACAAAGCGCCGTGGATCATGGCGCTGATTAACACGCCCTCTGGTCAGCGGGCTCTGGTCACGGCACAAGACGCCGGCCTGATTTCCGCGCTTGAAAGTGAAGAGTGGGTCGGGCGCGAAGTCAGCGTGCAGGACAACGTACTGATCAGTTGAAATTATCGAGGTAGTTCGTAAATGCTGGCGCCTCAGCGCGGTTCGTCAGAACAATATCGTGCCGGGGCCCAGTCCGAGTGCCTCACTGCCAAAGGCAGTAGCGTTGGTGTCGAAATCCGCAATGGCATGATGGGACATGGTGTGCAGGTTGTTCATCATGGTCATTAGCGGGGAACGTTCGTAGATGCTGTTCGCCCCCGCTGCATCGTAAAGTCGATCGGCAGCACGACGGCATAAAGTTACCGCGTAGCTACCGCGCATTTTCAATTCAACGCGAGTTTTAACGTCGAAGTCCTGTTCGTTCGCGAGCGCGTTGCAATAGATTGCCTCGATCTCACTCACGAGCAACTCAGCGCTACGCAGCTCCGCCCACGATTCGGCGAGGCGCATTTGGGTCGTGCTTTTCTTCGCTTTGGACGAGCCGTCGTAGCGATCGCGTCGCACACTGGTCATCGCAACGAACTCTGCGTAAATGCGTTGTGTCATCGCGAGCACTGGTGCAGTGATAAACCAGGTCAAAGTCGACAGGACAGGAAATGAGTACGTGAAGCTGGTCCCGGCCGGAGAGAACGTGTCACCCGTTTCAAACAAGGTTCCGGTCGGCATCGCCCGGTGTCCGGGTACAAAAACATCATCGAGCACGATGTCTTTGCTGCCGGTGCCGCGTAAGCCGAGCGTATGCCAGGTGTCGTCAATGCTGAAGTCCCCTGTTGGCACGAGCGCGTGTACGTGCTTGGGATCTTCACGTGATGAATTGGATTGCGTCGCGCCGACCATCACCCAGCTTCCATGATCGCAACCGCTGGCAAACTGCCAGCGACCGGATATCCTGAATCCGCCATCGACAGGGTGGGCCTTGCCATTCGCCGCCAGTGAGCCCGGAATAATGGTATGGAGGTCACTAGCGACGACTTCGTCCTGCACCGCCTGCGGATACTTGCCGAGCATCCAGGTATGCGCGCCGGTGACCATATAGACCCACCCCGTCGACGCACAGCCCTCACTTAGTGCGCGCCCGACAGCGTGGAATGTCGGCAGACCAGCTTCCAGACCATCAATCGAACGCGGCTGAATGACTTTAAATAGGCCGCTTTCGCGAACTGCAGTGACTGACGCAGGCGACAATTCACGCAGTCGGTCACATTCGGATTCGTGGTGCGCGAGTTCTTTAGCCACTTCTCGAGCAGTCGCAACGAGCCGCTCATGGAGCGCAAGGTCAGACGAGTTCATGAAACGGATTCCGGACAGTCAATCTTAGTGCGGCACGATGGTCATTGCGCTCTGCTCTGGTGTGCGCCACGGCGGTACCGTCGCGCCGGCTAAGTGCCGACGCGTTGCAGCTTGAGGTAAAACGGCCGTTGTTACGACCGCACAAAAGCGTCAGACGCTAAACGCCATCACGAACATCCACACGCACATGCCGAGCGCGGTGACGAAACTGAGTACACGTAGGACTGCCTGGCCGGCGATATAGAAAATACCGTGAGCAACCCGCGCAGCAACCCAGATCATGCAGGCCAGCGCCCAGTTGCCTGCCGGGTCGACACCAACAGAGAATGCTGCGAAATTCGCAACGGTGAAAATGGCCAGCGCCTCCCAGGCGTTTGATTGAGCGCCAACAACGCGTGCCCCAGCATCAGTCAATTTTGTCGATTGCTCGCGCGGAGAAACCAAATCGACACTACCGAGCTGCTTACTGCGATACGGCACCGAGACTCCGGCCCAGGTTAGCGGCAAAAAAATTCCCACCAAAAGACAAGCCAATTGAACTGTCATAACACTCTCCCTCTTTGCGAATACATATGTTGGCCGGCTGTTATTCTCTGGTTTCGTCTTGCTCGTCGCAGGCCCGCCGCTATCCCGATGCGAATTAGGGCACGACGACTTGCTCCGCACGGCGCGTCAACGGACAGGAGAATGTTTTCCGACTTCGTTTAGTTGCTTTAGGTTCGTCCTCACCGGTCAATCGAGCCACGCGGAGAACCCGCACCAAGCCCTCGACACAGCATTCGTTGGTCGAGGCGCAAAGTAAGTATCCGCGCTCCAAGAGAAAAGAGAAAGCGCCGGGTACAACTGACTGCAGATCAGGCTCTGGGCCGTAGCGCGTCGATTGGTTTGCCGGGTTGTACCGTGATACGACGGCTCGTGTTGAAATAGACATTGTTGTAGCCCTTGAGGACTTCGCTTTGAAATTCGGACTATGTGCAGACTTCCGCAATCCGCCACAGTGGCGTCAACCGTTTCCTGATTTGTATCAGGCGCTGCTCGACCAGATCGTGCGGGCGGAAGCACTTGGATTCGAGAATTGCTGGCTGACCGAGCACCATTTCACGGAGGACGGCTATAACCCCGCCCTGCTCGGGGCAGCAGCGGCCATCGCCGCCAGAACGCAGACTATTCGAATCGGCTCGTTCATATTGCTCCTACCGTTTCTGCATCCCGTGCGTGCAGCTGAAGACATCACCTTCGTTGATATCGTGTCTAACGGACGCTTCGATCTGGGTATAGGTCAGGGCTATTCGTTTCACGAATTCAACGGTTTTTGCGTTAACCGCGCGACACGTGGGCAACGCTATCGCGAGAACATCGACATTATGAAACGGCTGTTCTGCGATGAGCGGGTGACCTACGACGGCAAGTTCACGCAGCTGAATGACGTGCGTTTGTCACCTAAGCCGGTACAACAACCGCATCCACCCATTTGGGTCGGCGCGCGTGGTCCGAAGGCGATTGCTCGTGCGGCACGAGATGGCTACAACTTGATCGCGACCTTTGGTAAAGATCCGGCCCCGTTGTATGTAGAGACCCTGAAGGAATGCGGACGCGACCCGGCTGATTTTCGCATTGGCCAACTGCGCATGATTTATATCGCCGACAGTGAAGATCAGGCCTGGGAAGAAGTGCAGGATCACCTATTCCACGCCATCGACTTTTATACCGATATCGTCACGGATGCCAAAGACGCTGAAGGTGATGACGGCTACAAGATAGTCACCCGGCCCGACCAGATTCGTGAGTCGCCATTGAGCGATGTCGTGATGGTCGGCACACCGGCTACCGTTGCCGACCAGATGGCGACCTTTGCGGAAGAATTTCACTGCACCGATCTGGTGAGCTACCTGCAATTTCCCGGACTTGATGTCGCGAAAGGCACACGCTCGATGGAACTGTTTGCGAAGCACATCATGCCAGCCTTTGCTGACTAGCTGACCTACCAATAGGACGGTGACTCACTCGCCCGTTTTCGCAACGTGAAAAGCTCCCGGATCAGAAATCGCGCGCCCAGCTCAAATCCAGCCCATGCTCATAAATCGACCCATGCACGGTAGACCCGAAAAACTCGGAGTCCCGGTCTCGGTTGGTTGTTTTAAACGTGGCCATATAAGCGCAGGTAAATTCACCGAAGCGCGCGGTCTTCCAGCTTGCACCCACGGTCAGGTGGTCGTTGACCGTAGCCGGGGCAACAATATTGATCAGGGTTTCACGATTAGGGATCTGACTTGAGGCGTGGTTCCAACCCGAGCGTAGAATAATCGCCTCGTTGAGCTGGAATACGAAGCCAAGCTTGAATACGGATTGGTCAATCCAACCAAAACCGATACCGTTGGATCCGCCCAAAAGCCGATCCCCGGTGATGACGCCGAGCAGCTCGGCCTGGGTTGGCCCCGGATTGGCAAGGGCTTCGATATCGCCCCACAGGATTTGCTGATAATCGAACACCATCTCTAAGCGCGGCGTCATATTCAATGCAACGCCGACACTCCAATGTGGTGGTGCATCGTGATCGCCATTTTCCGCCAGCAACCCGTTGTAGCCCGTCGCCTCACCGGTCCAGATGCGACTGGTGTACTGCGCCCCCATGCTGATTCGCTCATGCACCTGTCCCAGCCAACCGACCCGAAAACCACCGCCAAAAGTGTAGTCCGTCGTGCGCCCGGTCAGGCTCGTCGAATCGGATGAGATCGCCGCAAAAGATTCCAGTCCGCGCGCACTGAAACGCTGGATGGAGGCCAGTGGGGACAGGCCAATACTGTGGTCGGGATGGAATTGCCACGACACCGTCGGCGCGAAAAACAGTTGCGAGAAATCGAGGCCCAGCTTGCCGCGGCCGGGAAAGCCGGGATCGCCCGGGCGGAGTCCCTGGATACGCGCCGCAGCTTCGTCGTAGAACGCCTTACCGTAGGTGGTGTTGATGCCGCCATTGGCATACATCGCAACACCGACCGCGATGTCATCAGAGATGCCTCGACGCCAGCCGAAGTTCGGCACCAGAAACAGATCGCGCTGAGAGCGGTCTTGTACGACCGTGTCGCAGGCGCCAATACCACGGCAATCGATGCGCGCGTCGCGAATCGCAAACAGGATTCGTGCGCCGACATCGATGCCATCAGCCACTTTGCTGATCCCGGCCGGGTTGCTCGCTGCGATCAGACGATCTTGCGGGTAGGCGACGCCTGCACCCCCAATTCCTATCGACTTTGCGCCATAACCGATCATGAAGTAGCCGTCCGTTGCGAGGACCGGAGCAACTCCAAGCAGTAGGCCGATAAAGATTGTTTTTCTGATAAAATTCATATGATTACAACTTTTATCTAATAATATACTTTAAATAATAGCAGAATAATCATGCAACCACCCGAATGGCGCCTCGGCGGGCCGCGCAGTGGTGTTTCGCTGGTGTCACGGCGGCAGCAAGCGCTAGGGCTAAGAATCCGTTTCGACACCTGACCAGAACCTTTTCTCGCCGCACGTTTCCATTCCCTGTGCACGCCGCAATTACGTTTTGATGATTTGGCGGTCGTGGCGACGAGGACTGTTCGAAATACGCTGTTATCCATAGTTCGATGGCCGGTGCTAGCATCAACACGAACAATTGTCTGAGAGGTGCCAACACTAATGACGAAATCGACTAGTGGCTCGAATACCTATGATGCGATCGTCATCGGCGCCGGTATCTCCGGGATGTATTTCGTTCATCGCCTGCGCGCGATGGGTATGACGGTGCGTGTATTCGAAGCCGGCTCTGGGGTCGGCGGCACCTGGTATTGGAACCGCTATCCCGGCGCGCGCTTCGACTCCGAGAGTTACTCCTACGGTTACTCGTTCTCGCAGGAACTTCTCGATGAATGGGAATGGAGCGAACACTTCGCGCCCCAACCGGAGACGTTGCGCTATTTGAACTACGTTGCCGACAAATTCGATCTCCGCCGCGACATCGAATTCAACGCGCGCGTTAAATCAGCGCGCTACGACTCCCAGGCGCAAGACTGGACGATTGAAACCGAGAACGGTAAAAGCGCATCGGCGCCGTTCCTGTTGCAAGCGATGGGGTGTTTGTCCGCGCCGTATATCCCCGAGATCGCCGGATTTGAGTCGTTCAATGGGGATAGCTGGCATACCTCGACCTGGCCTCATGAATCCGTAGACTTAAGCGACAAACGCGTCGGCGTTATCGGCACCGGCGCGACTGCCGTACAAATGATCACCGAGATCGCAAAGAACGTCGGCGATTTGACTGTCTTTCAGCGCACCCCGAATTATTGCAAACCCTTGCGCAATGGCCCGATAACCGCTGCAGAGCAAGCGGAGATAAAAGCCAACTACGCGGAGACATTCGAACGTTGTAACAACACCTTTGGCGGTTTCGTGCACGGAGCAGACGAGCGCTGCGCATTCGATGTGAGCGAGGAGGAACGCCTCGCGTTCTATGAAGAGCTGTGGGCGGGGAAAGGATTTTCATTTTGGTTAGGTAATTTCAGCGACATCCTCAGCGACGAAAAAGCAAACGAGACAGTTGGTGCATTCGTGCGCGAGAAAATTCGCGCACGTCTTGATGATCCGGCAGTCGCCGATTTGCTCGTCCCGACGGACCATTTGTTCGGTACCAAGCGCCAACCGATGGAAAGCGGTTACTACGAAGCCTACAACCGGCCTAACGTGCACTTAATCGATTTACATGAAACGCCAATCGAATGTTTCACCGAGCAAGGTCTTAAAACCAGCGGCGCGAGCTACGCATTTGATATCGTGATCTTCGCAACCGGTTTTGATGCGGTGACCGGCGCCCTGAATCGCGTCGATATTCGCGGCGAAGATGACCACGCGCTGAAAGATAAACGGGATGACGGACCGAGCGCCTATCTCGGTATGAGCACCACGGGTTTCCCAAATATGTTTATCACTGGTGGTCCGCACAACTCATCGAGCTTTTGCAATATCCCCCGCTGTCTGGAACAGAACGTCGAATGGATTACAGACTGCATCGCCTATATGCGCGAGCACGGCTATTCGCGTATTGAGGCTACCGACACCGCCGAAGCGGCATGGACGCAACATGTACTCGAATCTGCCGATGAAACGTTACTCACTAAAACTGATTCGTGGTTCATGGGCGCGAATATTCCAGGCAAAAAGCGTGTGTTTCTGAACTACGTCGGTGGCGTCCCGACGTTTCGAGCGAAGTGCGCAGAAGTCGCGGGCCAGGACTACGCAGGATTTGTGTTGTCGTAGCCACGCTGCGACCAACACGGTCATGCGTTACACCATCTGCGTATTGCCAAGCGCGAAGTACACGCGTTTAATCATGTGATGAAACAGCCTTCCAAACCCCACGACGTCGGCGGCCTCGCTGGCGGACCCATTGACCCAGGCGAACACGATATCGCCTATTGGGAATGGCAAATCGATGCGATGATTCGTCTGGCCCTAAAAAAGGGGCTGATTTCGGACTTCGCGGAAATGCGCGACGGCATAGAACGCCTTGCGCCAGAAGATTACGAACGTCTGAATTACTACGAGCGCTGGGCAACATCGTTGGCGCACACGCTCCTTGGTAAAGGCGTTGTATCGCGTGAGGCACTTGATGCCAAAGTCGCGGAGATCCGCGCGCGCCAATCCGCCGAGGCGTCACAGTGAGTGAACCCCGGTTTGCATTGGGTCAGCGTGTGCGCATTGCCGCACGCGATGTGGCTGTGCATCACCGCGTACCGGCGTACGCACAAGGGCACGTCGGTACAGTCGAGAGAATCTGTGGCCTGTACGGGCAGCCAGAAACCTATATCCATGGCGACGGACAACCCTTCACTCGACTCTATCGGATAAGCCTCGCACAAACCGATTTGTGGCCAGACTACAGCGGCAGTTCGCGAGACCGCCTCGACATAGAAATTTTTGAACATTGGCTGGAAGCAAGCTCATGAGCGACCACCACGACCATGATCACGCGCGCACGTTTCAACCCGACCATACCGAACCGACCAGCGATGCCGCATTGCTCGGCCTTGCCCTGCGCGAGTTATTAATCAGCGACGGACATTACACGGCACAAGAAGAGCTCAGGATGATGGACGCGATGCAAAAAGCGTCCCCGCATAACGGCGCGCTGCTGGCTGCTCGGGCGTGGACAGACCCCGATTTCAAACATCGCTTACTCAATGACGGCGCGAATGCGATCAAGGAAATGGGCTTCAACCTGCTGCCGATTGAGTTCACCGTGCATGAGAATACCGACAGTACACACAATGTCATCGTGTGTACTTTGTGCTCGTGTTACCCGCGCGGCCTGCTCGGCATGTCACCTGCCTGGTACAAGTCGAAAAATTATCGCGCACGAGTCGTTCGCGAGCCGCGCACGGTGTTGAAAGAATTTGGTGTGCAGCTCGGCAACGATGTAGAAGTTCGTGTGCACGACTCAACGGCGGAGCTACGCTACATGGTGCTACCGCAACGACCTCGGGGGACCGAGGGTTGGAGCGCCGAGCAGCTCGCGGCCGTGGTGACCCGCGATGCGCTCATCGGCACCCAGCGTGACCTCGATATCAACGCGGTCGCCGACTGAACAAAAACACGCGAATTCCTCGGCGACTTTAGCTCCGGGATTTAAAACGCCCGAAGGTTGCCGCCAATCCCGACCACTTCACCGCGTCTTATTCCCCGGATGAGATCGGATCAAGGCGTACAAAACGCCGCGGCGGGAAGCCCGTCAAAAAGCGGAACGTCAGGCTATGTGGATGCGCATTGCGCACACGGTCTCGCTCGGCGCCATCGATGGGCACCGCGGTATGTGCCCTCGGTTCACCCGTTGTGTCGGCAACCATCACATGCGGATTTTCCAACGCCTGGTGGTACCACGCGCGTGGCCAGTGATTCGCAGAGATGTACAGCTTGCCGGCAGAGTCGAGACGACTGACAACACGCGGGTGAGCGACGCCATCATCACCGGTCGTCGTAATAATCAGCGAGGTTTGGCCAGCCGGTTGCGCATACCCCAACCAGGTTTCAAACCCGACCACGGCCAGCACGTACACAAACGATAACCCGATCAACACTTTACTTGCTTTCATGCTCTGCTCCGTTGCTGATGTCAGCTGCGTAACTGCTCGATCACACGCGTCTCAATGTCGAAATCCCACGACATATTCCACAATGGGTCGTTCATCGGTGCTTGCATCCGATCATGCCCATTGGCCATAAACCACTCATACGTTTGCTGATGTCCGGCTGCGAAATCAAACTCGGGCTCGAAACCGAGTAGGCGGCGCGCCTTGTCGATGCTCAACATCGAATGCAGAATTTTCTGAAAGCGATGATTGAATGGTAAGGGTGATTCAATTTGCTCAAGTACAGCGTCCGGGACCATGACGATATCGGGCTCAACACCGACAATAGCGCCGATAGTCTTCACGTAGTGGCTAGCGGTAACGGAATCTGCGGTGATGTTAAAAATTTCGCCGACAGCGCGTGGTTGTTCTGCGGCCAGTACCATGGCGCGAGCCAAATCCGCAGCATGCCCATAAGGGAAGCTGACCAGTCCGTCGTGCGGTAGCAATACCGGACGCCGCTGCAGCAAACGCAGGAACATCGCCATCTCGCCGTCGGGAATGTTGTTGTGCGGGCCATACACTGCAGCGGGTCGCACGACGGTGTAACGGAAACCAGTTTGCTCGCGACGCTCGGCGAGCTGGCGTTCTACCGTGGCTTTGTGTCCACCATAGCGCGTCGGTCGGGAGCGCGAAGTCGGCAAAGTCTCAGTCCACGGGAAGGCCCCGTTGCCGATTCGGTAGGCGGCAATCGAACTGACGAACAAATACATCCCGCAACGACCATCGAGGAAATCGACCAGTGCAGCAATCTGCTCAGCACTGGTCACTTGCTGAGATGCGCTGACGTCATAGACCACATCCCATTCCCGATCGGCCAGAACCTTGATCATCGACGCGTGATCCTTGCGGTCGGCAATAAGCTGTTCGACGCCCGCTGGCGGCGCATTGCCACCTCGATTCAAAACCGTGACTTCGTCACCGCGCGCGAGCAGGTACTCGACCAGGTGGCGGCCGATGAATACCGTACCGCCCAGCACCAGCGCCCGCGCGCCGCTCACGAACGGCTCCCGCGCGATGACCGGGTCACGCCCAAATTGTCTTCCAACTTATCCAACCCATCGACTCCATTGATATGTTGCCTATCCTTATCGATGGCTATCCGGGCCACCGCGCCGTGCGTGCCTGGGTGTCTTTCGCTTGAGGACAGCAATCGTTACGTTCCAAAACCCCGGCGCATCGGGGTTACGGTGCAGCTTTGAGAGCGAATGCCATTAGGTGATCGGTGGACTCAGTCAAACCGGCCCAATGTCCACCGACCGCGAGCACCACAAACTGACGCGGATCAGAAGCCGTGCGGTAGCTCATCGGTACCGATGCGGCCTGGCTGGGCAAGCGTAGCTTTAGCAGCTCCGCGCCATCGGCCGCCGCGTAAACGCGCAGATAGTGATCGACTGTCGCAGCGATAAATATCAAACCTGAGCGGGTCAGCAGCGGCCCACCGAATCCGGGCGAACCCTCAAAGAACCGCCCGACCACCGGTAGGGCATCGGCGAGCGTCCCCAGCGGCACCTGCCAGAGCTTGTCCCCCGAAATCAGGTCTATCGCAGAAAGTGTCGCCCACGGGGGTGCGGAACAAGGCGCCCCCAACGGTGAATTCAGGACGTCCATGGTGACGCAGTAAGGTGTGCCAAGTTGCGGTAGCTCGCGGCCGCTCTTGCCGCACTGCGCGCGCGGAATAAGCTTTGCGACAATCGGCAAGTGCACGGTGTTGGCGATAAGAATTTTGCGTTGCGGATCGATCGCAGGCGAACCCCAGTTGTTGCCGCCGGTCGGTGCCGGATACAGAACAGTACCGGTTTCGCTGATTGGGGTGTAGATCGGGCCGCTGTCGAGGCCGGCAATCTTGTCGCGGCATTGACCGCGGTCCCAGAACGTCAGGCCCCAGGCGTCTTGCGGGCCGAAATCGAGTGCGTGCAGATGATCGGGCTTGAGCGGAAACGGTTGGGTAGGCGCCAGATACTCACCAGCGACTGCGCCCTTCTGTGGCACCGATCGTTGCTCAATCGGAAATAAGGACTCACCATTGCGCCGGTCCAGCACCCACGTCATGCCCATCTTGGTCATTTGAACCAACGCCGGTACGGTTCTGCCTTCGAGATCCAAATCGACCAGCGTGGGTTGCGACGGTACGTCGAAATCCCAGATGTCGTGATGAACAGTCTGCACGTGCCAGTCTACTTCGCCGCTACTCGCATCCAGTGCCACCACGGAGCTCGAATAGTGGTCGAGATGGCCCTCGCGATGGCCACCATAGTAGTCCGGTGAACTGTTGCCGGTTGGGACATAGACGCGATTGAGTTTTTCATCGACGGTGATGACCGACCACACGTTGGTGGTCCCGCGCACATAGTGACCTTCCGCGTCGACCGCTGGCCGCCCCGGCGCGACCGGATTCCACGCCCAGCGTTGTTCACCACTGCGCAGATCGAATGCTCGCACAACGCCGGCCGGCACCTGGGTATCCCAGGCGTCGAGAACGAACGCGCCAGTCACCAGCAGACCGTTGATAATCGCCGGCGGGCTCGTGATTGCATACGCACGTGCTTCGTGCGGACCGATGTTTGCCGCCAGTTCAATCTGTCCGTCATCAGAAAAGTCATCGCAGCGTTGCCCGGTCTCACCGTCGAGCGCAATGATGCGTGCGTCCAATGTTGGTGCGTAGATGCGCAACCGACAAGCCGCGCCCTTCGGACGTTCAGGGTCAACCCAACTCGACACGCCGCGGCAGTTCGTCAGCAGCCGTTTGCTCATATCGACTTGCGGGTCGAACATCCAGACTTCCGCGCCGGTAGCTGGGTTCAGGGCAAATACCCGATTGAACGGGGTGCAGTAAAAGAGCTTGTCTTCTACCACGATAGGCGTGGCCTGGAACGCGCTCGCGGGTAACATTTTGTCGAGATCAAAGTCTGTTGCATTGGCGGCCGGCCCCTGCCTGACATCACCAGAGCGATGCACCCAGGCGAGTTCCAGAGAATCGACGTTTGCGGCTGTAATTTGTGCCAGCGGCGTGTAATGACCGCCACCCGCAGTCCCGCCCCATGCCGGCCAATCGGTCTCGGGCGCTTGTTCCAGCACCGTCGGCTCGATTGAACGCTCGCAGCCAGCGCCGAACAGGAGAGCGCTAACCAGCAAAGCGCTTAACGTGATTGTGCGAGACATGTGTGGTGTCCTCCCTGCCAAGTTGAGTATACGGCGGATCCCGGAATCCAATAAGCTTGCCGCCCCCGCCGACGCGAGCTCCACTGGAAAAGTCGATTTGCGCCAGGCGGCCAAACAACGGGTTTTTCGAGACAACGCCCTCGTGAGGCTTACCCGGCAACTTTGCACCAAACACGAATTCCCGCAAAGATAACTCGACCCGCATAACGGTCCGCTGCGTGCTGACACGGCAGCGCAGGTGATGTCGGTATACTGCCCCACTGTAGTGCCCATTCACGTACCCGAGAACATGAACAGTTCTGCCCACGACCCCGACGCACCCGTGCATGAATGCGGCTTCTTACTCATTGCCGATATGGAGAGTTCGACACTGAGCAAGTTCGTGCTTGGTGAGCTCGAGGCATTCAAGGCGTTACGAACGCACAATCGTCTCGCAATCAATGAGTGTCTGACAGCGACGCCTGTGCCCGGGGTGATTGTTAATTCACTCGGCGATGCGATCGTCGCCAAATTTATTGCCACCGATGATTCACGCGCGGCGTTACAGAGTTGCCTTACGGCCGCGCGCGCCATCGTCGCTGCTTTCGAGCAACTACCCGCCCTGCCGAACAAATCGGGGCCCGGTTTCCGCCTGCGCAGCAAACTGCTGCTGCAACACTACAACGCCTTCAACTATGGCATTCGCGATGCTGACGATATTCTGAGCGACGAACTGGTCGGCGCCGATATTGACCAGGCGTTCCGGCTCGCACCTGTAGCCTGGCGCCTACAGGTTCTGGTCACCGATGCTTTTATGAGCGAACTGATGCGTGAAGCCACACTGCCGAGCGGCGCCGCCTGTGATTCACAAGCGTTACTCGATCGCGCTCGCCTCGCGCGCCACAGTGGGGCCTTGAGCCCGGAGCGATTGCGCGGTATCGAACAGCCGCTCACACTCAACGACATCCATTGTTGGGTCACCGATGCCCGCGAGATTGCCCGCCTGAAAGGTATCGGACAGAGCCGTCGAGTCTATGCACTCGCTTTCGAACGTCCGCAGGCGCTTATCGATCGCGGCGACCAACAGCGCCTGACGATTAAAGTCCGGCAGAATCACCATGCGGTGATTCTCGCAAGCATTTCGCTGGCCGAAACGGTGAACGACAACTACATCGAACACGTCGTCGCCAAACTGCGCGATGGGAGCCACGGAAATCAGCTCGATAGTGAAGTGACCCTGATCGCGGCAGCGAAAGTGTATGGCGAGTTTGATTTTTTCTTTCGCGTGACCTGCATCGACGATGTTTCTCTGCGGCGCTTTTTCGACGCCATTCATGCCGATTCTTTTGGCGTCAGCCATATCGAAGTCCGCTCAACATTGACCGATCACATCGCCATGACGCGCCAGTACGCACGAATTCTGCAGCGCTTTGCCGATCGCCCTTACGAACTCGTACTGACCTGGTTCGAGGCGATTCCTGGTCGCGATGTGTTCGAAGAACTAAAAGTCATTCTGCACGCTGATACGGCAGGTCGATCGGCGGTAGAGATACTCGAGATGGGCGAGGTGATTCACCACACGCCGGTGTATGCGATTTTTGTGTGCGAGAGCCTGCGTGATTACGCTGCTTTTTTCCCCCTTCACGGACTTAGTCCAACTGGCTGTCGCTCCCACGTCGGACACATTGACCGACCTGCAGATGCCCAGTTGCGCTACAGCCTGATGGACGGTGTTTATATGCCGCGTGGATCAAGGAACGCTCCAATCTCGCGAACGCGCAGCACTTAAGGAACCGCGGCTGCGGCGATCGAGCTACGTTGTTCAAGTCCGATAAATGAGTACCACAGAACGCGGTGCCGGCGCCTTTTATTAATCACGCCTCAACTGCGCGCGATGAAGTCCCTGACGAGACGATTGAATTCATCGCTATGGGTGAGATGCGGGTTATGGCCTGCGTCTTCGAACACCAGGTACTCTGCGCCCGCAATCTGACGCTGAAATGCCTCAGCATGGCGAGCTTTGATGAGCGGATCTTTGGCGCCATGCAGGACCAGGCTCGGACACGCAATTTGCTCAAGCGGCGGAATTCCCACCGCGCCGCCAGCTGCGTGCAAACGCCCCATCACGTCACACCATTGGCCCCATGTGTCGCCCCAATAATCCGGGCCGTATATCTCTGTCAGGGCAGCGCACACTTTCGGCGGCCAACTCGCGACGTCGCGGCGCGCCTCAAAGCTGGCAATATCTTCATCATCAACCGCTGACACCCCGCCCCAGAAAATCAATCGGGCCACCAATTCCGGACGAGTCGCCGCAAGACATAAAGCGACCGCAGCGCCCTCGCTCCAGCCAACAATCGTCGCCCCGGCGACACCCAGACAATCAAGCATCGCAGCCATGTCATCGGCGTCGCGCTGATAGAAGTCGTCAGGGTAATCCCGCAACGGCGGGCGCGAACCACCGTAACCGCGTCGCTCCGGGGCGATCACGCGAAAATCGTCCGAGAACGCAGACAGTTGCTTCGAGAAATCGCCATACGCGGTGCCGAGAGTTCCGCCCAACAGAACTATCGGCGCGCCGGCACCAAGATCTTCGTAATGCAATTCAATACCGCGTACGGAAACTTTAGTCATGCTCTTCGCTATCCATTCTTCACTCAACGTGATTCTATTCGGACGCGAAGCATCACGCGTTTCGAATGTGCTGAACTTCGACATAGCTGCGTAGAAGGTAGCGATCTGCAACCCCGCACAGATTTCATTTATCGCCAAAAAAACGCTTTGGTTTCGGGCGCTATCGGCCTACGACTCTCTGACACGGACCGATACGACGCCTTCCCAGACCCGGCGTGCATTCATCGACACGGGTCGGGCGCAGGACGAATGTCTTTGTCGATTTTGGCTCGGGATACAGGGCCAAACCGATAGCCTGCCACCTTCGGATAACGATCAGGGCGACTATCGTTTTTGCACATGAAAACGATCTCAGGTCTCTGGTCTGGCGACAGGCCGTCCGTGCCGACTCGATGACCTGCGGCCAGGATCAGCCCGCAAGGTTCGCCTTGTCTGATGCGCTCGGGCGGCTGCGTCACCAATTCACCAGCGGCGTTGACCGAAGCAATCCGTGCATCGTTGGACTTGCTCGCTAACTCGACGTAGCCATTGTCATTCAGCGCGAATGTTTTCGGCGTTGCCCCGCAAACCCGCAAGGTGATATCGGATTCGAGTTGTTCGTAGCGCCTGAAGTACCACAGCCGACCCTCGTCCTTGTGCCAGTAAACGACCGCTTTGCGTTGTTCGCCGTCCTCGGTCGCGACCTCGCCCTCGGCCTGGTACTGATAGAGACTCACGCACCCAGACATAACCAGTGATGCGGTGAGCAGCAATAATGCCTTCCATCGATTCATGATCATCCCCACAACATGTCGACAAGATTGTCGCCGAGCGCAGGATTGCTCCAGTACGAAGTGTGCGCGAACAACCATTGCGCGCCAGATACAACGACGTGACCGTGTAGCAACCAGCTTGCGCCCAGCACCGACGGGCCGTAACGGCTCTCCACCGGTCCTTTGGCACCGTCAGTGGCAACTGGCGCTCCGAATAGGCTGCCGCTGACTATCGGATCGAGGCGGTTGTAGTAGTTGTGCCAGGACAAAAGATTGAATTCGGCGTTTTCGATGCTGTTAATTTTTCGTTTTTCAAAAATTTTAACGCCCGCGATTTCAAGGCCGAGCCCGAGCGGGCTGCCGATCGTAACCAGTCCTTGCACTGGCCATGAGCTGCGATCGTCACCCTTGAAATAACGGGCCTTGGTGATCAATTCATTAATGACATCGATGGCGTAAATGCTGCCGAGACTGTGCGCAACCACAACGACTTGGTTTTGGGATCGATATGATTCGAGGATCTTTTCTTGCAATCCCTGACGGATCGCTTTCGCGGTGCTGGTGTTTTTCGCCGTCGTAACCACATCACCTACGAGATCGACGACTGTTTCCAGTGCCTTGCCAACCAGTGGATTCCCGCTGGTAATTGCCTTACCGATACGTTTGTAAAATTCTTGCGCGTCGTCATTGATGTCCTCGTAAAGATATCCCTCCGACTGAAATTCCTTCTCGATGTGATTCTCGGCGAGGGAGCGGTTGATCAGCGACCGGATTTGCTGCGCGCTCTCGATATCATCGTCCTCGCCACTGATCACCCCATGTACAACGATGACGTGTGCAGGCTTCCTAAAATCTACGGGCATAACGGTCTTCCATGTGACGCGCGGTTACCTATTTGAAACCGTTTCGTGCAGGTCGCGAGTCGGTAAAGCGTAGCGCGATTCACACGACTCGTGCGGTCGCGCGAAAGTTCGCGGCAGGTAATACGTTGATCGAATGCACGACCTGCGCGCCTTAGCGATCTGCCCGCTTGTGCGCGACCTGAAACTACTGTGCTCATCCAACCTGGCGCTGTACATCGGCCTCAGGCAACGGCGCCCCTTACAGGTTTCGTTGCAACTGCTCATAAACCCACATTGGCTATAAGCCCAACTCGTGGGCAACAACAGGTTCCGGCCGTCAAGGTCGATAAAGGCGCCGTCTGTGTGCACTGTTCAGCAGCTCTGCTCGCGCAGCGTCGGTTCAGTTCAGAGGGTCCAGCACCACGACCGGAATCTCACGACTGGTCCGCTGTTCATACTCGAGTTGCTGCGGTTGTTCGGCGGTGATGAGTTGCCACCAGGCCGCGCGTTCCACGCCACTGACGGTGCGCGCACGGACTCGGCGGCGCTCACTTGCAATCTGCATTTCACAGTCTGGCGCGGCTTCGAGGTTCAAATACCACACCGGGTGGTTTGGCATGCCGCCCTTAGACGCGACGATGGCGATTTCCTCACCGCGCTTGTAGTACTGCAGTACGCTCTCCAGCGCCCGGCCACTTTTGCGGCCACGATGGAACAACAACAAACAAGGTACGGCCCCACCTGGTACACCGATGACTATCGGGTCCCACATGTGTGCTGCGTCCGGGTCCTCGTGGTATTGCTTGTGGTGCTGTGCGAAGGCTTCCAGTACCTCCGGAGGGAATTCGTTGGGGTTGTTGCCGCTCATTGCGCATTCCTCTATGTCGTCGCGAAACAGGGTTACTGTCCCCGAATTGGCGAAGCGGCACAAGAATTAGGGGAATGGCTTGGTGAGAGGACACCGTCCAGCGGTGTCCGTCTTTGGTCTTTGTACTCACCACGACATCGCCGGAGCGAACGGCAGTCTGTTGCGGACTCAAATGTTGCCGCGATTCAACTGTCTGCCGGAAGTGTCTAGAATCGAACCCGAATCCGTAAAGCAGCATCAGGGCCCATGGGCATGCGAGACCGGCGAGCAATTGACGCGACAGCGCGCGGCCTACTCACAGCACTGTCCGTCATAGCGAGCGTCCACGCTGCGCCAGATGGCGAGCCCAGCGTTGCGGACGTGTACGCGCAATCGAGCCGTAGCGTGGTCGTGATTGTGGCCGGCACCCAGCAGACCGGTCGCTATGCGCAAGGTAGTGGTGTGGTCATCAACCCTGCCATCGTAGTCACCAACTGCCACGTTCTGAAAACTGCGCAAGAAGTCAGTGTGGTCTACGACGAAGCAATCTATCCGGCACCACGCGTGCTGGACAGTAATATCGACCGCGACTTATGCGTTCTCGAAGTACCGGGCCTGCCGGCGCCCGCGATTGCGCTCGGATCGACGGTCGCCTTGCGTGTCGGCGAGAAAGTACTCGCGATTGGCGCACCGCACGGCGTCGACCTGGGGGTCGACCTGTCACTGTCTGAGGGCTTGATATCGTCCCTGCGCCGCACTGCCAACGAAGCCTATCCCATCATTCAGACCAGCGCGCCTATCTCCCAAGGTTCCAGCGGCGGCGCATTACTGGACCGCAATGGCGGCCTCATCGGTATCACCACAGCTGTGCACAAGAGTGGCCAGAATCTCAATTTTGCGGTGCCGGTTGATTGGGTGCGAGAGTTTCCGGCCGCGCAACCACGAGGTCTGCGCGACCGGTAAGAGGCGGTTAACGATTCTTGTTTTCGCCACCGAATTAGCGTGGCGATATTATTCGTGTGCCTGCGGGTCAGGCCGCGGTTCTCCGTGCTCATAACGGCATCGTGCGGACGCGGCATCGCCACTTGCCTTGGTCCGAACATGGTCGAAGTCGCAGCGTGTGGCTTCGAACTTATTCCGACAGCCGAAACCCAGATATAACTGCCGTAGGTTGTGAAATAGCCGACCTGAGATTGGTTTAGGCTGTCGCCTTACTAAGCTCGCCAAACACACCCTCGCTTTCCAGAGCGGCAATGTCGTCGGGGCTCAACCCTAGTTCGCCAAGTACCTCGGCGTTGTGCTCGCCGAGCGCGGGTGCACCACGCCGTACGCTAGTCGGGGTAGCGCCGAAGCGCGCTGCGGGGCGCGCCTGACGCAACGTACCCGCGTGATCGTGGGCGTAAGTTTCGACGATACCGTTTGCTGCAACCTGCGGATGCGCAATCATCTCGTTGCGAGTTAAGACCGGCGCGCAGGGCACGTTTTCGGCTTCCAGGCGCTGTAACCATTCGCGCGCCGGGCGCTCGAGCAAGGCTTCCTGAATGATCGCCAGGCGATCGTTAATGTTCCGGTCACGCAACGCCGGCGTTTTGAAACGCGGATCCTCCAGCCACTCAGGACGCTCGAGCGCGCGCGTTAAACCTCGCCACTCATGATCCTGCATCACCGCCACGCTGATATGGCCGTCCGCTGTTGCATAGATCAGATCGATAAAACTGGCCGCGTGCTGCTGCGGCAACTCGTCGCCGACGAATGTTTGGCTGCCCATGTCGGAATGCCATAAAAACGCCACCACTGCATCAACCATCGACAAGTGCACATGCTGCCCCTCACCGCTGCGCTCGCGCGCGAGCAGTGCCGCAGTGATCGCCTGCGCGGCGGTGATGGCTGTCATCTTGTCCGGTAGGATGGTCCGCACGAGACGTGGTTTGGCTTCATCAGAACCGGCCTGCACAGTCGCCAGACCGGACAACGACTGAATGAGCGGATCGTAGACCGGCCGGTTGGCGTACGGGCCTTCGAAACCAAAGCCCGCGATCGAGACATAGACGATGTCGGGTTTGACCGCGCGCACCGCAGCTTCGCCAAGGCCAATGCGCTCGGCAACGCCGGGCCGGAAATTTTGTATAAAAACGTCGGCCGACTTGATGAGGTCCAACAAGAGGCTAAGCGCACGCGGTTGTTTAAGGTCCAGGGCCAGCGAACGCTTGTTACGATTGTTGTTGAGAAATCCTGCGGAGAAATCGTTGCGCCGATTACCGCCCTTGCGCACGTAGTCGCCGCCGGACGGATTCTCAACTTTGATCACGTCCGCACCTTGGTCACCCAGCATCATCGTCGCCATCGGTCCCGAAATCATCGACGTCAAATCGATGATGCGATAGCCGGTAAGAGGTCCTGACATTTTGCTCATCCCGCAAAGTTGGTGTGGCCGAAAGCTTAACGCGATTTAAGGCAGCACACCCTAACCGCCCTTTTTCGATCAGCTGGTCGTGTAGTCAAATGCCCACGAACTTTTGCGCCAGGCGCGCAACCAGCGAGTCGAACTTGAGTGATCCTTCCGTCGCAGCAAGGCAAATACACTCATCATTCCCCGTCACCATAGGCTGATGATAAGTAGTCTCATCAGCATCCTCGATATCACCTGCCTTGAATAAATCTTCGCCGCAAAAGTAAGCACCTTTGAGAACCAGAGTCAGCTCACTACCTTCATGCGTATGTTGCGGTAGTACTTTCCCCGGGCGCGCTTTGAGTAACCACATCTTAATATTGTCTTCTTCAGTCAGGCGACAGATTTGCAGTCCGCCTCCCAAACGCCGCCAGCGTAACGAGTCACTACTGCACTTAAGATAGGTTCGCACGAAGAAATCGAAGCCGCCATTCGCGCCCACGTCTACCGCCCGCGATGGAAGATCGTCTGCGAATGAATCCACCTCTGGCAGCATGTCTGGATCAACGGGCCGGGGTGCAGCATGCGTTTGGTTTCCTCGCGCCAGTATTTCTCCACCGAGGCGTTCGTCGAGCGCAACATCGGACCGGCATGAGGGACAAGTCCCAACATGAGCCGTGAGGATGGTTTCGAACGCGTCAGGGAGATTTCCCAGCGCGTAATCCATCAACCACGCTTCGCTGGGATGATGATTTACACTCATATCGTCACTCCCATGCGCTCGCGAAGCTTCTTGAAGGCCAACCGTATGCGAGATTTGGTTGTACCGATTGATACGCCCAGGCGTTCGGCAATCTCACGGTGCGAATAACCTTCCACGAAAGCAAGAACAATGACTTCGGCTTGTTCGGGCGGCACGTCTTTCAACAGTTCGGCAACGGCCGCGGCGTCTACATAATTCGCCGCCCGGTCTCCTTTATCGATCGCCGACGGTGAATCATGTTGCAAACGTTGAAACGCGTTCGCTTCTCTTTGCTGCGACCGTTTGAGGTCGATATAGCGGTTACGCGCAAGGGTGTAGATCCATGTCCGCGCCGAGGCCTTATCCGCATCAAACAGCCTCGCCTTGGTCCAGACCGCCAGCATGACGTCCTGCGCAACGGCGTCCGGTCCCTCCGCATCCACTCCCAGCGAGGGGACGTAGTTCGTAACGCGCGGCGCGAATAACGCAAACAGATGCTCGAAAGCATCGCGGTCGCCATGATCGCGAACCTGAACGAGTAGCGCTGTTTCGTGATTCCGCCGTTTCTGCTCGCGGGCTTCTGCGGCCGAATCAATCGGAGTTATCTGAGCCATCGTGATCGGATCAGGCAGGTCGCTTCCAGGATACATGGACCAAACACGACGGTCGGACCGATTCGGATCACCTCGAAACGAAGTGATCCAGAAACCCGCCCTCGGCGTATACAGGAATTATAGGGTGATTGAGGTATTGCGCATTGAGCGACTCGACTGAGCGACGGCGCATTGCTGTGGTTGGCGGCGGAATCGCGGGTACGGGTGCGGCGTGGCAACTGGCATCTCGGCATGCGGTCACATTGTTCGAATGCAATGACTACGTTGGCGGCCACGCGAATACGGCTGAGCTGGAGATGGATGGGCAGTCGATACCTGTCGATACCTGTCGATACGGGGTTCATTGTCTTTAATGATCGTAATTACCCCAATCTAACCGCTTTATTCGAACGCTTAGGCGTCGAAATCGCCGATAGCGACATGTCTTTCGGGATTTCATTGCAAAACGGCGGTTTCGAGTACTCGGGCTCCGATCTGGCTGGCTTGTTCGCGCAGCCCGCCAACATAGTCAAACCCGCTTTCTGGGCGATGCTGGCCGACATCAAACGCTTTTACCGGCGCGCGCCAGACTATCTTGCGTCCGTTGACCATTCGGTAAGCATCAGCACGCTCCTGAAGGCTGAAAACTATTGTGCCGCTTTCATCGAATATCACCTGATGCCCATGGCAGCCGCCATCTGGTCGGCGTCGAGGACAGATATCGCGCGCTACCCGGCGTACGCATTTATTCGCTTTTTCCAGAATCACGGCTTGCTCATGCTAACCGATCGACCGCAGTGGAAAACCGTGGTTGGCGGCAGTCGCCAATACGTTAAAAGGCTTCTGTCAGACCGCCCGATCGGGCAAAACCTCAGCACCAGAATCGTCTCACTCACGCGCACAGATAATGGCGTTGTCCTCGTTGACCAGCACGGTCATCGTGCTTCGTTTGACGATGTCGTCATTGCTACGCATGCCGATCAGGCCTTAGAACTGCTGGACGATGCGACGGCTGAAGAACGTCAAGCCCTGGGGCAGTTCAGGTACAGCAAAAACACAGCCTGGCTGCACAACGATATTGAACTCATGCCGCGCCGCCGTCTCGCCTGGTCAAGTTGGAATTACCTGCAGGCTACGCCGGATCCCCTGCGACCGCTCACCGTGACTTATTGGATGAACCGCTTGCAACCGCTGGCAACCGACCGGGAACTTTTCGTTACCTTGAACCCGGAACGGCCGCCACGAACGGGACTGACTTACGGTGAGTTTGACTACGAGCACCCCGTATTTACGGCCGCTACTGATCGCGCCCAACAACTCATGGCAATGCTCCAGGGCCGCCGCCGAACGTGGTTTTGCGGAGCCTACCTTGGACATGGGTTTCATGAGGACGGTTTGCAATCCGGCTTGTGGGTGGCCGATCAACTTGGCGCAGAGCGTCTTCTCGACGAGCCCTGTTTTGACCGGCTGCCTGAAAGCTTCCATCAAGGTTATTCAAAAGCCGCATGAGTCATCCCGTTACAACCCGTTCCGGCATCTACCGGGGCATCGTCCATCACGTGCGGGACCTGCCGGAGCAACATCAATTCCACTACGAAATCCCTTACTTTCTGTTTAATCTCGATGAGCTGCCCTCGCTCGACCGTCTCTCCCGGGTCTTCGCTGTTAACCGAAAAGCGTGGTTTTCATGGTACGACTCCGACCACGGCGATGGCACGAATCGCCCTTATCGCGCGTACCTCGACGAATTGCTGCTCGACCACGGCATTTCCAGTCCGGCGAAAACCTATCTTGTGATGACCTTACCGCGAACGCTCGGCTACGCATTCAATCCATTAACGGTTGTGCATTGCCTGGACCATCAGGGGCAGACGCTGGCAACGGTCTACGAGGTGAACAACACCGCGGGCGAACGTGTGAATTACGTTATCACCACCGAGAATCAAACCGCGCAGAAGGCCATGCCGGTTTCGCCTTTCTTTGAATCGTCCGGCACTTACCGATTCGAAGCGCCGGTTCCTGCTGAACGTTTGTCGTTGAGGATTGTTTATCGGGACGTTAGTGGCGGCATTCTTAACACCAGCTTTAACGGTCACCGCGAACCGTTCACTGCGAGAGCCTTGCGGCGCACCATGATGGCCTATCCGCTGGTTGCGCTGAAAGTTATCGCTGCAATTCATTTCGAAGCACTGAAACTTTGGTTCAAGGGCGTGCCTTTCATCGGCCTGTCGTCCAAACCGCAACAGCCCCTAGATACTCGTGGAATCAAGGAAACCTGATGAGACTCGAAACTATCGTCGCACGTAGACATCTCCCGCATCTGTTCGATAGCAGCGCGTTCTTACTTGAAAAACTGATCGACGAGCTTAGTGTCGGCACGCTCGAAGTGATATTGCCAAACGGCCGGCACTTGCTCTTCAGCGGCCGGAATCGACCTGAAATTAGTGCGCAGTTGCGCATCGACAAACCTCGAGCGCTTCGGAGATTAGTGACGGGTGGTGCGGTTGGATTTGCCGAGGGCTATCTGGAAGGCGATTGGTCGACATCGTCGTTACCCGATTTACTAAGGCTCGCTGCGTTCAACGATGAGGCCCTGGCATCACGTACCCAGGGACTATCGCTGCAGCGCCTCATCCACCGCCTGCAACACCTGGCAAACAGTAATTCCCGTGAGCGCGCACGCCGAAACATTTCCTACCACTACGATTTAGGCAATGATTTTTATAGTGCGTGGCTTGACGAAAGCATGACCTACTCCGCAGCGCTGTTCACTAGCCCGGACATGTCACTGACCGCGGCCCAGCGCGCGAAGCTTGATCGCCTCGCCGACATGGCAGACATCAGTGGTAGCGTTGGTGTACTGGAGATCGGTTGCGGTTGGGGTAGCTTCCTGGAGCGGGTTGCAGAGCGGACTCACGGCCATCTGACCGGCGTATCGATTTCCGAGCGTCAGTCCGAATTCGCGCGGCAACGCCTTGCGGCGCGGAATATCCGCAATGTCAGCGTTGAACTTCGCGACTACCGTGACGTGGCCGGGTCGTTTGACCGTATCGTGTCGGTGGAAATGTTCGAGGCGGTCGGTGAAAAGTACTGGCCGACTTACGCGCAAACCATCAAGCGCCTGTTACGACAGGACGGTAAAGCAGCGTTACAGGTCATTACAATTGATGAATCGCGTTTCGACCAGTATCGAAAATCTGCCGACTTTATTCAGCGTTACATTTTCCCCGGCGGGATGCTGCCTTCGAAGCGCAAGCTCAACGAAGTATTCGAGGACGCTGACATGCGCGTCACAGATACGCTGAGTTTTGGCCGTGACTATGCGACGACCCTGGCACTTTGGCGCGAGCGATTTCACGCGGCATGGCCGGCGCTCCGTGAACTCGGGTTTGACGAGCGGTTCAAGCGTATGTGGGATTACTATTTTGCATACTGTGAGGGTGGATTTTCGGCCGGCAGTATCGATGTCGTGCAAATTCGCGTCGAGCATCCCTAGTTGAGGCGCGTTAGTACCCGCCAAGTCATCGGGTATGGCGCACTGAATACTGTCGCGGCGCTGCCAATCATTCCCATCGCAGTTCTTCTGCCGTCCTGGTACGCGGCCAATACAACCCTGGGATTACTGGCCATCGGTAGCGGACTTACCATGGCTCGATTGGTGGATTTCTTCAGCGATCCGCTGGTCGGTATTCTGGTGGACCGCAGTACACTCGGTCGATGGCGGTACAAGCCCTGGATCATGGCCGGCACGGCGGCGGCATGCGTGGCGCTGTTCGCTCTCGCAACACCGCCGGTGGGCGTCGGCATAGGTCATATTGTTTTGTGGGCGGTGGTGTTATTCACCGGTTGGACGATGATTATGGTGCCCTACACAGCCTGGGGTGCGGAGCTGGCGGTCGACCCTGATGATCGCTCACGTCTCACTGCAAGTCGCGAAGTTGCCGGCATCATAGGGATTATTGCAGCGCTATCAGTGCCCGCGTTGCTGGCCGAGGGCGACAATATGCTGCTCGTCATTGCCTGCACGGCATCGATACTGGCGTTTCCGGCGCTCGCTATCTGCTTTAGCCTGGTACGCGATCTGCCTGCGGGGTCTTTGGGTGCGGAGCCGGTGGTCCGGTTTCACGATTTGTTGAGCTTGCTCAGATTTCGGCCGATGGGCCGAACAATGCTTTTTTGGGTGCTGAACAGTATTGCGAACAGTCTTCCTGCGGTGCTGTTCCCGATTATCGTAACGGGATACTTCGGGCTCGAAGACAAGCGCCTCTATCAGCTTCTGCTGATTTATTTCGGCAGCGCGATTGCGCTGACGCCGTTATGGTTGTTACTGGCAAAGCGTCTCGGGAAACTGGCTGCCTGGCGCCTGGCTCTGACCATCAGCTTGCTCGCGTTTCTACCTGTCCTCTTACTCCGACCCGACCAGGTTTCCTGGTTTGTAGTGATCTGCATTTTTACCGGCGGGACTCTTGCTGCCGATCTCGCCTTGCCTCCCTCGATTCAAGCTGACGTTCTTGAGTCAGACAGAGAATTGACGGGTTCCAGACGGTCAGGTGCAGCGTTTGCGCTGTGGTCGATGGCGACGAAGCTCGCTTTAGCAGCTGCCGTAGGCGGAGCGTTTATCGGGCTGCATTTTTTTGGAGTAGAAGTTGCTGATGGCATCGACCAGGCAGAATCGCTGCCACTGCTGGTGCTCTATGTTGCGATACCCGTCCTCCTCAAACTCGCTGTCGTCGTGATGAGTCGGCGATCGCCGTTTGATTTAGCACTTGAGCGCCAGGCGGCGACGCACGTACCGGCACGCCAGACCAATTAGCGGCAGCTCTTCATAAAGTTCGCGCGCAGCATCCCAATAATCGAAGTGTCGTGAAACGCGTTCGTCAGGTGAAAAATCCAGTTCGGAGTAGCCGCGTACCTGCCAGAATTTATTACCGAAAGCACGCAGATTCCCGCTGAGATCCCAACGGATTGCCGCGATCGGCGCCTGTTGTTCAATTCGCGCGTCAAGCATGGCGGCGTGGGAAACGATAATTTTCAGATTTCCCAGACTGCCGCACATCTCATCGATGACTCCCTCAAATTGTGCAAGGCCGCGTAGATCATTAAACGGGTCGCGAAAATGGATATCTGCTGTCACTACATCCACTGGACGCAGCGGAGTCTGAGTACCGATTGATTCGAAAAACTCTATATAACGCTCCAGCCCCGTGTTCATTTCAACATCCTTTTTGCGAGAGAAAATTGCAACGGGTAAGGCAGAGCGGCGAGCACACGCATCGCGATGCTCATGCGCACTGGAAAGCGAATCTCGAATTTGTTCTTATCAACGCCACGACATATCTCATATGCGGCCCGCTCAGTGCTCACCATAAACGGCATGGGAAAATCATTCTTCGCGGTTAGCGGCGTATCGACGAATCCCGGGCTAACCAGATGCAGCGAGATGCCGTCTCGTTTTAGCTCCGGATAGAGTGACTCAGACAGCCGTCGCAACGCCGCTTTGCCTGCACTGTAAGTAGCGGCATAAGGTAGCCCGAAATCACCCGCCACCGAACCCACAATAACGAAGCTGCCCGAGCGACGTTTGCGCCAACCCGGCAACAACAACTCAATCGTCTCGGCCACGGCGAACACGTTGATTTCGAATAGTTTGCGCATTGCTGCGCTGCTAAAGTCATCAACCCCGCTTTGCTCATAAGTCCCCGCATTCAGGACCGCTACATCGATAGCGCCAAATGTCTGCTCAATGTGCTCGATAGCCCGCCCGAGCGCCCGACTGTCAGTAACGTCAGCTGGAACACTGTGACAGCGTTGCGGGAACCCGCTCTCAACGCGAACCTTGTCCAGGGCCTCGGGCTTTCGCCCGGTCAAAAAAACCTGAGCTCCGCGATTCGCGTACTCGCGCACCAGTGCTGCGCCTATGCCGCTACTGGCGCCGGTAATCCAAACATTCGGCGTATTCATCGGACTCGACAATTCGAGCAGCGGTACACGATGTCGGAACCGTCATCACCCTGAAAGGCGAGACCGATCCAGCGTTGCTGTAAATACCAAACCGTTGCTGCGAGGTCACCCGTGTATTCGAAACAATGCGCCTCTGCCGGCAATGAAAGACCCAGCGTTTTCGCCTTTTTTGCCGGGCACGACACGATATCTACTTCGTTTACGTGCCCGGTAATCGTATTCAGCACATGGGATTTTTGCAGGACAGCGGGATTCCAGTGGTCGGTGGGTATTAGTGTGGCGGGATGCGCAACCAGAGATTGGCTGCTTTGAATCGTAGTGGCTGCGCCGTCGAACGACGCTTTCACAGAATTCATTCTTCCATTGCGATCAACGGTGGCGTCCAGTGCCACCATCTGGTTGTTGCACCACGTCGAGCGCAAGTCGTAAGCGAAATCGAATACCGGAATAAACAGCAAAGTCACCGTAAGCTGCATCGATGAATGCGCATGCAGACCGGCGCTTGAGCGCGAGAAAACTGTGCGATGCGACCCGACGATTTTACCGTTGCGAATGACGTCAAACACGATCTGGTCGTCATAGGTTTGATGCACGAAATCGCTCAGACCGGCAGGGTCAACGCAGTCCGCCTGGACATTCGTCGGCAGGATGCTCATTACGAGCGCAAAAAGTGTCAGCACAGCCGAATAGCTTGAATACTTCATAAGACTTATACGACGCTTTCGCGAAAAGTGATCACAAACTGTGATCCGGACAAGTCTATCCGTCGTAGCCACACTATGAATCGTAACTACAGCCGTGCGAAAAGGTATTCCTCAGGACTGCGAAAACTTATCTGTTTATCGCTCCTGCCATTAATCGGGGCGTGCAGTGGCGTACGAACAGAGGACCGCACAGGCTCCCAACCGACTCTCGATCTGTTCGCCTTTTTTGACGGGCAGACCGAGGCATGGGGGATCGTGCAGGATTGGCGTGGTCGGGTCGTGCTGCAGTTCGTCGCCCGTATCGAGGGCGTAGTGGAAAACGATCAGCTGACATTGAACGAAGTCTTCGACTACGCCGATGGCGAGCGGGACTTCCGCCGATGGAAGATTCGACGCGATAAGAACGGCGGCATCTCCGGTACTGCGAACGATATCATCGGTACCGCAACAGGAGCGATCAGCGGGAATGCGTTGACCTGGCATTACGAGATGGCGTTAGAAAGCGGCGGACGCAAATATCACGTGCGCTTCGCTGACAGATTGTGGCAGATAGACCGGGATACGCTCATCAACCGGGCTTACATCAAAAAATTCGGCCTGACGGTAGCTGAAGTTTCGTTGTTTATGCGCCGCTCCGGCAGCACGCCACAAAGCGCCGTCAAAAGCGCGGGTGACACCGCAACGACGCGTTTACTCATAAGCGCGGAGTAAAACAGTCGCTACGGTTGCGTAATTTCGCCGGCAACGCGTTGTTAATAGCGATAATGATCTGGCTTATAGGGTCCAGCCGCCGGAACATCCAGATACTCGCACTGTTTTTCAGAGAGCTCATCGAGGGTTACGCCGATGTGAGCCAGATGTAACCTTGCAACTTTCTCGTCGAGAAGTTTCGGTAACGTATAGACGCCCAATGGATAGCGTTCAGGCGATTGAAACATTTCGATCTGTGCGATCGTCTGGTTGGTGAAACTATTGGACATTACAAAGCTCGGATGCCCGGTAGCGCAACCTAAATTCACCAGGCGCCCCTCGGCGAGAAGAATGATCCGCCGGGCATCGTTAATCTTGATCACGTGTACGCGCGGTTTGATTTCCGTCCATTCGTATCCGCGCATGCGTTCAACCTGGATTTCACTGTCGAAATGGCCAATGTTGCATACGATGGCGAGATCTTTCATCTGACTCATATGCTGCTTAGTGATCACGTCGCAACAGCCTGTAGTCGTGACAAACACGTCGCCTTCCCGGCAGGCTTCGTCCATAGTTTTGACCTCATAACCTTCCATAGCCGCCTGCAATGCGCAGATGGGGTCAATTTCAGTCACGATGACGCGCGCGCCCTGCCCGCGCAGAGACTGGGCGCTACCTTTACCGACGTCGCCATACCCTGCGACGACAGCAACCTTACCGGATAGCATGACGTCTGTGGCGCGGTTGATGGCATCCACCAGCGAGTGACGGCAGCCGTAAAGGTTGTCGAATTTGGACTTTGTAACCGAGTCGTTCACATTCATCGCAGGGAACAGCAGCTCCCCACTTTCGAGCATCTGATAGAGGCGATGGACACCGGTCGTAGTTTCCTCAGTCACCCCCAGGATATCCGGAACCATACCTTGAAATCTTTGCGGATCGCGGGCGATAGAACGCCTGAGCTGCGCATAAAGCGCAGCTTCTTCTTCGTTGTTGGTCTTGATATCGAGCAGTGATGGATCTTTTTCAGCGCGGTAACCGAGCGACACGAATAGCGTCGCGTCGCCGCCATCATCGAGGATCATATTGGGCCCGAGGCCATCACCCCAGTCGAAAAGCGTATCCGTGTATTCCCAGTATTGTTCGATAGACTCCCCGTTCACCGCAAACACCGGGATGCCTGTGCGGGCAAGCGCGGCCGCTGCATGGTCCTGGGTTGAAAATATGTTGCAGCTCGCCCATCGGACTTTAGCGCCGAGGCATTCAAGGGTTTCTATGAGTACTGCAGTCTGGACAGTCATGTGCAATGAACCGGCGATGCGCGCGCCTTTCAGCGGCTTGGTTTCGCCGAATTCTTTGCGCATCGCCATAAGGCCAGGCATCTCGTGCTCGGCAAGTTCGATTTCTCTTCGCCCGAAGTCGGCGAGGCTCATGTCCTTGATCACGTAGTCGTTCTTTGCGGACGAGATTTCAGTTTTAGTTAGCATGAGAATTCACAGTTGTTCCTATACATGATAAGTAACTTGTATACGTTCACCGCTGCCTTTCGGTTTACTTCGTCGCGGCGACGCCGCCCTACAAATGCAGCTGGCTTTAACTGTGGTCGGAGAAACCCACGGTTGCTTTTGCACCAACTGATCAGCGCAGCGCTGATGTATCGAGAAAATAGCTCTCCGCTATCTATGTCGAACAACCGAGTTGACTGCGAGCGTTAATGCCGCGCGACTTGTTGCCGGCTGCAAAGTGCATTGCACGACTGGCCACGGGGGTATTTACCCGTGTTTACGCAGGTCGTCGAAGGCACTCGTGACGTTAAACACCGGTTGCTGGTGACCGAGGCTGACTCGCTCGATGCTCAGCTCGGGATTTTTTTGCCCATTTCCCTATACGCCGTCAGCGCTCGTGCGCGGGCATCGGCGTGGTCAACTATGGGCAGTGGGTAGTCGCGACCAAGGCAAACGCCCGCCGCATCCAGTATTTCGCTCGAAGCATGCCACGGTTCGTGCACATACTTTAGCGGCAGACCGGACAATTCGGGAACCCAACGGTAAACATACGCACCCGTTTTATCGAATTTCTTACCCTGCAGAATCGGATTGAATATTCTGAAGTAAGGTGCCGCGTCTGCACCGCACCCGGCGACCCATTGCCAGCCAGCGGAATTATTCGCCAGATCTGCATCTACCAGCGTGTCCCAGAACCAGCGCGCGCCGTCTTGCCAGGGAATAAGTAAATGTTTGACCAGAAACGAAGCAACCACCATACGGACACGATTATGCATCCATCCGGTTTGCCACAGCTGACGCATGCCCGCATCAACGATCGGATAGCCGGTCTGGCCGTTCTGCCAACTTTCGAGTGCGGCCGGATCCCGGCGCCAGGGGAACGCCGCGAAACTGGCCCGGAACGGAGTAACTGGCAGTTCTGGCTGATAGTGCAGCAGGTAGTAAGAGAACTCTCGCCACCCGAGTTGCCTGAGAAATGCTTCCGCATCTGAGCTTGTTGAAGGGTTCTGCAGAAGATGGTTATGCAATATGTGCCACACCTCGCGCGGACTAATTTCTCCAAAGCGCAAATGCGCTGAAAGGCCGGACGTGGCTTCGGCATGGGGCAGGTCTCGTGCGTTTCTGTATCGACTCAGGCGATTGGCCAGAAATTCTTCAACACAGGCGCGTGCGCCCTGTTCGCCGGGCATCCATAAGCCCTTGAACCCCTTTGACCAATCAGGTGCACGCGGGATTAACTGGAGTGCCTCGAGCGCCTCGGAACGAACATTGCCGGGATAAAACACAGGGCTGCGTGGGCATGCCAATGGCAGGCCGGGATCAGGTGCTCTTAACAGTGTTTTCCAATACGGAGTAAACACCTGGAACGGATCACCCTTACGATTGCGAATTGCCTCGGGCTGAAATAACAGTGCCCCGCGGTGGCTGATCAAACCTCCTCCCCTCGAGGCGAGCTCAACACTGATCTGCTTCTCAGTTTGCATGCCATGCGGCTCCGCGCTGGCGCCACAGTGCACCGCGCATGCGTCGGTTTCTGTGATGAGAGCGGATAACGCGTGCAGCGCCGGACCGCGGCGAAGAACCAGGCGCCCACCAAGTGCTTCGAGGCTAGCTGCAAGCGCAGCCAAACTATGATGGAGCCACCAGCGGCTCGCGCCACCCAACGCCCACTGAGTAGTCGGGCCCTGCTCATCAAGGACGTAACAGGCAATCAACGGCCGGCCCGACGCAGCAGCCGCTACGAAGGGGCGATGATCGGACAGTCTTAAATCGGACCGAAACCAGACGATGACGGGCTCAGAATTGCCGGTTGAAGTCATTTCGTGCCGCGGAAAAACGCGTGCGGCGCCGCAGCTGGCACAGCCATCATTCGATCAGAGGCAGTGCTGTGAGCTAATAGCTACGCGGTAGATCAAGCACTTTCTCGGCGATAAAACATTTGATGAGTTGCTCGGAGACCGGAGCGATACGCGTGACGGTGACTTCGCGGAGCAGGCGCTCGACGTGGTACTCCCTGGCATAACCGAAGCCGCCGTGAGTCAACACCGCATTCAGGCAAGCATCGTGAGCAGCCTTTGCGCCGAGATATTTCGCTGCATTCGCTTCGGCACCACAGGGACGGTCGTTGTCGTATAGCCAGGCCGCCTTCATGGCGATCGCGTAGGCCGCCTCAAGATGCATCCAGTCTTCTGCCAGGGGATGTTGAATGCCTTGATTCATGCCAATCGGGCGATCGAAGACCACCCGCTCACCGGCGTATTTGGCTGCACGGGCGAGCGCATCCTGGCCGATACCGATCGCTTCGCAAGCCACCAGAACGCGCTCAGGATTGAGACTATGCAGGATATAGCCGAAGCCCTTGCCTTCCTCGCCAATCAGGTCTTCGTCGGGGATGAACAAGTTGTCGATGAACACCGCATTCGAATCGACCGCCTTGCGGCCCATTTTGGGAATGCGCTTGATTTCCATTTTTTCACGATCGATATCCGTATAGAAAACACTGATGCCATCAGTCGGGCGCTTGCTGTCTTCGAAGCGGCTGGTGCGCGCCAGCAACATAATTTTGTTGGCAACCTGGGCCGTAGAAGTCCAAACCTTCTGGCCATTGACGACATAGCCGCCGTCGACTTTCTCAGCAAAAGTGCTGATGCGCGTCGTGTTCAGTCCGGCATCCGGCTCGGTAACACCAAAGCAACACTGATCATCGCCTGCAACCAGGCGCGGAACCCAGCGTGCTTTCTGTGCGTCGCTGCCGAACACCACGATTGGATGGGGGCCGAACAGGTTGATATGAATCGTTGATGCCGCCGCGTAGCCGCCGCCATGGTTGCAGACCTCACGCATCATGATGGCCGCCTCAGTCACGCCGAGGTTCGCGCCACCGTAGGCTTCAGGCATCGTGATGCCGAGCCAGCCGGCTTCCGCCATGGCGCGATGGAAAGCGTGGGGGAATTCACCGTCGTCGTCCCGTTCCAGCCAATAGTCTGCATCGAAACGACTGACGACGGCCGCCACAGCATCCTTTATCGCGCGTTGCTCATCGGTTAAGTCGAAGTCCAAAGCTGTCTGTCCTCGCTAAAAAATCTCGGCGCCGCAGCGCGAAAGCCCGGGATTATATGATGCGCCGTAGCGAATGCACCGGGGTTACGTCTTCACATTTCACAAGTTCTCACCCTGTGAACGCCCTTCGGAATGGGGGTGTTACCCCTGCACAGTGTGCCAGATTTATTCAATACGGAAGAAAAATCCACGTGACCAGTCTTGCTGCCCCGGTGCGGCACATGGAAGACAAAGACTTGAACATCCGGTGGAAATATTCAGGTCTTGGTAGAGTGGAATTCATAGTGCCCGCCATCTCGCAGCATGGTGGACAACACGCGACATAGATGCCGACCCAATGCGCGGGTCGCCTGCTTGAGTGTTTCGCCCGGTACGCGTTTGTTCTCGTACTAGCGTTGGGGCAAACGCCATTTCGGGGCGTCGGTACATAGCCATCCGCCTTAGAACCCCTCCATCGAGCAGGTCATTCGCAACGATAGCGTACAGTGGCACCGGCATCACCGCTGGCGATGTTGCCGAATGTCAGTTCACCCTCACCGGTGAGCACGCCTTCTTCGCGATGCACGTGCAACGGGTGGCCGTCGCGCGGGATCACATGGGTGCCATTGATACTGTCATCCTTGAGCTGAAAACGACCATGATGAAAGGCAATCTCGGCGTGTCGGCGCGACGTGAAACGACTGCCGGTGACAATATCGGTGCCCGCGATACGCCCGATTGTGCAGTGACGCCGGCCGTCGTCTATTCGATACTCTCCACCTTCGTGTTCAAGAACAAGACGGGTATGATCCTGCGACGTCGGCTCTGCGACATGAAACGTAGTCACGTCTTCGCTTTCTTCCCAGGCCAACTTGTAGACGCCGAAGTCCCGGCCATCAAGGCGCCAGGGGCAGGTCATCACATTTCACAAGTGACTGGTTCTCGCCCCATGAACTCAAGAGTGTGTGAATTGTGAAGACTTGACCCCTGCTGCTGCTCATGCGCAACTTTCATCCCGCTGTTCGCTTTTAGCCGTACCTCAATGTGGAAAACGCGTCCGGCTTGGCATCGTCCTAAGGGCGTCCTAAGGGGACAGATTTATTTGACCAAATAAATCTGTCCCCTTAGGACGAGAGCGTCTCCGGAAACGAAATATCGTCTATCGGGATCTCGTTTTTTGACGTGACGGATGGGACGACAATGCCGGACGCACTGAGTTCGACTGCTCCGCTTTCTTCTCAGAGCCAATACGATGCGTTCGCGACCGGATATTCGAGCAGCGGAACGGTGCCAGGCGGTCGGCGACTTCTTTTCTGGGAAACAATCAACGGTAGCAACCACTTCAGACAGGGAACGTTATCCAGCTTCACCCTCTCGCGAGCAGTTCCCGAACCCGCCTCCCTCGCCCTCATGGGTATCGCCTTGGCGGGCGTTGGGTTCAAGCGACGCAAAGCTATTTAGGCGCATCGAGCCATCGCAATCAGAGACTCGCTTCGGCGGGTTTCTTTTTGCCTGGCACCTGGCAGCTCATGGGCGGTCGCGTCGGTCACAGGCACTACGCCGAGCGCCTGCCTCTCCTTAGGTGGCTCTGTTTATCCTGGCCCCTTTGCATTTCCTTTCCCGACAACCGCAAATGATTGAGTCATTCTCAAGACGCTTCGTCGGGCACCACGACAGAACGCTGCTACGCCTAGATACAATTCCGCTTATGCGGCTGCGTACAGGCGGGTTGACGGTTTGAACAGCGCCCAGCTGAACCAAAACAATTTGTTGAAGTGCGGCACCGCATCGAGCCGCTCGCCTGCCAAACTCCCTTCTACAGCGAGCCCGGTGGCATCCCAGCGGGTGCCCGTGCCACGGTCGGCAGCAATACCCGGACCCGCTTCGACCGCATCGAATTCGAGAAGCTGGCCGGCGACCTGGCGCGAAAATACCGCCGCAACGTCATGCTCGCGATCGCGCATCACCACGATCGAATCGCCGCCGACTTGATCATTGATCACCCCGTCAGCGGTGTCCTGCTTGAGCGGATAGCCGACCGCTTCGCCTTTGATATCAACCCCCACCACAAAGGCCATTGCCGGCAGGCGTTTATCGATCGCGCCGCGCACGCGATGCCACGGTGCCGTACGTCCTGACAGGCGCGAGATTGGAATCATCAATTGCAGCATCAAGGCGACCAGTCGATCACGGAACTCGCGCGGTGGTGAATCGTAAAGCGTAGTTTGCGGATAGAGCGTGAGCCAATCTTCCCAGCGCGCCATCACCACCGGGTACATTTTCAGGTTTTGCCCCAGCGCTGGACCGGCAATGACTTCCGCGCTGAGCTGTTGGATATAGTTTCCACTGGGTGCATCGTAATAGATGATGTTGTTGTTATAGGCCGTTACGCACTCCAGTGAGAGGGGCGTTCCGTTCAGCACCGGTTCAAAAGCGGTCGCGCTATTGCAGAGTATGCAATAGGAGATCATCAGATCGCGCTCACCGACCTGATCATGAAAGTAGTGTGGCCGCGCAATTTGATCGCGGCGATAGGCAACAGCGACGTCACCAACACTCACGCCTAAGATCACTTCGTCATCGTCAATGACTTTGGCCGCAGCGTCGCCGCGCAAGTGCTCTGCCGCGCCTGGCGGAGCCATCACTATCGGGACGTAACCCGTCCAAAACATCATCGCCGTCATAGCGCTGAAGGCGACCATCGCGTAAAGCAAATGCGGTTGTCCGTTACGAACTGCGACGAGCGCACTGACCAGCGCCACGATGGAACAGATTGCCGCAAATCCCCAGAATTGTTTGCGACGCTGGTGGATGAATATCTGCCTCTCGCGAGTCAGATTCACCAGATCAATAGTCAGAGGTGAGAATGGCAGTAACGTGGCGAGAAGCGCACCCGCTGCGCAAATAAATCCGATTATTCCCACTGCACTCATAGATTGCTCCTCGCTGACGAAACCGTCGTGGCACGCCCTTCTTAGGACAATTTGGCCATTAAAGGCTATTAATGACTCACAAAGGATAGTCTAATTCGAGCAATTGCAACAACGAATCGCAGAATCATGGCGCTGCCAGTTACGGGATTCAGACGCCGTGCTGCGAATCGCAACTAGAAACAGTCAACGGAAACTCTGATGACCGAACACCAGAAGACTGAGGATTTACTCGACATCCGTGCGGCGGCGGCGCTGCTAAAAGTCAGCGAAACGTCGCTCAGACGCTGGACGACAGCGGGGAAATTACCCTGCTTACGCATTGGAGGACGACGCGAGCGACGCTTTCGACGCGAAGATCTGGTCGATTTCATGTCGGCCAACGCGTCGTCGCCCGGAAGCTCCCACCCAGGCTCGGCTGCCAGCATAGAAGACGTTGAGATCCCCTGGGGCCAACATGTGTGTGCCTTTTATGAAAGCGACCGCGGCTTCGGAAAGATCGGGATCCCGTTCATCCGGCAGGGTTTGGAACGCGATGAACGCTGTTTCGTTGTGGCAGGAAATGCCGTTTGGGACGAACTCAAATCTGATCTGAGGAAGAGTTGTGATGACTTTGACGTCCGCCACCAAGCGGGCCAACTCACCCGTCGGAACGCGAGCACCAATCCCGCAGAGGTCTACGACTATTTCGAAGATGCCTTCCTCGAGGCGACACGTTCCGGTGCTACGCGTCTGCGTGTCCTGGGCGACATGGCGGCCTTTCTGGATGCCGGCTCATCGATCGCGGCGCTGCTTGAGTTCGAGCGACGCTACAACGAGACCCTCGCGCATCGATTTGCAGTGATTAGCGTGTGCCAGTACGACGCCCGGCGTTTCTCAGGTCTTGGCGTCCTGGGCGCATTGAAATGCCACGAAGACACGCAGCGCTATCCATTGGCCCGGTTTCTGGGGATCTGAGTTTCGGCAGGCAGGGGGCGAATCGCCCGACTTGAGAATCTTCGCGTACGGAAAGAGCACGTCGGAAAGGCGCGATCCTGCGCACACATGGCGGGAACTCGCCCGCCAATAGCACGGTCACCATCGCTGGCGCGCTAAACCTGGCGGCGCAGAAACTCATTCATCACGGTCGCAACGAAAACGGGCGCCTCCTGTTGCGGATAATGTCCCGCGTTACCGCACAATGCTATTTCTGCGTTCGGGTACCATTTTTTGAACGTTGTTTCAGCGGTCGCGAGCGTGAAGGGCTCCATGTCGAATTCGCCGATGATAACCAGCATCGGCGTGGTATTGCCGTCGATGTCGGATAAAAAACCCATGTCCGTGAGATTCTTGAGATAGGCTGTCTGGGCGACCTGGCTGCGCGTCGCGCGCGTCTGGCGAATCTTAAAATCCACCCACTCACGGCATAAGCGCGAACCCGTCAATGCATCAAAGGCCTCGGCGAGCAGGCCGTTGTCGTCTATGGACCCACTGATGATGGCGAACCCTTCCGGCGTGAAACTCAGTCCACTTGCTGCGACCGGTGTATTCAGCACCGCAGATTTGATGCGTTCGCCGCCGTCCAACACCACGCGCTGAGCAAGCATGCCGCTCATTGAGTGGCCGACGATGTGAAACCGCTGCCAGCCCAGATTGTCAGCTAAGGCAAGAATGTCGCGCGCCGCTTCGGTGGGTGTGAACTCGCCGGGCAAATTCCGCGACTCACCGTAACCGCGCACCTCGGTGAACGCGTAAGTAAACGTCTTCGTATCAAAAAAGTTACGCGCGAAATTCCACGTGTCGCGGCAACCGTAAAAATCATGCATGACGATCACGCCTTCGTCGCCATGCCCGTAAAGTTCGTGTCCAAGTATCATCGTTAAACCCTGAATAGTTAGGCGCGGGATTGCTCGTAGGCATAGGCCGCACGCAGCACCGTTGCTTCGTCAAAATGTCGGCCGCCAAGCATCAAGCCCACAGGTAATCCACCGACTTCGCCGCATGGAATGGAAATAGCCGGGTGGCCGGTTAAATCAAACGCAGGCGTGTTGGGAACCATCTCAAGCGCGCGGGCAACAATTTCCGCTGGACCGGCGTCTGCAGCCGGCAGCAGGGGTGCGGTGATGGGTAACGTCGGCATAAGTAGAAGGTCGTACGCGCTCAAAATGCTGTCGTAGGCAGCGGTCAGGCGCGGTCGCAAATTTTGCGCCTTTGCGTAGTACAACCCGCCGTACGCTTGGCTCATGTACTCGCCAGTTCGCATCACGAGCTTGGTTTGTGGACCAAATTTATGCGTCTGCTCGCGCCACGCGGCATGGTAGCGCATGAGGCTCGGCACAAATCCACCCGCACGATTCTTGCCGTAACCGTTGTTATGCATCATCGATTCAACCAGGCCCTCGATATAAATCGGGGTCCAGATGGCAGCGCTTACCGTTTGCATGGGCACCGATGCTTCATCGACTTCGGCACCAAGACGCGTAAATTGCGCGGCTGCGTCGCGCACGCATTGATCGACGGCTGGGTCGGAGTTCGCGTGACCAAAGCCTTCTCGCACCATGCCAATGCGTAGACCCTGGACACCCTTGTCCAGGCCAGCGCAATAGTCGTCCGTACGGATCCCGGCTTGGTTCGGATCAAATCCGTCGGCGCCAACTAATACTTGTAACAACGTCGCATTTTCGGCCACGGTTTTGGTCATTGGCCCGATGTAATCGATGGTCATGTCGATGGGCATAGCACCGCTGTAAGGCACCAGGCCGAAAGTCGGCTTGAGCCCCACCACGCCGCAAAATGACGCCGGAATGCGACATGAGCCACCGTGGTCTGTACCCACGGCCATATCTATCTCGTCGGCCGCAAGTAAAGCCGCGCAACCACTTGAGGACCCGCCCGCAGAGCGCTCGTAATCATGCGGATTGCGGATCGGCCCGGTGGCATTGGTATGACTGCCGCCCGAGGTACAAAAGTACTCGCTGTGCCCCTTCCCTGCGACATTGCCACCAGCGTCCAAGACCCGCGTGACCACACTCGCGTCCACATCGGGAACATAGCCTTCCAGGGTGGACGACCCATTCATCATGGGCACACCGGCGACCATAATATTGTCCTTGAAAACGACCCTTTTGCCTGACAATGGCCCGCCGGCGGCACCCGCGATATCGGATTTCCAGTACCAGGCGTTATAGGGATTATCTTCCGGGTCCGGCCGATGGCCGCGAGTGCGCGGGTAGTTGACTGGCGGTAGATCGTCCGGCAACCCGTCGAGGACTTCATAGATCGACAAATTTCCGTCCATGAGATCGGCAAATTGTTGCGCCTGGCACGCATCAACTTCGATGTTGACTGCTTCAGCGACGGCCGCAATCTGGTCGGCGCCTGGCCGTGCTATACCCATAGTTGGTCTCCACTTGTGCAGCGAATTGGTTCACGTTTTGGCGCGCAATCCTTTCACACGCGGGCGTCAGTGTCATCGTTGAACTCTTGGGACGCTTGTGTAAAATCAGCCCGCCCCAATACCTCAGAAGTGATTGAATCATGAGCGTAAAGAACGAAGTCGATGTGCAATTTTTGGCTAATTTCACCCAGGCATGGAATGACCAGGATGTGGATAAGCTAATGGAACACATGGCCGATGACTGCACGTTCATGGCGTCAGTTGGCAATGATGTCGAAGGCAGCTTGTGGGTGGGTCGCGAAAAAGTACGCGAAGGTTTTGCGAGCCTGTGGGTGAACTATCCGGATGCGCATTTCGAACCGATCGGAGAAGACTTTATTCTGGGCGACCGAGCCTGCTCGGAATGGATATTCACAGGCACGAAAAAATCGGACGGCACGAAAGTTCGCGCCCGTGGTTGCGACGTTTACACGTTCGTCGATGGCAAAATCTCAATTAAAAATTCCATGCGCAAACAAACGCCCTAGCCTTTTCGGGACCGGCCAGTTCAAAGCAGCCCTGCCGGTGCAACAGTGCGGCTTCGGCTTGCCGCAACGTATCCGGCAAAACATCGGTGGGCGTCTCACCAGAAAATCCGCCGTGCTCATCGGCGGCGATAGATGTACTCCACGTTTTCTTCGCTGATCGTGAAGATGCCGGTTCGCTATAGTACGAACCTGACCTCAGCAATCGACTGCGCCGTCGCTTTTTTCGGCTAGGACTCCAATATCGTTCGACCGAGCGTCACTGACGCGTCCGTGAAATGGGCAAGATCCTTGTCCAAATCTGTCAGGGTCAACACCTCGCTCGCCGTCGCTATCGCGCCAACGAAGCCCTGCGTGTGCCAGTGACCCGGCGCCGGGAGTGCAGGCAACGTATCAGTGCTTGGATACGGCCAGGGGTTGATGTAGAAATACGGCTCGCCATAGGTGTCATCACCCGGTGACATGCCAACACCAATGCCGCGCGCGGATTCGAAATCACCGGCTTCGAGGCCAATGTACGTTGCGATGTCGAAATGATGCGGCCAGCAGCGGATCGGGCTTGGGCCAGGATGAAGGTGCGCGAGTTTGTTCACTGTGGCCGTCAGGATTTTCTCGGCAAGCCCATACCAGGACGCCAGGGCCTCCAGTTCCGCGGCAATCTCTTCTGGCGCGTAGGCGGTGATCTGCTCGACCGATGCGGGAAGATCGTAAGGCAAGACGGTCGAGCTCATGGGCGCAAGGCCGGCGTCGGTAAGTTGCGCGTCCAGCCATTCAGTTGCATCCGGGTCGGTAGCGCCGGAGAGCGCGTGGGCTGCAATTTCCTGCTCGTTGCAGATGACAATCAACTCGAAGCGTGAGACGGCAAATCCAACAACGATTGTGCCGCTTTCGCCAGTTAACGGTTGCGCCAGAAACGCGCCGTGTTTTCCGTTCCATTCAAGATTGGAGTGGCTGTCGTCGGGCGCTGCGGGGAGGTTCGCCCGAGCCGACCTTGTTACCAGCTGAACGGCCTTGTGTGCCAAGTCCCGCGCGGCGCCCAATTTTGCCGGCGCAATACGCCGGAGGTTGTCCAGGTCGTTCATTGTCATAGGTCCCATTCAATTGTGCGGGCGGTCCACACCTGTTTAAACCAGTTCCGGGTCGGTCATGACCTCGACCAATGCCGGGCCTTCGTACGCCAGTGCATCGACGATAGCCTCTTTCAGCGCATCGGCTTGCACGACGCTTTGGCCATGCCCACAGCACAACGTTGCAAATGCTGCGAACGAGGGATTGTGGAGGTTCGTTTCCCAAACCGGCCATTCGCCGGCCCGCTGCTCCTTGGAAATTTTTCCAAGTTCGCCGTTGTTGAGGAGGATATGGGTGATGTCCATCCCGTGTTTGACGGCGGTGGTGAAATCCATCGGGTACTGTCCGAATCCGCCATCGCCGGAGATTGAGACAATCTTGCGGCCGGCGAATTCGGCAAAATCCTGCGTTGCTGACCACGCGCCTATCGCAGCAGGAAAGGCAAAGCCGATTGAGCCGAGATAGCCCGACATGAGCACCCGTTGGCCCTTGGTCTCGAAGTAACGGCCAAATGAATAGGTGTTGTTGCCAACGTCTACAGCGATCACGGCATCATCAGGACAGACCTCCGAAAGAACGCTGAATATCGCCGCCGAATGAACGCCCTGGCCGCGTTCCTCGCCGAGGCGTGATGCCTTTTCCGCTCGCCAGATGCGCCAGCGCTCGACCAATTCCGCAACTTGATCCGCGCGGTCGTCCGGGCGCGAAATTCGCGGCGCGATGGCTGCACAGAAAGCCCCGATTTCCCCCCATACCGGCAGTGCGACAGGGTGAAATTTGCCCAGTTGCATGCGCTCAAAATCGACCTGGATGATCGGTTTCGAACGTTCGATGCCGGTGTGATTGGCGAACGATGAACCGAGTGCGATGATCAGATCGGTTTCGTTCATCAACCAGCTTGCAATCGGCGTACCGGACCGTCCCAGCACGCCGGCGGCATTGGGATGCGCATCCGGGATCAGCCCTTTTGCCTTGAAAGTCGTCAGCACCGGCGCGCCAAGTTTTTCGGCGAATTCGACGATGGCCTTCCGGGCTGAGAATGCACCGTGCCCGACGATGACGATCGGACGCTTGGCGTTGCCGATCATGGCGGCGGCCGCCTCAATATCGTCATCTGACGGAATCACAACCGAACCCGAAATTCGCCCGTCCACTGTGCCCGCTTCGGCATCGCTCGGCAGTGTTTGAATGTCGTCGGGAAAGATCAGATGCGCAACGTCGCGCTCAACCAGCGCCGTCCTGCAGGCGAGCGACATCAGCTCTGCATGGTTCGATGTACTCAGGACCGGCTGCGAGAAGCGCGTTACCGCGTCGAAGGCGGATTTGAGATCGATGTCTTGAAAAGCCCCAGGCCCAAACACCTGGGTCTGCACTTGCCCGGTCAGGGCCAACACCGGCGCGCGGTCGACCTTGGCGTCCCAAAGTCCGGTTAGCAGGTTGGTCGCACCAGGCCCGGCGATCGTCAGGCAGGCGGCAGGTATGCCCGTCAGCTTGCCGTACGCAGAGGCGGCAAATGCTGCGGCCCCTTCGTGGCGCACGCCAACGTAGGCGAGTTCGCCGTCCAGCACGCGCAGCCGAATGGCATCGGACAATCCGAGGTTCGAGTGCCCGACGATACCGAACACGCGCTTCACACCCCAATTGACCATGGTTTCGGCCATAAGATCTGTGACGGTGCGCGTATGCGTCGGCGCCGGTTCCAGGCCAACGAGAATGGCGTCGTCACGGATCTCCACCGGGTACAGCGTCTGGCCACTATCCGCATGCCCGCCGGGTGGCGCCCCGGTCAATGGATCGAAATCCCACCCGTGCCACGGACAACGGATCCAGCAGTTCCCATCTACGCCAGTTTCGATCGACCCCTCACCGAGCGGGCCACCCTGGTGGGGACAATGATTGTCCATCGCCGCCCACTGACCATCGAAATGAGAGAGGCAAATGGACACGGTCCGCACCGTGACCGTTTTGACCCGCCCCTCGGGTAAATCGTTGATGTGCTCTACTTCGATCCAGTCGAGGTTCTCAGTGTCCATGCTGCTCGCACCATTTCGTTTGCTCATGACAAGCCACCGTAACGCACGCCCGACAAGTCCGATATGTCCTTCTTCCACGCCGTCAGATCGTCTAGCGCGAATTTGGACAGATGATCGTGGCCACAAGCACGCGCCATTACCTGCATGAGTTCAACCGATGCCCGGAAGAAATTGTTCAACTGATTGGCCGATTTCTCGATGACCAGACGATTTATAAGATGCGGTTTCTGCGTAGCGATGCCGACCGGACAATTGTTTGAGTGGCAGGCGCGCATGGCGATACAACCAATCGCCTGCATGGCTGCATTGGAGACCGCAATCGCATCGGCCCCAAGTGCCAGCGCCTTGATGAAATCGGCAGGTTTGCGCAGGCCACCGGTGATGACAAGCGTGATGTCGCTGCGGTTCGTCTGGTCGAGATGCCTGCGTGCCCGCGCCAACGCGGCGATCGTTGGTACCGATATGTTGTCGCGAAAAATAATCGGCGCTGCGCCTGTTCCGCCGCCACGCCCGTCCAGGATAATGTAGTCGACACCAACCTCCAGCGCCGCATCGATGTCTTTTTCGATGTGTTGCGCGGAAAGCTTGTAGCCAATCGGAATACCCCCGGTGCGATCACGAACTTGATCAGCGAAGTCGCGTATCTGGCTGACCTCAGTCCAATCTGGGAAACGCGGCGGCGAAATCGCCGACTCGCCCTCCTTCAGGCCGCGCACTTCTGCGATTTTTCCCCGCACCTTGGCGCCAGGCAAATGCCCACCGGTGCCGGTCTTGGCACCTTGTCCACCCTTGAAGTGGAATGCTTGGACGAGCGCGAGCGTCTCCCAATCAAATCCAAAGCGCGCCGAGGCCAGTTCATAGAAGTATCGCGAATTAGCTTGCTGTTCTTCCGGGAGCATGCCGCCCTCCCCGGAACAGATGCCAGTCCCTGCTAGCTCTGCGCCCCGTGCTAGCGCAACTTTCGCGGGCTCCGACAGAGCGCCGAAACTCATGTCCGAGACGAGTAGCGGTATCGCTAAAGTCAGCGGCTTTTGAGCATTCCGGCCGATTACGACCTCGGTGCCCACGTCATGTTCGTCAAGCAAAGGTGGGCGATGCAACTGTGCCGTAATGATCTGGATGTCATCCCACGAAGGCAGTTGGTCGCGTGGGACGCCCATCGCTGCCATTTCTCCGTGATGCCCGGTCTTAGAGAGCCCTTCGCGCGCATACTTCTGGATCAGCGCGTTGTAAGGCTCCTCGTCCGAACCATGGCCGGTGTCGGCGTAAAGGCCAAGATACGCATCACGATTGAACGGTTGCGGGTTTGCGATTGCCCATTCGGCAATCTCGTCTGCATCGACCCGGACTTCATCATCTTCGATCCATGACGAGAATTTCGGTAACACTTCTGTGTTCGCATACTCTGACACACCGGTGTCCAGCCGGTAATCCCAATCGTGCACGCCGCACACCAGGTTATTCCCGCGCACGAATCCGTCAGACATCAGCGCGCCGCGATGCAGACACCGACCGTAGAAAACGGACACGTCGTCATCGATTCGCACGACGACCAAGTCGACTTCGCCGACCAGGGCATAGACCGGTTCTCGATCCTGTAACTCATCGAATTTGGCAACTGAGGCGCTTTTCATTGGTCTTGCGAACTCCGATTTTGATGAGGTGTGCTTGCAACTGTAACGAGCGGCTTCGCCGAAACCGCGATCAGTTCAGCTTCCGGGCAGGCGCCCATCGCGCCAACCCTGGTTGCGTACCAACGCGCCGCCGGCATCGCGCTCAATCCATGTAACAGTGCGCTGATCCAAACCGCGTTAATCGCGATCGCTAAAACTGGCGCGGCGAGTTGATCAGTGATCTTCGGCAGTATAAGCAGTGCAAAGAGCGCCGTTGCCAACCCGCGTGGTCCAAACCAGCCAAAGAAAATGCGCGTCACTGGCGATGCATCGGTTCCGCTGAGCGAAATCCAGATCGCCAAGGGCCGAACCACAAACAGGCTGATCAGGATGATTGCCAATATAGATGGCGTCAGGTGCAGCAGGGCTTCGGGAATAAGCGCGAGTCCGATCAGAAAGAACGCGGCCCACGTCAGCATCTGACCTTCGCTCTCAGTGAACTCGTAGATAAATTTACAATGCCCCTTAACGACATTTCCAAAGCACAGGCCCCCTACAAACGCTGCGATAAAGCCGTTGCCCCCAACCTGGGTTGCGCCGAGATAGGCGCTGCCAGCGAGGGCTAACACGCCAATACCTTCGAACGTGTTTGATGTCAGGCCCTGTTTGTCAGCAAGCAACACCAGTTTTCCGCCGACAATACCGATAACAATTCCTACCAGTGGGCCAAGCCCCAGCTGCTTGATGACGAAAACGGTCCAATTGGTCTGCGTGCCATCCATCGCGTTTGCCGCGAGACTGGCGAAAAGCAATATCGCGGGTAGGGCAAGCCCGTCGTTAAGGCCGCTTTCCACGGTCAGTGCCCGCCTGACCCGGTCAGGGACAATAGGGTTAGTGACAACAGCCTGACCGAGTGCCGCGTCAGTCGGCGCGAGAATCGACGCCACCAATGCGACCACCACCAAAGGCCAACCCGGCAGAAACGGAAAGGCTGCAAGCGTGCCCAGCACGATGGCGGCGGGCAGCCCCAGAAACAGCATTCTTACGGGCCACACATGTTGCTTGCGCAATGCGGATAGATCGATCTGTGCCGCGTCCACAAACAGCAAAATCAAGAGAGCAATTTCCGCGACCAGGTGGAGACCGTGCACGGCTTCCTTTTGCGGCAGCAAACCGGTCATGGAAAGCGCCAAGCCTAGCGTCAGGAACACCATTGGCGCTGTTACGATAGTTGTGCGCAGGCGATTCGCCACCAACGTGAACGCAGCCGTAAAAATGGCAACGATCAGTAAACCCGTTGTCACAGGCTCCGTCCTATCTCTTGGTGGCAGTGGTTTGAATTAGTTACTTCCCTCGGGTGTCGATATGAATTACGACGCGCAGCAGATTCAGTCGTATTCAGAAACGCCGCTGCCACATGATAGCCGACGTCACACGAGGTGCCGCTGGTTCTACCGAGTGACTCGTCCTTGAAGCCATTGCTTGAAGGCCAGCGCATTGTGCTTCAGCAACTGATACATCGATGTAAGTAATACGTCGCCCGAAGCCCCTACGAAACGATGTTTCGAAAAACTTCGTTTTTTACTCGCAGCTTTCCATAACGCCCTGCGTGGTTTTTGTGAGCGTAGGTCGAGTAGGAACAAAACGACCAGTCAGACAGCTGTTAAAAAACCATTGACGAGTTCGACGAACAATCCAGGGCGAAAGAACGGCGAACCATGACCCGTCATTTCCATGATCTGGCACTCGCAACCGGGAATTGATGCAGCGATTCGTTGTGCTTGTTCCAGGTTCATATCCTGGCGACCACATGCGATCAGTACGGGTATGGGAAGACCGCCGAGCATCTGTGAAGTGTCTGGTTCACATTCGTGGGCGGTATGCGCTTTTAACGCTGCATCCCGGTTTTCATAGAAGCGCCACGATTTGCGTGGCGCCACTGCCCGCTCACCCGCGAGTTCCAGCAGCTTCCGAGCCTCTGCACCGAGTGCCCGCTGACCCGTCTGCGCCACCGGAGGAGTAAGGGCAACATCGAATAGTCCGAGTGCCGTCAGCCGGTCCGGGTGACGGAGTGCGAACTGCGCAGCGGTTCGTGCGCCGTAAGCAACCCCGAGCACGAAGGCCTTGCTGATATCGAGCGCTTGCATGATGCCTGCCAGATCATCGGCATAGTGGGAAAACGTAAATTCGTCATCCGAGCCCCAACCACTTTTCCCTGTGCCGCGAATATCGAACCGCAACACGTGAAATTTCTCGAGCAGACCGTCCAACACCACTTCCCAGCAGGTCAGGTTGTTGCTCGCCATGTTGATCAGCGCCAGTACAGGTCGGTCTGGATTGCCGTCCAGAGCGTAGTGGAAGTCGATGCCGTTGACGGTGATGAACTGGTTGCTGAGTTCGTAGGGTTCGGCCATTTTGATACTCATTCTGGCGACATGGCGCTGCTTGTTGAGGGCTTCGGAAACAGACATTCGCGCTGCTGGCCGGAAAGGCAGGTATGCGCCCGGAAGCGCCAGATAGCGATTACTGATCAAATCACGTCTTGCCAAGGTTACTGGTAATGTACCGTATGCCCAAATTTTACTGTCTCTAAAGAGGCGAGAGACGAAAGAGAAATTCCGGTACGTGATTGAGGAGAGAAAACCGATGCCACTGGAAGACAGACTCGCGTTGCTGGAAAACGTACGAGAGATCGAGCAGCTGAAGTATCGTTATGCCAGCTGCTGCGACGGCGGCTATGATCTCGATGGATTCAGAACCATCTTCATTCCCGACGGCACGTGGGCTGCCAATGGTTACGGCGCGTTTCACGGCCACGGGGAGATTTGTGATTTCTTCGACGAACTGTCGCGGTCGGTGGTCAACGTGTTGCACTACGTGACCTCGCCCCAAGTCACGATCGCGGCGGATGGACGGACAGCAACTGGGACATTCTATCTGCACTGCTTGTCGCGCGTTCGTCGCAAACAGGATCGAGCGTTGATTGATTTCGTTGTCCAGATGGGCGTCTACACTGACACGTTTGTCAAGACGGAGGCCGGCTGGCGCTTCGCATCGATCAACGTGAATGTCACGCACACGGACCTGCTCGCTACGCAGCCGGAGACCACCTGAGAGCGGACGCTTGCAAGTCGATTGGGAACTTAACTGTCATTCGATCTTCCATTCCCCTACTTCCAGGGTATCTACGTGAGCGCGAAATAGATCGGAGAATCCGCTTTGCCGCAGCTCCCATACTTGTTGGAACGCTCTTGTAGATAAAACATCAGCAAATACCTTGGACATCGTGTCCCACATATCATCCTCAAAACGACCGTCTCGGTTCTGGTAAAACGCTTCTTCCCAAACGCGGAATACCGGTATGAGCAGAGAAATAATCTGTATTCGTTGCGGCTCGTCCAAGCTCTCGAAATCGTGGTTGGCTTTCGTGAGTAATTGTGCGTTTTCAGCACTCTGAAATGCTACGCCGGTGTTGCGGTAGGCTTCCAAAATCTCATGAGTCGCCGCTAAACGAGATTCACGGTTTTGGGTTCGCACCTGCGCGGCCAGGTACAACAGCGAAACTACGACTGCGATCGCACCTAAGACCTCTCCGAGGGCACCGAGTGCATCCCAGTTCATCTTCGATTCCTAGCTGGCTAATCCAACCGGCAGCGTATCCGAGAGTAGTGGTAGCGTAAACTTCCGCTCTTGGCCGTTCACCGTCAGAGCTCGAAGAAAAACGAACGTCTGCTTTGGGGAAAGGGGCGACAGGACGAAAACCATGCTCTATGGATTGGCGAGCGTTTTACATCGAAAATTATCCCTAAGGGGACAGATTTATTTAGTCAAATAAATCTGTCCCCTTAGGAGGCACACCGGCCAATTCGTCGCACTGACGTCGCCAATGATGTCCGCCCGCAGCAAGAATCAAGCACCGCTACTGTGCCGGGACGGCAACGTTGGTTGTGCGTTAATCTAGCGGACGGCCTGCGACAAGCGAGGCGTAACACCAAGTTCAATCGGCATGGCGATCCGTGGAGCGGTTGCCCTAAACGAGGTTCTGTATGCAATGGGAGGCTTAGCGATACCAGACTGCGTGTCGAGGCAAACAATGATGTCATGGCCGTTGCGGCGCGCTCGTCTGGTTAACAGCAGGTGCGTTGCTCAGGTGCTGCTCGGATGGCTCGCTACACTTGCTACGCTGACCGTTTGCGCCGCAGAAATGAGTGGTGCTGCGCACGTTATCGATGGCGACAGCTTGCGCATCGGTCAACAGGAGATGCGCTTACAGGGCATTGATGCTCCCGAGGGTCGACAGCACTGTAAGGTTAAAGGTAGGGATTGGCTTTGCGGTCGAGCCGCCGCTGAAACGCTTGGTTTTCTGCTCACTAATACTGAAATTCGCTGCACGTGGTCGGAGACAGATCGGTATCAGCGCGCGCTCGTCACCTGCTTTCGCGACGACACCAATATCAACGCAATGATGGTCGAGGTGGGGATGGCGCTCGCATATCGACGGCATAGCCTCGCCTATATCGACCAGGAAGAGATTGCGCGCGCCGTCGAGCGCGGCATATGGGATTCGGAGTTCATCGCGCCGTGGGATTGGCGGCAGCAAGATCGCGAAGAACAGGCCAAGCATGCCAACTGTCCGGTCAAGGGCAATGTGAATCGTCAGCAGCAAAAAATTTATCACGTGCGCGGCTGGCGCGATTACGCGCGGGTAAAAATGCGTAGCGACGAGGGCGACACTTGTTTTGAATCGGAAGGCGACGCCAGGGCAGCTGGGTTTCGTGCTGCTAAACAATAGCGTGCGCGGCGCTGTGTGTACTGGTGAATGTTATGAGTGCTGATTTGTGTTTCCAGCCGGCAACTGCGTTGGCTACGCTCATGCGCAATCGCGAGCTGTCCCCAGTCGAACTCATCGAGGCGCTACTGGTGCGTATCAGCGCGCTCAATCCCGCGCTCAATGCGTATGTCACGGTTGACACTGAACAAGTACTGGCCGATGCCAGGCGCAGTGAGCAGGCGCTGCTTGATGGCGACACGATGGGTCGACTACATGGTGTCCCATTTGCCGTTAAGGACTTGCTCTATACGAAAGATCTGCGCTGCACTGGCGGGTGCCGTGCGTTTGCAGAGTTTGTGCCCGAGCATGATGCACTGGCAGTCGCGCGACTGCGGGCGGCCGGTGGGATTTTGCTCGGCAAAACAAATACGCCGGAATTCGGTTTCAAAAGTACAACCGAAAACGACTTGTTCGGCACCACCAACAATCCCTGGAACGTAAATCTCACTGCCGGCGGCTCGAGCGGCGGTGCCGGTGCCGCAACCGCAGCGGGCATCGCCCCGTTGTCTTTGGGCACTGATGCCGGCGGCTCAATCCGAACGCCAGCCAGCTTTTGTGGCATCGTCGGCTTCAAGCCGACTTTTGGCCGGGTGCCGAACGGTCCAGGCTTCGGCGGCGGGGCGTCCATCGTCCATAGCGGACCGATGACGCGCACGGTTGCCGATAGCGCCTTAATGTTCGACGTGATGGCGGGTGTCGCAGAAAGCGATCGCCGCAGCGTGCCGGCAGGCGAATCGAATGCGGCGGCCAGCGACGGCCTGCGCGTCGCCTACAGTGCCGATCTCGGTTACGCGGCAGTCGATGCACAAGTCAGTAGGTGCGTCGAATCAGCGCTGCAGCAGACGCAGTCGCTGGGGTGGGATATCGACACTGCACCTCTTGCACTGGACGATCCTCAAGCGGTTTTTAACACCATCATCCGCGCCGAGAATTATGTCGCCAACCATGCACTTGTTGCACAGCACGGCGACCAGATAGACGCCGACATGCGTGCGTTTACCGAAAACGGCGCGAACATCAGCGCGTTTGAATATCTCGCAGCGATGGCGGCGCGCGATAAGTTATGCATGCAACTCGCCGCTGTGTTTGAGCGCTTCGACTTACTCATTACGCCGACACTTGCAGTGCCACCATTCGCGCACGGCGAGCGGCCGGTAGAAGTCGCCGGCCGCGCCATCTCGGGCATGAGTTGGTTGTCGTTCACGTATCCGTTCAATCTGACCGGCAATCCCGCGCTGAGCATTCCGGCCGGTTGGACCGACGATAATCTGCCAATTGGTTTGCAGATCATTGGTCCACGCTTCAGCGATAATCTGGTGCTGCGCGCAGGCGCGGCGGTCGAGGCCGTGCTGGGATGGACAAAGCGACGTCCACCACTGGCCACTTAAGACCCGTACGATGCGAGTCCAGCAAGGCTTGGCGACACAGCGAATTAATTGACGTTTAGGCGCGGTACCGATCGCGGTGCCAGTACTTGGCTTAGACCCCACAACCGGAGTCAGTAATGACAGCACATTTCGCGAAATTATGGGAAAACATGGTCGACATCGTGCCGCAGCGCATCGCCGTGGTGCAGGGCGACGAGCGTTATACGTGGCAGGAATACGAAGACCGGGCCGCGCGACTCGCCGGCGCATTTACCGAAGCGGGCCTCGGCCCGCACGCCAAAGTTGGCATGTATTTGTACAACTCTCCGGCGTACTGCGAGACCAACTTCGCTGCACTCAAGATGCGGGCCGTCCCCATCAACGTCAATTATCGATATCTCGACGACGAGCTGCATTACCTGCTTGAAAACGCGGATGCGGAGGCAGTGGTGTTTCATCGGTCACTCGGCGAACGTATCGCACGCGTCGCACCGCGCCTGCCGAAACTGAAACTACTGATAGAAGTTGATGATATCGACGACGACGAAGGCGGCCCCGATCCGGTCCCCAATGCGTTCGCCTACGAAGACGTGCTGGCCCGCCACAAACCGGCCGCGCGCGTGGAGCCGCAAGGGGATGAGGTTTACATGTTGTACACCGGCGGCACGACCGGCATGCCTAAAGGGGTCGTTTATCCGCTTGATGAATTCACCCAGTTCTTCGTAGCCGGCTACCCGCCCATGATTGGCATGCCACCGATAGAGAACACCACAGAACTCCTCGCCAACATTCGCGCCCAGGCAGATTCGGCTGGCGGGCTCGTCGCCATGTCCGGCCCACCGCTGATGCACGGTACGGGCTGCTGGCTCGGTCTGATGGCCCCGCACATGCTAGGCGGTGCTACGGTACTACTTGAGAACCGCGGGCTCGATCCGGTTGAGTTGTGGGACGCCGTTGCACGCGAACGCGTGCAGCAATTGATTATCGTCGGCGACGCCTTTGCTCGCCCGCTGCTGCGCGAGCTTGAACAGGCTCCACAGCGCTGGGACCTGAGTTGCCTGAAGTTGATGATCTCATCGGGCGCGATGTTTTCCACTGAGGTCAAACAGGCGCTGTTCGAACATCTACCTGATCTGACCATCGCCGATCTGCTCGGCTCTACGGAAGGCGGGATGGGCCAGGCTATCAGCCGGCGCGACTCACCCAACTCAACAACCGCTCGCTTTATGTTGTCGCCGACCACGAAAGTATTTAACGAGCAGGGCCGCGAAGTCACGCCGGGCTCCGGTGAAACCGGTCTGGTCGCGAGTGGTGGACTGGTGCCAAAGGCGTATTACAAAGATCCGGAGAAGAGCGCGCGCACATTCCGCGTTGTCGACGGCGTGCGCTATTCGTTTCCGGGCGATATGGCGCGCGTGACCGCAGAGGGCGAACTCGAGTTGCTCGGACGCGGCTCCAATTGCATTAACACGGGCGGCGAGAAAGTATTCCCCGAAGAAGTCGAAGAAACCCTCAAGCGACATCCCGCAGTTGAAGACGCGCTGGTGTTTGGCCAACCGGATGAACGCTTCGGCAATCGCGTTGTGGGCGTGGTCTCCATCGCACCGGGTCAGTCAGCCACAGCGACCGACATCATCACGGCAACCCAAGCGGTTCTCGCTGGCTACAAGGTCCCGCGTGAACTCATGCTCCTCGCCGAAGTGCCTCGTGCCCCGAATGGCAAGGCAGATTACCCGGCTGCCAAGGCAAGCTTCGAGGCAGCGCAAGGGGACTGACTACCGCGCCTGGTGAAGTCGCGTTGCCGGATGGAAAACGTGCGCCGGGGCGCAGACGATCTCGGCCCATTCACGTTTCGCCTGCACGTCATCCTCAGCTTGCTGGTGCCGAAGCAAAGTGCGATGGTTACGACACTATTTGAGCCAATTTAGGGGGCGTTAACATGAGTGCAGCAGACAGCAAGAAGATCGTCTTGGAATTTATCAAGGCCTTGTCAAATGGTGATGTTGATGGGGTGACAGGCGCGATGACAGAAGACATCACGTGGTGGTTACCCGGTTCGTTGCCAGTCTCGGGGACGTATACCGGCAAGAAAGAGATTCTCGAAGATTTTTTCGGCACCGCCTTCCCCTTCTTCGAACCGGATACCCTGAACATCACGGTACAACGCGCGGTCGCGGAAGAAGATTCAGTCGCGGTGGAATGGCAAGTCAGTGCCCGCACCGCCAAGGGCATGGCTTACGACAACTACTATCACGTGAGCTTCGATCTACGCGACGGCAAAATTTGCGCCATACGCGAGTATCTCGATTCCCTGTACGCGAAAGAAGTACTGTTTGCTTAAGCCGCAACATGTGCGTTCGCTAGCCGCTGAACGGCGTGGCGATTAACGTCATCCTGCACCATTACGAATTGTCTCCGTTCGCGGAGAAAATTCGTCGTGTGCTGGCGTTCAAAGCCGTGCCCTGCCGCTCGGTGATCGCACCGATTCAATTGCCCAAAGACGATTTGACGGCCTTGACCGATGCCTACCGGCGCACGCCGGCTATCGGGTGACTCGCGCCGCCACTATCGCGGCATAGTCGCGTTCCTCCAGCCCGGCCGGCGGGGGGGGCGACAAATCGAATCGATCTAGCTGCCGCCCGCGTAGCTTCTCACCCGACGCCGATGCCCTAGCAGGCGACTCAGCGGTGATAGCAACGCCACCACCAGGCGAACTTTCCCGTCAGCGGGACAAATGGTGTCCTTGAATTCCGAGAAAATCGCCGCGCGCATAAATATCGACGGCATGCCGTGCTCATCCGTGTGGCCGTCTCGAGCCAAACCAAACAGGGTGCGAAAAAAATCGTGATTGCGTCCGGCCGGTCGGTAAGTCTCGACCGCAATAGCTTCCTCGTCGCGCGGATTCCACTGAAAGTGCAACGCGCTGGGTGGCGCGGCTGCAGATTCACCCGCCTTAATCACAACCGGTTCGCCATTCACAGTGATATGCATTTCGCCCGACGTCACCGCAATTTCCTGCTCAACCCCCGGATGAAAGTGCTCAAGCGGGATCTCGCCGTGTGCCTTCAGGGCATATTCGATGACAAACTTCTCGGGTGTCGATTCAAGCACCTTCATGGTCTCGCCAGTGACCGGATTAACCAGAACTTCTTCGCTCATCGTGTTACTTCCTTTGTACTGCGGCCACGCACACGACGCGGGCGGATGTTGTTGTTGCAGGCCCATCTGTCGGCGACTGTCGATGACAGGTGGGGATACGCGATCCGATCCTGCTAGCGCGTAGCAGCGTGCGCGAACGCTCGTTCGAGATCGGCAATTAAATCGTCGGCGTCTTCGATGCCAATCGAAACCCGAATCAGACCTTCCGTCACCCCCGCCGCATCGCGCAACTCTGCCGCCACCCCCGAATGTGTCGTAGAGGCCGGGTGGCAGACCAACGATTCTGTGCCGCCGAGACTGACTGCCAATTTGAACAAACGCAGTGCGTTCAGAATCGCGAACGCTTGCGCTCGACCGCCGTCGACAACGAAAGAAAACGTCGATCCGAAGCTGCTGCTGTAACGCGCGAATAAGGCTTTACTACCGGCATCGAGATCGTGTTCCGGGTGCAGTACCAGACAACCAACATGGGGGTTGCCCGCTAACCACGCGGCAATTTTTGACGCACTCGCGGCGGCGCGTTCCATGCGCAGGATTAGCGTTTCCATCGAGCGCGAAATCATCCAGGATGAGTGCGGATCGAGTTGCGTTCCGAGCACCGAGCGGGTTTTGCGAACGCGCGTGATCAACGAGGCCTCGCCGGTAATCCCACCCGCGACGAGATCACTATGCCCGCCAACATATTTAGTCAGCGAGTAAACGCACAAATCGATGCCGTGCAAAACGGGCTTGAGAAAAATTGGGCCGAGCAAGGTGTTGTCGCACACCGTGACCGGACGCTCTGCGGGGTTTGCATAACGCTCGGTCAATCCCGTAGCGATGAGATCAAAATCAACCATCGCGTTGGTCGGGTTCGCGGGCGTCTCGATATAGATCATCGCTGGGTTGCCGAGCGCCACAGCCTTATCCAGAGTTGCCGCGAGGTTCTCACGAGTCAGTGGTATGGGTAGGGTGACGGTCTGCAGGCCCCACTCGGCGAGGATTCCGTGCAGCAAGTTCTCCGTGCCACCGTAGAGCGGATCCGACTGAATAATGACATCGCCGGGTTTTAGTAAGGCCAGCAGAGTCGTGGAGATGGCGGCCATTCCAGACGCGGTGACCGCAGCAGCCGCGCTGCCATCGAGGAGTGCCAGACGGTCTTCGACAATTTCCAAATTAGGGTGATTAAAACGCGAGTAGATTAAACCCGGCTTTTCATCGCCTTGCGCCTGGCGACGTCCCGCATTCAGATCAAAGTGCGCTGCCCCAGCTTCGGCAGAGGGGAACGCGAACGTTGAGGTCAGGAAAACCGGCGGTTTAACCGCGCCCTCTGACATTGCCGGGTCGTAGCCATAAGAGACCATTTGCGTCGCGGGTTTTAATACCCGCTTACCGATGGTCGTTTTACGATAACCCTCGTCACTCATTGCGTTGTCCTTTGGGGCGCAGACAATATGTTGCACACCGTGCTCATTGCGACCGTGCGCTCTCGCATCAGGCGTAGTGCTGCGGCCGACGACCAGCCCAGGGCAAGGCCTGCTCGAGTTGCCCCGCCAGACTGTAAAGCGTTTCCTCGTCGCTCATCCGCCCGACAAACTGCATCGCTATCGGCAGCCCCGCCTTTGATTGCCACAACGGCAACATCACGGCCGGTTGGCCGGTGGTGTTAAACAGCGGCGTAAACTGGGTGTAGTCGTACATCATCTGGTCCCACCAGTCGCGCGGCCCCACGCCGCTTGCGTTCTGGTTGAGTACACCAAGCTTCGCGACTTCGCCGCCAAGCCCCGGCGTCAGCAGCACGTCGCAATCGCGCATCACCGCACCGACCGTTCGCGACACCGCGTTCTGCACCCCCATGGCCCATTCCATTTTCATCGCGTTGAGCGACTGCGCGTAACGATAAACTTCCAGCGTCACCGCCTCGACCGTGCGCTTGCCGATTTTGCGTCCGGTCATCGCGGAGAACTGTTCCATGAAATGACCCAGTGTTGCCGCCCACAGCATGATGGACGATTCGTTGAACGTTTCGGCATCGTACTTTAGCCGTACCGGCTGGCACACATGGCCAAGATCTTCGAGCAGCTTGCAGGTGTCCTTCAATCTGGCGCGCTGCTCGGCAGCTGCGCGTGCAGTACCAGGCAACTGATCAATGACACCAATCCGGAGCGATTTGGGTGCTGTCATTGCTGCGGACAAAAAACTGCGCGTTGGCGGCATCGCGGCATAGAAATACCCATCATCCGGACCGGCGACAGCATCGAGCAGGGCCGCAGAATCTCGCACCGTGCGGGTTTCAACGAACTCGATGGCAAGTCCCCACAGAAACATGCCGCCGTCGGGACCTGTTGGGGTGCGGCCTCGTGACGGCTTCATACCCACAACGCCATTGCACGCGGCCGGAATGCGAATCGAGCCACCACCGTCATTGGCATGCGCAATCGGTACGATTCCAGAGGCCACTGAGGCACCCGCGCCACCAGAAGAGCCACCGACGGAGTGACCGGTATTCCACGGATTACGCGTCGGTCCGTACACCACGGCTTCGCTGCTCGCGTTGAAAGCCATTTCCGGTGTAGTGGTGGTGCCAACAGTGACCAGGCCCGCTTTGCGCATGCGGCTCATGAGTTCGGTGTCGGCGTCGAACTGGATGCCGGCCGCCAGCCGCGAACCCGCCGAAGTCTTCATGCCTTTGAAATGCATGCCGAACTCTTTAACCAGAAACGGCACGCCGCTAAACGGGCCGGGCGATAAACCCCGACGGATCTCGGCCTGCGCTTCCTTACGCAGGACCTGCACAACACAGTTCAGTTCGGGGTTGAGCCGCTCGATGGCAGCAATCGCGCAATCGACCAATTCCTGCGCCGAAACCTCGCGGCGCCGAACCAGATCGGCCAATCCCAGTCCGTCATAGCTGCTGTATTGTTCAATGCTCATTAGTTCGATTTCCCTCGTTTCTGTTGCCCCAGCGCCGTGCGGCTACCGCGCAGGCTTGCTTAGCAGAGTATCGAAATTGCCTGTCGCGTGACAGGTCCGCGCCACACCCGAGCCGTGTCCGCCGCGCGGCAACGGGTCAATGTCCTGCTTCGCTCCGCAAACAGCGATGCTGAGATTGTGGACAGACGCCCAAAACCTCATTCGCAGCGTTGTTGCACATGCGATAGCGAGCCGAACGCTGTACTATTTCGGCGCTCAGATTCGATAACCTTCGCGCGAATTTCACCGTCGCCGTATGCCACCACGGCGCGTGTGAGGGTGAACCACGCGCCGGCGGTGACAACGGACTCTATTCAAGTTCCGGTTTCGCAACCGTACTGTCACTGTCGCTAATTGTCGGCCCCCACAGGGTGCCCAACGACGGGAAACTGCCTGGATGATGACGTATTCGACCTTGAACGGTTGCAAGCCGCTGGCAATTGCGCTCACCACCCTCGTGGTCCTGCTCGGCCCGTGCCACTTGCCCGCCCAGCAAACGATCGACGCGGTGACCGCTGTCGGCGAACAACGCATCGCAGAAGGCGTGAGCGCGCAGCGCGAAGTTGAGCGCATCAGTGACCGCACAACGACGCTTGAAAGCGAATACCGGCAAATCACTAAAGTGGTCGAAGGTCTGACTGTCTACAACGGACTGCTGCAAAAGCAGGTCGACAATCAGCTCGATGAGGTCGCCGCCCTGAGCGACTCCATTAATAAGGTCGCGCTAATCGAGCGCCAGATTGTGCCGTTGATGATGCAAATGATAGCGACCCTGGATGAGTTCGTCGGCCTTGACGTACCGTTCCTGCCGCAAGAACGCGCCAAACGAGTCGTCGGTCTGCAAACGATGATGGAACGCTCGGACGTCACCGCGGCCGAGAAGTTTCGCCGCATCATCGAAGCCTACCAAATCGAAAACGAATATGGCCGCACCATCGAGGCCTACAAAGGCAGTCTCAAACTTGACGGCGGCAATCGGGAAGTCAACTTTCTGCGCCTTGGTCGCGTTGCCCTGCTCTACCAGACGGATGGCGGCGAGCTGACCGGTGCCTGGGATCAAGCCGCAGGCAGTTGGCACGAACTGGCGCCGGAAGTGTACAAACATGACGTTGCCAAAGGCCTGCGCGTGGCACGTAAACAGGTCGCGCCCGATCTGCTCGTGCTGCCGATACGAGCGCCGACGGAGGCATCACAGTGATTCGCGCACGTCTCGGCATCCTGCTCACATTGCTGTTGGCTGCACTCCCGTCAAGCTATGCGGCGGAGTCTTTATCACTTGATGCGCTGCTCGAGAAAGTCAAAGCAGGGCGCGTTCAGGATAGCCAGGAGAATGCCGCCCGAATTGCGACGTTCATGGCCAATCAATTACGCCAGAAAGAATTGTTTGAGCAGGCCAAGCAACAACAGGCCGCCAGCGAGGCGCGCTCCAAGGCGCTCGAGGTGAGCTTCGAGGACAACGATGCGCGTATCGTCGAACTCGAGCTCGCACTCGAAGAACGGCTGGGTTCGCTGAAAGAATTGTTTGGCGTGTTGCAGCAGGCGGCAGGCGATGCGCGCGGTCAGTTCGAGAACTCACTGACCCATGTCCAGTTCCCTGAACGCGTCGAGTTTTTAAGTGATCTGGCACAAAAGATGGGCCAAACCAGCCGTTTGGCCTCGATCGAAGAGATTGAACAGCTGTGGTTCGAGCTGCAGCGCGAGATGACTGAGTCCGGCAAGGTTGTGCGCTTTGCCACCAAGGTCATCGATGCCGGCGGCAATGAAGTTGAACGCGACGTGATTCGCATCGGTGCGTTTAATGTCGTTGCCGACGACAAGTACCTGCAGTTTGTGCCAGAAACCGGACGCCTCATCGAACTCAGCCGTCAGCCGCAAGCCCGTTATCTCGACAAGCTTGCGGCGCTCGCCGGTAGCATTACCGGCCCACACCCAATCGGTATCGACCCCTCGCGCGGACAAATCCTGTCACTGCTCGTGCAAACGCCGAACCTGCGCGAACGGATCGAGCAGGGCGGCGTGGTCGGCTATGTGATTCTCGCACTCGGCGCGATAGCGCTCGTCATCGCGCTCGAACGCCTGCTGGTACTGACCATCACGGGTCTGCGCGTCGGCGCCCAAACGCGCAATCTGGACCAACCGACGAACAATCCGCTGGGGCGCATCCTGCAGGTTTACCACGCCAATCCGAACAGCGATATCGAAACGCTCGAGCTCAAGTTGTCGGAGGCGATCCTGCGCGAATCGCCGAAAATCAACCGGCTGTTAATCGTATTGAAAATTATCTCAGTCGTCGCGCCTCTGCTCGGCCTGCTGGGGACGGTTACCGGAATGATCATCACGTTCCAGGCCATCACGCTGTTCGGCACCGGCGATCCGAAACTGATGGCCGGCGGTATTTCGCAGGCCCTGGTCACTACGGTCCTCGGTTTGAGTGTGGCAATCCCGACGGTGCTGCTTCACACACTGGTGGCAGCGCGTGCGCGACGCCTGAACCAGATCCTCGAACAGCAGGCGGCCGGCATGGTCGCCGTCCAATCCGAGCGCCAGCACGAGCCGGCGGCCTGACGGCGGGTGGAGACGCTGTTCTACTACGTCCCGCCGCTTGAGGCGATACGCGACTTTTTCGAGCTGGGCGGTCAGGTACTGTTCCTGATTGCCCTTATAACGCTCGCGATGTGGGCGTTGATCTTCGAACGAGCGCTGTACCTGCGCATTCGCTACCCGGCCGTCGCCCGCGCCGCTGTCGACAACTGGGATTCTCGGGCAGAGCGTATCTCATGGCACGCGCACCAGATTCGCGAATATCTGATTTCCTCCGTCAGTCAGGAACTCGAGCGCAACATGCCGATGATCCAGACTTGTGTGGCGCTGTGTCCGTTGCTGGGTTTGCTCGGCACGGTAACCGGCATGATCGAAGTATTTGAAGTCATGGCCATCTCAGGCTCGGGTAATCCACGCTCGATGGCGGCCGGCGTTTCGAAAGCCACGGTACCCACCATGGCTGGCATGGTGGCGGCCTTATCCGGGGTGGCGATGAATGCCTGGCTACAACGCACGGTGGTGCGAGAGCGTGCTTTGCTCAGCGACCACATGACGATGGACCACTGAAGGAACGCACTGTGAGACGAACGTTTGCACGCGCGACAACTGAAGAAGACGACACCGCCATCGACATCACTCCGATGCTGGACGTGGTGTTCATTATGCTGATTTTCTTTATCGTCACGGCGACGTTTGTCAAAGAAGCAGGCATCGATGTGAATCGGCCCGACGCGGCAACTGCGGTGAAACAGGAGAAAGCGAACATCCTCGTCGCCATCAATGAACACAACGAGATCTGGATTGATCGGCGCCAGGTCGACATCCGTGCCGTGCGCCCCAACATCGAACGCCTGCACGCGGAGAACCCGCAAGGGTCGGTGGTGATTCAGGCAGACAAAGAATCGAAAACCGAAACCCTGATTAAGGTCATGGATGCGGCCCGTTCGGCCGGCGTATTGAATGTTGCCATCGCGGCCCAGGAACCTTAAGGCCCGCATGAGTGGCTGAGCAGACTTTATTCAAACCGGCGAGCGACCGCGCCTACATAATGCGCATGGCGGCAGCCCTGTTAATTGGCGCGCTGGTCACGCTGGCGTTGTTCTGGGTGATGCAATACCTCATTGCCAGTGCAGATCGTGAGTATCACGAGACACGGCGCGGCGCGCTGGTCGATTTCGTCCGCCTGAAACGCGATGAAGTCATTGAGCGACGCCAGATCAAACCACGCAAACCGCCCGCACCCAAAGCACCACCACCGCAACCGCCAACGCCCAAGCTCGATGAGATGAAGCCAAGTGCAGAGAAGATTGCTATCGGCGCTGTGCCCGTGCAAACGGATATTGATTTGTCATCCGGCGGTTTCAGCCTGGGCGTAGGCGAAGGCGACTATTTGCCAATCGTTAAGGTCGCGCCGATTTATCCACAACGCGCACTAAGCCGAGGCATCGAGGGGCACTGCATTGTCGAGTTTACCGTGACCCGCGTAGGGACGACGCGCGACGTTGTGGCGCGCAAGGGAGAGTGCAGCAGTGCGTTCAAAAAGGCCTCGGTAGCGGCCGCGCTAAAGTTCAAGTACAAACCGCGTGTCGTCAACGGCGAGGCGATCGAGGTGGCGGGCGTGCGTAATAAATTCACCTTCAAGATCGAAGACTAACAATGCGGGCACGAACCATCTGGCTGGTACTGCTCATGCTAATGAGCGTCGCCCGTGCTTACGGAGCCGATGCCGATGTCGGCAAGGACGAGACACGGCTGACCGCTGCCATGAGCCAGGCTGTCTACGACGGTTTACAAGCGGCGCAAACGGTTATCGAGGCGAAACAGTTTGCCGATGGACTGGGCCAGCTACAGAAACTACGCGAGCGCAAGAATCTGTCCAGCTACGAGAATGCGCAAATTTGGAATCTCACCGCATACACCTACTACCTTCGAGAAGATTACAAACAATCGATTGACGCCTATAACCATGTTCTCGAACAAGCCGGTCTGCCGCCCGGCTTATTGCAAAGTACGCTCAAAACATTGAGCCAACTGTATTTCACCGTCGAAGATTACAACGGTGCACTGAGCACCGTCGATCGCTTGATCGAAGTTGTGCCCTCACCGAGCGCCGATGTTTATATGCTGAAGGGGCAAGCGCATTTCCAACTCGAGCAATACCGACAGGCGTTGGCCCCGATCAAGACCGGCATCGACCAATACGCTGCGCTCGGCAAGAAACCGCAGGAAAACTGGTTGCTGTTGCTACGCGTGTGCTACTACGAGCTAGCCGACTTCGACGGCATGCTGGTGGTCCTGAAGCAACTCATCCAGCTCTACCCGAAAGACAGTTACATACTGACGCTAGCTGGTGTGTACAGCGAGCTTGGCGATACCGAGAAACAACTCGCACTGACCGAAGCGCTGCTCGAGATGGGCCGCATCAGCGAACCTTCGCATATCGTCAATCTCGCCAATCTCTATCTCGTGCATGGCTTGCCTTACAAGGCTGCGCAGCTACTCAATGCGGAGATTGATCAAGGCCGCGTAGCGGGGAATGAACGAAATCTGCGTCTGCTATCGCAGGCCTGGTATCAGGCCCGGGAGGATGCCAGAGCATTGCCGCCACTGGCCCGTGCCGCCGCAATTTCCGACGACGGCGAACTTTACGTACGCCTCGCGCAATCACATATCAATCTCGAACAATGGTCTGATGCGATCGCGGCGGTACGTAAGGGCATCGATAAAGGCGGGGTAGAACGACTCGATACGGCGCACCTGATGTTAGGCATGGCATTGTTCAACGAACGCAAGTTGGTCGCCGCGCGGCACGCCTTTAGTCAGGCGGTGACCGATCGACGCAGCGCGAGAGCGGCGCGCCAATGGCTCAGTTATGTTGATAGCGAGATGACTCGCGCATCGAGTTTCGAACAAACTGTGCCCGCACAGCAACGCCGCTTGCAGGATGCCATTCTCGACCAGTTGTAGTACGAGTCGGCTGTGCTTGTCCGACATTGGCGCTCGCCGCGCGTGACCCTCATCTGATACGGTTGCGGCGCGCCACACGAATCGCAGGAGCGAGTGTCAGAGGGAAACATGGCCGAAGGTGACCGCAGACAATTTTTTCGCCGCGTGCGTACAACACTGGCCGGTGCGGCGGCGGCCGTTGCAGCGCCAGCGGGGTTCACTCTCGACACGACGAAAGTACAAGGTGCCGTGGCGCGCGAATACGGCGCGCGCTCGCGCTACGAAACGCTTAAACGCTGGATCACGCCGGCGCGTTTCCTCGGCAGCACGGCCTCGTGGACACCGCTTGGCGAGCTGAACGGCATTATCACACCCTCGTCACTCCACTACGAAAGGCATCATGGCGGTGTACCCGATATCGACCCGGCCAGCCATCAGTTCCTCATTCACGGGCTGGTCGAGCGACCGCTGGTTTTTTCACTGGCGCAACTGCAGCGCTTTCCGATCACCCAGCGCATTTGTTTTCTCGAATGTTCCGGTAACAGCTATACCGAATGGCGCACACCAAGCGCCCCGAGCGTACAGCGGTCGCATGGGCTGACGTCGTGCAGCGAATGGAGCGGTGTGCGCTTGAAAACCTTGCTCGCGGAAGCTGGCGTTATGACTGAGGCGAGTTGGGTGGTTGCCGAAGGTGCCGATGGCGCGGCGATGACCCGGAGTATTCCGCTCGCTAAATGCCTGGACGATGTGCTGGTCGCCTACGCGCAGAATGGCGAAGCATTGCGCCCTGAACAAGGTTATCCGCTGCGCCTCATCGTGCCTGGTTTCGAGGGCAGCATTAATGTGAAATGGTTAAGACGGCTGAAGATCGTCGACCAACCGTATTACTCGCGCGAAGAAACCTCCAAATACACCGACCTGCTGCCTGACGGCAGGGCGCGTGAGTTCACATTCACGATGGAGGCGAAATCCGTAATCACCGCGCCCTCCGCTGGCATGCGTTTGAGCGGCGCAGGCTTTCATGAGGTTCGCGGGCTCGCCTGGTCCGGGCGCGGCGCGATCACACGCGTTGAAGTGAGTGCCGACGGCGGCGAACACTGGCAAGACGCGACCTTGCACGGCCCAGTGCTACCGATATGTCACACCCGGTTTACCTGCCCTTGGGAGTGGGACGGCACGCCGACGGCGCTCCTCAGCCGCTGCACCGACGAGACCGGTTACGTGCAGCCGACCCGAGAACAGTTGCGCAGTGTGAGAGGAGACAAATCCTTCTATCACTACAACGGTATTCAAAGCTGGCGAATCGGCGCCGATGGCACGGTGACGAATGGGTGACGCTCGTCGAAGTTCCCGTCATGACCGAAAACGCGCCAGGCGACGGGCAATCGTACGGCATTGGCCCATCACCCTCATTCTCCTGACTGCCGCGGTGGTGAACACCGTCAACGCAGATGGTGAACACCAGCTGTTCTACGGTTTGGGTAAAGCCGCACCGGCCGATCTCATCGCACGATGGGATATTGCCATCGGTCCGCGCGGTGACGAGTTGCCGACCGGGCACGGCACCGCAGTCGAAGGCGCGGTGCTGTACGCACTACAGTGCGCGTACTGCCATGGTACCAATGGCCACGAAGGCCCCGACCCCGTGCTCGTTGGCGGGCGCGGCAGTCTCGCCACATCATCGCCGGTACTCACCATTGGTAGCTATTGGCCTTACGCAACAACCTTGTTCGACTATATCAATCGGGCCATGCCGTTTGTCGGGCCGGGGTCATTAAAGGCTAACGACGTCTACGCGTTGAGCGCCTATCTGCTTCACGCGAACGGCATCGTTGCTGAAGACGAAGTGATGGATCGCGATAGTTTGCCAAAAGTGCAGATGCCGAATCGCAGTGGGTTTATTCCCGACGCGCGTCCCGATACGGGTGCACAGCAACCGTAAGTTGGGCCTCCACAAAAGCGTTGAACTTTGGCGCGCATCGCTCTCTCTTTGCTGCACCACGAACGGACAGGAATTCGACGGGCATAGGGCACCATGAGCATCAATACCTTAAAGACGAGTGCCGGCTTCCTGGCAACCATGCTGCGCAAAATCGGTGTGTTAAAACTTCCCAGTGAATCTATTGAGGAGGTGTTCAACTACCTGGCGATCTCCGAATCGTTGTATACCTCGGGGCAACCGTCAGAATCCGAACTCGCGTTGGTCGCAGCATCGGGATTCACCACGGTCGTCAACCTTGCGCCGCATAACGCCGAGAATTCGCTGCAAGATGAAGCTGGGGTCGTTAACGGACTCGGACTTGAATACATCCACATGCCGGTCGATTTCAAGCGCCCCACCACAGAAGATTTCAGCGAGTTCGCGCAGATCATGACCAGACTTGCGGAGCGCAAGGTGTGGGTTCATTGCGCCGCAAACATGCGTGTATCCGCTTTTGTTTATCGCTACCGAGTTCAGGTTCGTGGCGACGATATGGAGACCGCCGCCAACGATCTGCGTGAGATTTGGCAGCCGTTCGGTGTGTGGAAAACGTTTATTGACGCGGCAAACAAGAGCGGCTGAAGAATCGGCGACCCCGAAGAAAGCGTACACCCAATTCGGGGACAGTTACTGTATTTCCGCACTGGAAATACAGTGACTGTCCCCGAATTTGTTAGCAGCTGAATTGCGCTAGGAGAGGGTGACGCCGTCGTAGTCTTTTTCGGTGACCTGTTTCAGGGTGCGCAAATATTTAGGCCCGCCGCCGGTGTAGATGTTGTAACGGGTTTTGCCGTATTCGTGGCCTTCGATGTTGGAGTTGTAGCCTGTGATCCAGCTCTTGGCCTTGCGCATGAGCAGGCCCTGGTACATTTCCTTCACGTGTTCGAGCCAGACTTGTTCGGCGTCTTCATTGGCATTAAAGCGACTTAGCTTGTTGGCCCACATGTATTCCAGTAACTCGGTTGTCCAATTAACTGCGAGCTCCGCGCCGCGCGGGAAATTGGTGGCTGCAGTCTGCGGCCCTGCCAACATGGCGAAGTTGGGCATGTCGTTAATCATCACGCCGAGGTAGGTAATCGGACCGGCGGCCCATTTATCACGAAGTTTGCGACCGCCCAATCCGCGGATGTCGATACGATCAAATGCACCGGTGAACGAATCAAAGCCCGTCGCATAAATAATCACGTCGAATTCGAATTCTCGATCAGACGTTTTCAGCCCGGTCGGGGTAATGCACTGAATAGGTGTTTCGGCTGAATCCACCAACTCAACGTTGTCGCGGTTGTAAGTCTCGAAGTAGTTCGTCTCCAATGGCACGCGCTGAATTCCGAAGCCGTGATCTGTAGGAATCAGTTTCTCTGCGACCACCGGATCGTTTACGCGCTGGCGAATGCGATTCGCAACATAGGCCGAAAAATCTTCGTTGGCTTCTTCATCGGTAAATATCTCGACGAAATTTCTCAGCCAAATCGCGAACCCGGAACTGGCGTACAGGCGGTCCCACAACTCCAGACGCTCTTCTGGCGTCACATCGTGGTAGCCACGTCGATCCGGTTCATGCTCGAAGCCGCCCGGTGTGCGGTCACAAGTTGCGAAGATCTCGTCATAACGGGCGCGAATAGAGGCCATCTCCTCTTCTGATATCGGTCCGTTATTCAGCGGAGCCGCCCAATTGGGGCGCCGCTGAAAGACGGTTAAATCACTCGCAATTTTGGCGATCTCGGGAATGAATTGAATCGCTGTAGCACCAGTGCCAATCACCGCAACGCGTTTACCGGTGAGGTCAAAAGGCTCATGCGGCCAATAGAACGGATGAAACGCCGTCCCTTTGAAACTATCCATGCCCTCGAACTTCGGCAGGGTCGGTGTCGACAGGATGCCGACCGCGGTAATCACAAAATGAGTGGTCAGCTCGCGACCATCTTCCAGACTCACGGTCCACGTGTCGGTGTTCTCGTTAAACACCATGGCACTCACGCGGCACCCAAACTGCATGTACTCGCGGAGTCCGAACTTCTCTGTCACGTAGTTGAGGTAGCGCAACGTTTCCGGTTGCGGGGAATACTGTTCACTCCAATGCCATTCGTCGAGCAATTCTTTTGAAAACGAATAGCCGTAGGTAAAGCTTTCCGAATCGAAACGCGCGCCCGGATAGCGGTTGTTGTACCAGGTACCACCGAGATCGCCATTCGCCTCCAGCACCGTCGCTTTCACACCGAGGTCGGCCAAGCGTTTGATCTGGTAGATCCCCGCGACGCCGGCGCCGATAACAATGACCTCGTAATCACGCGAAGCTGCCACGGTGTTCTCGGTAACGGCCTGTGCTGTCTGTCCACTCATACTATTTCTCTGCTGTGGGCGCGCCACGCGCCGCCTAAAACCGCTGTGATTCTACAAAACATTTCACCCGGCCAGTGGTAAATGTTGCCTTAGGCTTGCGACTCGGGGCCGGAGCTCTCCGCACTCAAGGCGTAGCATCGACAATCCTAATCGCAGGAGCAGCGCAGGCAGTCCGAGGGTAACCAGGCAGCAACGGCCTGGTCGAACCTCGCTAAACCTCGAGTCGGCTCCGCGTAGCGGATTCCCGCGGCGGCGAACTTGCACCGACCCGCGATCTGTCCTGCCAAGATTTTTCACATGCAGGAAAATATCCTAACCTATTGAAATATATAAATAATACATCCCATTTGGCCACACTACCGCGGGCGGCTGTCAATTCGATTGACAACACACCGCAAAGCGCTTTATCAGGAATTACATAACCATTTGATTTTATTAAATAAATATAGCCCGAACATTGCGCTAATTGATGATTCAGAACGATCCTAAAATCCGATTGGTGGTAGATGCGGGGTCACGCAGTTAAAGCGTTAACCGCAAACTGGGCTACTGCCCACTAGGAGTCGAGAATAATGCACAACGTTTCTGTCCTTGCCGCCACGTTATTGGCGTCGATTGTGGCCGCAGCACCAGGCCATGCTGTGTTAGTGAATTTCTCTGTGACAGGCTCCATATCGACGACCTGAGCCGCGGGAACCCGTACGGGGCAGCGCCAGGGTGGCATGGTCACCGCCACCGCCATGTTTGATGATGCTCTCACTGAAGCCAGCGACGGCAGCGCTGTTGAGTTTGGTACGACCGGCAATGCATCAACCGGTATGTTGATGATTAATATTGGCCGCCTGGAATTCACTCAGGTAATGGACACACGCCTTGCCGCTCCCGGAGCGCGTATTGTGCTTATGGATGGTAGCTTTTCCGGCATTGACTTCATGGCATCGCCGGGAACAAATGGCGCGCCGGCGAACCTGAGCTCGGACGGTGAAGAATTTGAGGGTTCCAACGATCTGTTTGGCGAATGGGATTTGAGTTCCGTCAGCATCACGCCAAAACAAGCCGCGGTGAATACGCCCGAGCCAGGAACTCAGCTACTCGCCGGATTGAGTTTGACTGGCGCCGCACGCGGACGCCGCAAATAACAACCACTTCTGTTCTCCGCTTTGCGCGGGCAAGAGAGAAAAAGGACTTTCGGGTCCTTTTTTTTCGCGGACTGCAGGCGTGTTCGAAACCTGTTGGAATCAAAGGTCGTTAGGAGGTGAAAGGGAACCCAGGGTGTAGCAGACCTATCGTCAGAAGCCCGCCCGCACACCGTCAAGGCATCGGTCAGGCTTCCCCCAACTGCAGTCCGAGACTGTAGACAGCCAATGTGGCCCACGCCACGTCCCGCCGGGTTCGCACGCACGCCTATGGCGATGTTGGTAGTGCGTCTTTGCCTGATCGCTCAGCAGGCTCATCGCCGGCACCCTCAATCTTCAGCAGGAGAGATGGCAGCAATAAAAACACCGCTATCAATGCCACGCCGATGACCACAGCGGTGAGCAAACCCATGTCGGAATTCAGACTGAAACTCGACGTCGCCAGAGTCAGAAACCCGATCACCAAGGTGCTGGTGGTAATCACTAGCGCAGTCCCAACGGTGCGAAAGGCATAGCGAATTGCATCCTGTGGTGTCAGGCCCTGCTCTCGCCGCGCGCGTAAATACTTCGACAAAAAGTGCACCGTGTTGTCGACCACGATGCCGAACGACATGCCCGTCACAACAGACAGGGTCATGCCCACTTCACCGACGAATATGCCCCATAGACCGAATCCGACCGCAGCCGGAACGAGGTTCGGGATTAAACTCACCATGCCGATTTTAAATGAGCGTAGTGCCACCACCAGGATGACCGAAATCGCCGCCAGGGCGGCTGACGTGCCGAGCAACATGGTGCGGCTGTTTCTTTGCCCAATGTTTGAGAAGGTCAGATTCGGGCTACCGCTAATGACTTTCGTGATCGATGGCGCGTTCTCTTTCGCCCAGGCGTGAATGCTTTTATCCAGATCAAGAGAAGCCTGACTCGACAAAATACCGGTGGTGTGCGCGAGCTTAGTCGCAGATTTATCAACGTTGATCTGATTGTTAACGTCGAGACCGTAAGGCAGCGACATTTCGTAAAGCAGCAGATACTGAGCTGCCAATTCGCGATTGTCCGGCAGTGCGTAATGCGCTTCGTCATCGCCGTGCATACTCATGTTCAGCCGTTTCATGACGGTCGGAAAGCGGTCGACATGAATCGTACCGGGCTGAGATTCCATCCACTCGGATAGCCGCTCTACATCACGCAGAAAAGCCGGATTACTGATGCCGCCAGGCTCACCGGATTCCAACGAATAATCGTTAACGTAGACGCCCGTCATGTTGTCGACCATAAAATCAGTGGCCGCACGGAATGCGATCGACTTCTCGAAGTAGTGCACAAAGACATCGTTGATTTCGTTGCGCGGTATGTTCGCGATCAGCACGCCAAAAACGATGAGTGTCGACCACAGCAGGGCGCGGTTTTTAGCAATCACAAAATCGGCCAGCTTGGCCATTATCTTGCCATCTTTTGCGTGCTCATCGGCTGGCATGCGGCGCGTGGGCAGTAAACTCATCACGGCCGGAAGAAACGTCACGGTCAGCACGAACGAGAACAACACGCCCATGCACACGATGTTGCCGAGATATTGAAACGGCGGCACGACGCTGAAGTTCATGCTCGTGAAACCGATCGCGGTTGTCGCGCTGGCGAGGAATACCGGTTGCAGGTTAATGCGAATACTTTCGTCCATCGCCTCTGCCCTGGTTTCCCCTTTGCGCAGCCCGTGCACGAAACTAACCAACACATGCACGCAATTGGCGATAGCAACCGTCAGGATAATGATCGGTGCCGAAGCGGACATACTGGTCATCGGGAAACCGATGTGGCCGGACGCCCCCATCGCCGCAAGCACAGAACCAATGATGATCATCATCGTGACCAGGGTACCTGCGATGCCGCCGACAAGGATTGCCACGACCACCATCATGAGACCGAAGCTGATTGGCACCAGGGTTGTGAAATCAATAGCGGCGCTTTCCGAGAACGTGTTGTTCATCATCACGACGCCAGATAAATAGATATCGAGATCGGGGTATTGCTTCTTGATATCGGCTGCGATTTGCCTGGAGTGCGCGACCACCGGCGGCTCGGCTTCGCTGCGCCCCTCCGCTGGCATTGAGAACGTGATGTTGACCCCGGTCACGTGCCCTTGCTTGGAGATCAATCGATTGATTAGGGCAGGCTCAGCGAATACGGCTTTTCTAACTGCCGCGAGATCTTCAGCGGAATAAGCAGACGCGTTCTTGACCATGTCACGTACGACGAGGTCGTCTTCCTCGGCAGTGGTGTACTGGAAGTTGGTGATCGAATCGACCCGTCGCGAGAATGGCACCTGCCAGGCCTGCTCGGTCAGTTGTTCAATCGCGGACAGGGTGCGTGCGGTAAATACGTCGCCGTCCTTAGGTGCGACGACAAAAATGACGTTATGACTCTCGTTATAGGTCGCTTCGATGGCCTCCAGATTCAGGAGTTCGGGGTTATCCTCACTGAAAAAAACCCGATAGCTTGAATCGAAATAGAGCTTCGACAAACCGGTCGCGGGCACCACGACGAGCAAAATGCTGAATGCAATCACAATCCATGGATTGCGCACAATCCAGGCTGCATAAGCGGCTTCGAACTTCTTCATCGGTACTTATCCTGACGTACATCACGGATGCACAGGTCGGGCTACGTCGCTAGCCGCCAGTTGTTAGCGATAATAACCCACAATTCGCGTGCGTGGCGTTTGTGCGGGAGATTGGACGATGAGCGATACTGCGCGCAATGACGTTCCTACACGATATACCGCTAACGAGGCCCCCAAAGCGCGATGACCGAAACGCAACAAGCAATTCAATGCGATACACACGGTAGCAATGCCGGCGCTTATATCTGTCAGCATCTGAGCTCGGGGAAGAGACGCGGATTCCATTCTGGTCTCGACCCGCAACAGCCTTATGCGCTGTGCCCGGATGCCTGGTGCGACGATTGCGATGCAGCACTCGTCGCCGCTGGAAGCTGGACTGAGGCCGCAAGCGCGCAAGCCGGCATAACGCTGGTTTGCGCTGAGTGTTATCTGGATATCCGAACCGCGAACTGGATAGAAGACAGCGAAGCATTTGAAGCGCTGGGCGTTGAATACACACGTGCGCTTGGCACCAGCCAGGACGCACTTTGGCGCACCTATGGCATCGAAAGACTGGAGCGATGGGATTGGAGCCTCGAGACCGCGCAGCTGGTTTTTTCGCACGGCGAGGAAGCGAAAGTGATCGCCGATATCGAATTCGTCGGTAGCTACTCAACGCAAAGCGCGACCTGGATGTGGGCCTGGGGCAATAGCGCGTTCCCGGATACCACCCGGCAAGCGCTCACCGTTGTGCGGGATTTCGGACAGACGCGAAGTTTCATGAAGCTCGCGACCGGCTACTGGCACGCCGATGAAAACGACGGCCCACTCATGACCGCCTTTGCAGCCCATCTTTTGGGTGGCGTCGGCGGATACAGAACGCCCAACAACAATGGCTACACCTATATGATTATCCTCGACGCACGCTGGGCGACTTAAGTTACTGTCGTGCAGAAGGACAGGAACGGACGAGGTATTGTCGTTCGTACAAAATAAGTTCAGCCGCGCGGCCGCTGAAATTGCATAGCCACGTTGTGGCGCCCAGGAGCAAAAGTCATGAACAGCCTCACCGCCGATCACGTTCTTACCGTCGACGCCGACGGCCATATCCTCGAACCGCGCGACACCTGGATTAATTATCTTACGCCGCAATACCGCGAGCGCGCGATTCGTATCGACTACGACGCCGATGGCCGCGAAATGCTCCTCATTGACGGCAAGTCGCTCGCTGCAATACACGGCCGGCTTGCTTCGTTAGGTGGTATCGAAATGGATCCAACCAGCCTGCTGGAGACCAATCGATATCCGTATGAGTACGGCTGCCCTCCTGGTGCCTATGATCCGAAAGCGCGCATCGAGGTGCTCGACGAAGAAGGTATCGACATCGTAATGCTCTATCCAACCATCGGCATATGCTGGGAAGGGCATACCAGTGACCCCTTGCTCGCGCATGCCTATACCGAGGCCTACAATCGCTGGCTGGTCGATTTTTGCAGTCACGATCCGAAGCGCCTGGTGCCGATTGCGCATATCAATCTGCTTGACGTTGATCTGGCTGTGCAGGAAATGAAACGTGCGCATGCGGCTGGCTGTCGCGGCATCTATATCTCGCCAGACATGTACGCGCGTGGGCACAAACGCTTCGATGATCCGTCGCTCGATCCGTTCTGGGCGACGGCACAGGAGCTTGACCTGCCAGTCGCCTTTCACGTCGTCGTGCGGGACCAGCCGACGACCAGCTATGCCGACCCGCTCGACACCGACGGCGCACGGTTCGGATTGTTCAATTTTGCGTTTCTTGCGATCGACGTCATGGCGGGATTCACCGAGCTGCTGACTACCGGCGTGCTCGAACGATTTCCCCGTCTAAAGATTTCGGTATTAGAAGCAGGTGCCAACTGGATCTCTGCCTGGCTCGATCGCCTCGACCACAAATTTGAGGTCATGCACGCATCGACAATTCTGACCATGAAGCCAAGCGAATATTTTAAGCGGCAGTGTTTGGTTTCGGCCGACCCCGACGAATCCATCACTGCCGACGTCGTGCGGCATCTTGGCGCAGACTATTTCATTTGGGCCTCGGATTATCCGCACATCGATGCCTCAATGGGTGTGGTCAAAGAAATGCGAGAGCGCCTCGCTGTGCTCCCGATGCCGGATCAACGCAAGGTTCTTGGCGAGAATGCGGCCCGGTTTTATGGACTCAGTGCTTAGGGTCTAAGCGGGGCGTTTCCAATGCGCCTACCGCGGCTGAGCGTAGCCGCGTGGACCGGAAAGTGGGCAACGCTACGCGCCTTGCTTTCCTGCACGCTGGCTCACTTACGCAACGGTTCCCTAGATCGGCACTACCATTCGCGCCGACACTCCGCAGCCGGATGCGGCGCGCCGAGGCGGGGGCCAATGTGCGGGAACAGTTTTTCCCGCAAGGTTCCTTCCGCGTATTCGCTCTGCATGCGTCCGCGTTGCTGCAGGACCGGCACTACCCCGTCGATGAAATCCTCGAACGATCCGGGCATGACGGCGTACGACATGTTGAAACCGTCAACGCCTGCAGCAATAAATTCTTCGAGCTGGTCGGCGATTTGTTCAGGCGCTCCGACCAGCACTGGACCTGCGCCGCCAATTCCAACATAGCTGGCGATGTCGCGTACCGTCCATTCTCGATCCGGATCAGCATCAGTGAAGCTGTGCAAAAAAGTGCGCACTGCGTTGGTCTTGATGTATTCCACCGGCTCGTCGGGATCGAGGCCGCTGAGGTCGATGCCGCTCCAGCCCCCCATTAATGCCAACGCGCCCTCATAGCTAACCTGTTCCAGGTAATCGTCGTATTTCGCCTGCGCCTCAGCTTCAGTGCCACCGGTGATCGCTTTGATATACGCGAAACCCAAGATGTCTTGCGGATCGCGACCGCGCTTACGCATTTTGTCGCGGACTGCTTTCATGTAGGCACCGTCGATTTCCGGTTTTGAGCCGATCACGAAAACGCATTCGCCGTGCCTGGCGGCGAAATCCGTGCCGCGATCTGACGCACCCGCCTGGAATAGCACGGGCGTTCTCTGTGGCGAGGGCTCGCTGAGATGACAACCGTCGACCTTATAGTGCTTACCCTCGTGGAAGATATTGCGCACGCGCGCCGGATCCGTATAGATGCCTCGTTCGCGGTCCATGAGCACGGCGTTTTCTGCCCAGCTATCTTCCCAAAGCTTGTACAGGACCTCGCAATACTCATCGGCCATCTCGTAGCGCATGTCGTGCTCGGGCAAGCCATCGAGGCCGTAACATCGACCGGTGCTTTCAAGATAAGAGGTTACGATATTCCAACCAATACGGCCTTTGGTCAGATGATCAAGCGTGCTAATCAAACGCGCAAACGTAAACGGATGGTTCTGCATAATTGAACTGGTGAAACCGAAGCCCAGATGCTCAGTGGCTGCAGCCATTGCAGGAATCAACAGCATCGGGTCGTTGACCGGAAACTGTGCTGCCTCGGCAACCGATGCGTCACGGCTGCCTCCATAAACATCGTAGGTGCCCACCACATCAGCAAGAAAAATGCCGTCGAATTTACCGCGCTCGATGAGCTTGGCGAACTTCACCCAATGGTCGAGGTTCTTGTAGTCGACCATGTGGTCGTCGTCGCGAACCCATAGGCCCGGAGACTGATGCACGATGCAGTTCATATCGAATGCATTGAAGTACATGCGCTTACGCGTCATAGCGGTGTTCCTCGATTAAAAATGATCTTCGTCACGCACCTGCCATGCATATGCCCGACTTGTTGCGCGGCCTGCAGCGGCCGAAGCCGCTGAATAGCGATAGAACCACCCTAGTAATCGCGCTCGTCCTTGTGCGTGAATTTCCATGACCGGTCAGCAGAAAAAGTCGCCTTGATGTCGTCGTTCGGAAACTCCGCACTGTCGCCCGGCACGCGGTCACCGATTTCAAGATAAATCACATCCTGGTCGGAATCGTTGCGTAATTGATGGGCAATGGTTTCTCCGGCCCTGAATCCGAAACACTCGCCGGGATTCATAAGTAGCTGCTCGTCGCCGAGCTGCAAGCTCGGATTGCCTTCGAGAATGTAGATGAACTCATCTTGTTCGAGGTGATAGTGCCTTAACGCCGACACTGAACCGGGTGCCAGAACAGTCAGGTTGACCCCAAATCCCTGCAAACCGAAAACGTCACCCAGCTTGCGTTTCGTACGCCCGGCCACCTGACCCGCAAAGATCGCCGGGTAGATCGATTTCCCGAGCTGGCCGGGCACGGACATTGCGGCGATTGGTCTAGCCATGCTGCATCACCCCTTTCCTCGCTTGCGATATGGCCTCGCCCTCAGGCTGACCCACCGTCAATGAAGTCTTCGCTTTTCAGGTGCTGACTCATGTCGCCGACGAACGGACCGTGAACAACCGTTTTAGCGAAGCGCCACTCACCACCATCTTTGACGAACTCGTCATGGTAGTGCCCGGAGAATATTGCCTGCAGCGGTAGCTTGTCGGTCTGTTGGAGCACAGTCACGTAACGCTGACCGTTCGCGGTGCCGCCGGCCTCGTCGATGTTTAGCTCGATGTTCGCACTAACGTGTCGGGTACGCGGGGTGCCGTCCGGATAAATGATGACTTTCGAGACCACATTCTCGCGTACTTCCTCCGCACCACGATTCGGCGGCGTACCCTCGACATACCATTCACCTTTGGCGAACAGCGCGACAAAACCTTCGACGTCACCACCATCGATTGTGTGACTATAGCGATTGAGCAGGCTCATGATTTCTTCTTTGTCTGACATGACATTAGGACCTCGTTATGGCTGATGTCATGACTGCGACACCACATCCGGTGCCCAGTTGATGCGTTCAGCCAGCTAAATAAAATGTGAACCGATCGAATGGCCTATTGAACCAATAGGCTCGAAGCGCGACGGCCTTGTAAGTTCACAGGCTCGGCTTCATTACTGTGTACGATAAGCGCTGCGCACTCAACTCCCGCCCCGCTCATCTGTGCCACCGATGGACTATCGCTCACGCTTCAAACGCGCGTCCCACATGAATTTTAGCGACCCGGCGACGACCAGGACGTTGATAGCGGTGATGATGCCCGTCGCCGGGATCTTAAGATCGGAGGAGCGCGGAAAGCGTTCGTACAGCTCGAACCTGACGTCGTCGATAACGATATCTATTGCATAGATCCCGCACAGCGTGACCGTAATCACGGCCAAATACAGACCCGTTAACAGCCACACCTGCGACGGCTTCAGCTTTGCCCCAATCACGTAAGCGCTAATCAGGTAGCTACTGGTAAGGGTTAGGAACACCGCATAGATAGCGGTGTGGTTTCCGACCATCAACTGGACGGTCTCGATAAGTTCGGCTTCGGTCATCTGGTCTTACCTCTACGCGATGGCTGGCGTCGCCGATGGTCAACAGTGCCCCTGCATGTTACCTGCGGCGCCGCCCGCCTGGCTCAGCTCCGGGCGAACGCCCGGAGCTGAAGGTCGAGCAGTGTTTACCGCTTCGGCCTCCACCCCGGAGTTATAGTGAGCGCAACGCCCAGACCATTTGGAGCAGGAATCTGCGCTGACCCGCAGTCCTGCCCCAACAGTCACACGTTCTCCAGGTCTTGAGCTCAGGCCGTCGCCTCCAGCGCCGCATGAACCCGCGCTGCGTAACCGACATCTGCACGGCCGATATACTCGAGCATGCGCTTTTGCACGGCGCTCTCTGCCTGAGCCAGGCCACCAGCAATTGTGGCTGCCAGCTCGCTTTGCTGTTGCTCAGACATCACCCGGTAAAGCTGCCCGGCCTGCTCAAAATAATCCTCGTCATCCTGGCTATACGGCTGCACCCAGGCCTCTTCGAGCAAGGGTAGCGGCGGCGGGGCGAGGTCTGCTTGCGGTTTGGCTTCACGCACACCGTTGTTCGGGTAAAAATTGATACCGGCGTCCTGATTGGTACCCCCTACCGCCATCGCGCCATCACGCTGGTGGTGATGGACCGGGCAGCGCGGCGCGTTCACCGGTAGCTGATTGTGGTTCACCCCGACGCGGTAGCGCTGCGCATCCTGATAGGCGATCAGACGCGCCTGCAGCATCTTGTCGGGCGAAGCGCAGATACCCGGCACAAGATTACTTGGCGCAAAGGCGGCTTGTTCCGTTTCGGCGAAGTAGTTGTCGACGTTTCGATTCAGGGTCAGCGTGCCGATGTTCTGCAGTGGCGCGAGCGCATGGGGCCATACCTTGGTGAGGTCAAACGGGTTGATTGGAAACTGGCGTGCGGCGTCCTCAGTCAATATCTGCAGCTGTACGGTCCAGCTTGGGTGGTCGCCACGCTCTATAGCTTCGACCAGGTCCTGCTGCGCGCCATGCGGCGGTAAGCTTGCAGCCTCGTCCGCGGGCACACATTCGATGCCCTGATTCGTCTTCATATGCCATTTCACCCAGAAACGTTCACCCGCCCTATTCCAGAATCCGAGTGTGTGCGAACCGAACCCATGCATGTGCCGCCAGGAGCGGGGAATCCCGCGATCAGACATCAGGATCGTCATCTGATGCAGTGACTGCGGGTGATTCGCCCAGAATTCGTACATGCGGGCCGGATCAGGCAGATTCGTTTGTGGGTTCTTTTTCTGCGAATGGACGAAATCGGGGAATTTCATCGGATCGTTAAGGAAGAACACGGGCGTGTTGTTGCCAACCAGATCGAAGTTGCCTTGCTCGGTATAGAACTTGACGGCAAAGCCGCGCGGATCGCGCGCATAGTCGCTTGAGTCCTGACCGCCCCCAACGGTCGAGAAACGCACAAAGACCTCAGTCTGCTGGCCCGCTGTTTGCAGGAAGCTCGCGCGGGTGTAGTCGCTCAACGATTGGTCAAGACTGAAAGTGCCATAAGCCCCGGTTCCTCGCGCGTGCACCACACGCTCGGGAATCCTCTCGCGATTAAAATGCGCGAGCTTCTCGAACAGCTGCACGTTGTCGTAAGTAAGGGGTCCGCGCGGTCCGGCGCTGATGCTGTTGTTGTCGTCGGCGACCGGGGCTCCGGCAGAGGTAGTGAGAGTCTTACCTGTCATGTCGATATCCTGTGATTTCATTTGCAGGATTGACAATAGAGTTATAGATCCATAGGGTCCAATCGATTATTTCCTATTTATATATAGGGTTTGCCTATGAGTATCAGGAACCTCGGTTTCCGTGACCTGCAGTACGTTGTTGCGGTGGCCGAACATCAGTCTTTCAGCCGAGCTGCCGAGGCCTGCGCAATTACCCAACCGGCACTCAGTGAAAGAATTAAACGTATCGAATTCACCCTGGACGTCGAATTGTTTGAACGCACCAAGCGTAGTCTGACGGTAACGGCAGTTGGTGAACGATTGGTGGCCAGAGCACGTGCGCTATTGCAAGATGCTGTCGAAATTGACGGCATGCTGACAGCCTCTCGCGAACCGCTGAGTGGCCCTATCCGGGTTGGTGTGATCGCGACTCTCGGGCCTTATCTGATGCCGCTGATACTGCCGGCGCTATGCAAACAATATCCGGCAGTCGAACTGATCCTGCGCGAAGGTTTAACCGAGCCGTTGCTTGCAACCCTGCAAGCCGGGGATCTGGATGTGGTCATAGCTGCCGCGCCCTTGCATGCGCCAGGGATGACGCAACTTGCGTTGTTCGACGAACCCTTTGTTCTCGCCGTGCCCATCGAACATCCGCTCGCTCAGCGTCCCGTCGTGCACGCCACCGATCTGCGCGGCGATGAAATGGTCCTTCTCGATGATGGGCATTGCTTGTCGGGCCAGGCGCTGGATGTTTGCCCGGCTAAGCAACGGCACAACCAGAATCGCCTGCACGCCATGTCATTGGAAACGCTTCGGCACATGGTTGCCGCGGGGGCGGGTTACTCGCTGATGCCTGCACTGGCCGTGGGGCGCAAACCGGCACTGTCAAAGCTCATCCGTTACAAAAAACTCGGCGGTAAGCGCCAATACGGGCGCAAGCTGGTGTTGGCCTGGCGCAAATCGTTTAGTCGCGATGCAGACGTGCGCTTGCTCGCGACGCTCATTCGGGCATGTCTGCCGACCGAAATGGTGGCGGCCGCTTGACGCGACAGGAACGGAACGGTTGTGGTCGCGCGCGTGAGCCTTTTGCCGGAGCAACGGCCGCACTAGCCTGTACTCACCGAACAGAAAACGGCAATGCGTTTAGGTGTGATCTTGGGCGCCGCACCTGCGCGGTCAACTCTGTGCGACTGCTCTAACGAGGATGCCGATGCAATCCCAAGCTCACCAAGCCTGGTTAAAGGCCACTACCCGAGTCGTTGATCCCAACGCAAGACATCGACGCGAAACAGACTGATTAGCACGCCAGCCAATGTTACTGAAAATCAGCAGGGCTAACATCCGGAGGGGTGTTGTCCATATCGAAAAGCAGCAACCAGCGGCCATCGTCGGTGCGCCGATAGACCAATGCGACGCGTCCGGTTGCGTGTTCAACCGGCTCAACAGCGTCGGCCGGCGGCTGAAAGTAATATTTGCCGACCAGCAGTGCCATATCAGTCTGTTGTGCTAAAAACTCTTCTTTGAACAACAACGTTCCGGCAACCATCGAAAATGCCTGTTCATACCAGGGCATGATCTCCTCGATGCCATGGAACATCGGGGCGGCGGCATTCGCATAGCGCGACTGCGGGTCGTAGAAGGTCTGCAACGTTTGAGTATCTTTCGCGTTGAACGCAGCTAGCCAGCCGGCGATATTCTCGCGCACGCTAAGCGGCGCAATGGTTGTTGTCATGCTGCTGATTTCCCATTTCCGATCTCGCCTAATCGTCCCGGCGACGCCTGGCCAGCTTGTGGATGCCTATTCGTTTTCTCGCGCATCATTCGTCCCGGATGGTGCGATAGCGAGAGTCGCGTACTGCGGTAAGGCGCGCGTGAATGCGATCCTCGGGGACACCAATTGTGGTCATGATACGGGCACTTAAAGTGAGGCTGGTCTCGAGCGTTTCGGGGATCACTTCGTCCGCCCCGATAGAGAGCAGGTACTCAAGGTTGCTCTCGTCGCGACATCGCACCAGCAGCGGGGGCGTGCGATCGAGTGTGCGAGCGCTTGCCAGCGCTTTGTGGGTCGGTGGCAGATCACCAAAATTGAGTATCAGCGCGCGAGCGCGATGCGCGCCCAATGCGCGCAAAACCTCTCTGTGCGTCGCATCCCCATAAAACACCTTGCGGCCGTCCTCCCAGGCTTCTTTGACCGACGCCGCATGCAGATCGACAGCCACGTAGGGGATCTCTTCGGCCTCGAGTACAGCCGCGACCTGTTGCCCCACCCGCCCGAAGCCGCACAACACCACATGATTGCTGAGGTCGTGCAATGCAGACTCAATCTCGACCACATCAGTGGCAGGCGGCGCCGCTGCCGCAGGTAATAGCGCGGCGGCTAGCTGGCGATTGTGACGCACCATCAGCGGCGCCAGCAGCATCGACATAATGATGCCGGCGAGTATGGGCTGGGCGTCGTGGCTGTTCAGCAGCCCAGTGCTGAGCGCGAGCGCGAGCAATGCAAAACCAAACTCCCCGCCATGCGCGAGGACCGCGCCGGTTCGTAACGCGACGGCCTTATTCCGCCCCCAGCCCCACACGAGTAATGCGATGAGGCCGCCTTTGCCCAGGACCAGGCCCGCCAATATGAGCAAGACCCATGGCCAGATTGTCGACAACTCTCCGACATTGAGATGCATGCCGACAGTCATAAAGAACAAGCCAAGCAGGGTGTCTTTGAACGGGCGCAATTCGATCTCGATTTGGTGCCGATACTCTGTTTCGGAGAGCATCATGCCAGCGAGAAATGTACCGAGCGCGAGCGACAGGCCGAGTTGCGCGGTCATCCATGCGGCCGCGAGGGTGACGAATAATACGGTTACCGTGAACAGTTCGTCGGAATGCGCCGACCCGACCTCGTGGAATAAGGGCCGCAAGGCATAGCGCCCTAACGCCAGAAGTACTGCGAACGCGACGAGCGCTTTCAACAACGCGATGGCGAGTACCCCGGCCAGCCCGCCTTCAGTGCCTGCGGCAAGTATCGGGATCATGACCAGAAACGGTACGGCGGCGAGATCCTGAAACAACAGTATCCCGAGCGCGAGGTTACCGTGGCGCTCCTGCAGCTCCGCCTGGTCAACCAGTTGTTTAGCGACAATCGCGGTTGAAGAGAGCGCCAACGCGCCACCGACAACGGCTGCCGCGGCCAGCGGTGTCCCAAACCACCACGCAATGAATCCACCTGAAAGCGTACCCAACAGCACTTGCGCGCCACCGAGGCCAAGTAACACGCGCCGCATGGACATAAATTGCGGCAGCGAGAATTCGAGCCCGATTGAGAACAATAGAAAAGCGATGCCAATCTCGCCCAGCAACTCCATGACAGCGCGGTGCTCGAGCACCGCGAAAGCATGCGGGCCGAGGGCGATACCGACGAACAGGTAACCGAGCACGGGCGGCAGTGAGAGGCGGCGCAGGATGGCAACGAGCAAGACCGCGCAACCGATTGCCGCGAGGATTTGGGCGAGTACGTCGTGCATTAGTGTCTCGATAGCAAACTAGCGGCGATTACAGCGCATTGCCGTGCAGCCAAATGGAAGTGCCTGGTTCTGCAGCAGTGCATCGAATCCTCCCGCTACGCCCGTTAGACCGGACTCGATTGATGGTGCTCTCGCGCCTGACCATAGAAGGACCGTCTATGGGTCTGAAATACATATACTGTCCCGTATAGTAGCTCGCCAAAAGCGTGCGACAACGAAATAAAGTTCACGATGATCTATAGACGGCCCGTTTAATTATCGCGGGCACTTCGAAATTCTCTGGGGAGACGATAGCGATGGCAAAAGCAAGCAATATTCTGGACGGCGTCCGGGTACTCGATTTCACACAGGCCCTCGCCGGCCCCACCACGACCCGCCTGATGGCCGAAATGGGCGCCGAAGTGATTAAAGTGGAACTTGCCCCGAACGGAGAACAATCACGCGGCCTGCCGTATTTCCGCAATGGCCGTTCCGGTTACTACATTCAACAGAACCGTGGGAAGAAGAGCATCGCTATCGATCGCAAGAATCCGCGCTCGATTGAACTGGTCAAGAAAGTATTGGAAAGCTGCGATGTGCTGGTGGAGAACTTCGCACCGGGCGTTATCGATCGGCTCGGATTTAGTTGGGAAGAAGTACATGCGTTGAACCCGCGGCTGATCATGGGTTCCATTTCCGCGTTCGGACAAACCGGGCCGCTCTCAAAACTACCCGGCTATGACTATATCGGCGCAGCTTACGCTGGTGTGCTGAGTATGATTGGCGAGCCCGACGGCCCGCCATATTTTTATATGCTCGGTATCGGCGATGTGATGACGGGCACACATTTGCTGGCGGCGATAAACGCCGCGTTGTATTACCGTGAGAAAACCGGCGAAGGGCAATACGTCGAAGCCTCACTGCTCGATTCCTACTTCCACTGCCACGAAGTCAACGTGCAGGCGCATACCGCCTCGAACGGTGAGATCAAACCACATCGTTCTGGCGCACATCACTACGCAGTCGCGCCTCTCGGTATTTTCAAATGCACCGAAGGCTATGTCGTACTCGCAGTTCTGCAGAATCAGTGGCCGAACTTCTGCGCTGCGTTAGGGGACCCTGGGATTGCCGACGATCCGCGCTTTGTCGATAACGTCGCGCGGGTGGAGAACCGTGAAGCTTTAAGTGCGTTGGTGGAAAAAGCGCTGGGACGCTACGCGACCGCCATTGAAGCTGCCGAAGACTGGGGATTCAATCACCACATCCCCATAGCACCAGTGCTATCCATCGAGCAGGCGGTTAATCATCCCCATCTGATCGAACGTGAAACCATACGCACCGTAGACGACCCGGTATTTGGCAGCTACCAAGTCCCCGGGATGCCGCTGCGTTTCTCGGCGGCCCCGCGTCACCCCGAACTCCATGCCGCGTACATGGGGCAGCACAATGTTGATGTGTTTTCGCAATATGCCGGCGTCAGCAAAGCCGAAGTGCGCGAACTCGAGGCGTCTGGCGCACTGGTGACCAAGCCGGACCTCGATAACGCTTAAGACCTTCCATCATTCGGAACAATTCGGGGACAGTTACTGTATTTCCATCGCAGAAATACAGTAACTGTCCCCGAATTTCTGGATGTTGGGGTAAACTATTTAGTGCAACCCGGAATCAACGCCATGAATGACATCGATCTTCAAAACATCCTCGCCCGCCTACAGCACCTCGAAGATCTCGAGGCCGTCCGCCATACCTGGCGCGACTACTGTATGCGCCTCGATTCCGAAGATTGGGACAATTTGGGCGATGTTTTCGCCGAGGACGGGGTACTCGAAATGGTCGGGCTCGATGTCCTGCTCCCAGGCATCGACGGAACTTATCGGGGACGTCGAAACATTATCGATAAGTTTTATATGCCGGGTATTGCGGCCGCGGCGAACCCGAATGCCAAACTCTTCGCGACCGGCCATATCAGTACGAATATGCAAATCGACCTGGACGGAGATGAGGCAACGACGCTCGCTTACTTTTTCGAAATCGTCGCCAACAATACGGTGCTGATAGGCACATACCAGCATCGTATGCGACGCGACAGTGATCGGTGGCGATTCTCTTTTCTGCGTATTTCCGTGCGCTATCACGCGGAACTTGCGAGCGAGAACGTCGGAGGCCAAAGCTTGCAGGAGATTTTGGCGAAGCCCTATTCGGCCTGATTTGGGGACCCTAATTCGGGGACAGTTACTGTATTTCCATCGCGGAAATACAGTAACTGTCCCCGAATTGGAGGCGGGTTCCGCTACGACGAGGTGCTGCTGACGGACCCGACGCGGCGAGCGCTGTCGGACGGGTGAATTTGGAGCATTTCGAGGTCCGCAGCGCAGCGGTAACCGCTATCATGCGCAACGACCACACAGCAACGGCAAGCTAACCCGATTGAGGAGCAGGAATCGTGTCTGATTCGACCGCCAGTAGTATCCAGAACAACCCGAAATACCACCAATTGATACGGCAGAGAAATGTGCTGGCGTGGACTCTGACGTTGCTGGTCTGCATCCTTTATTTCGGCTTTATCCTCCTGGTGGCGTTCGCGCCTGAATTTCTCACCCAGCCGATATCGGCCAGCAGTGTCGTCCCGCTCGGTATGCCCATCGGCGTCGGCGTGATTCTGGCTTCCGTTCTGCTTACTGGTATCTATGTTTACCGAGCAAACACCTCGTTCGACCCGTTGATTGCAGAAATTATGCGGGAGGCTGGCGAATGAGTGCCGCGAAATTCCTCTTCACGTTGCTTGCGGTTTGCCTCTCGCCGCTCGCGGGTGCCGCGGGTATCGTGACGACCGCAACGCCGGTCGTCGACACGCCGCTGAACTGGCATGCGATCGGCATGTTCGTGGTGTTTGTCGCCATTACGCTCGTCATTACCTACTGGGCCGCCAAGCGCACTAAAACTGCGGCCGATTTCTATGCCGCGGGACGCAACATCACGGGTTTCCAGAATGGCATGGCCATCGCCGGGGACTACATGTCAGCGGCTTCGTTCCTGGGTATCGCGGCACTGGTATATTTTCACGGCTTTTACGGCCTGATTTTTTCGGTCGGGTGGTTGGTCGGTTGGCCGGTGATCCTGTTTCTGGTTGCGGAGCGGTTGCGTAACCTTGGCAAGTTTACTTACGCCGATGTCGCCTCATTCCGCTTACAGCAAGGTCCGGTCCGGACCATGGCCGCGATTGGTTCGCTGATTGTGGTGCTTTGGTATCTCATCGGCCAGGCGGTTGGCGCCGGCCAGTTGCTACATACGCTTGTGCCGCAAATTTCTTACCGCTTGTCGATTGTGATGATCGGCACCCTGATCATTATCTATGTCACTTTCGGTGGCATGAAAGCGACGACCTGGGTGCAAATTACCAAAGCGGGTTTGTTGCTCGGTGGGGCTTCGTTGATGGCACTTGGCGTGATGGCGCACGCGGGATGGAGTTTTGAGAAACTGTTCTCGGACGCCGTCGTTGCGCATCCCAAGCATCGGGAAATCATGCAATCCGTGGTTCCTATCGGTGCGCAGGCGAATCCACTTGAGTCAATCTCGCTGGGCTTGACTTTGATGTTCGGCACCGCCGGCTTACCGCATATTTTAATGCGCTTTTTCACTGTCGGAGATGCCAAGGCGGCGCGCAAGTCAGTGCTGTACGCGACCTGTTTCATCGGTTATTTCTACATCCTGACATTCATCATCGGCTTCGGGGCCATAGTGCTGGTCGCTAACAATCCTGAGTACGTTGTTGATATCACCAACAGCGTGCTCAATCTTAAGGGCGGCAGCAGCATGCCTGCGGTGTATCTGTCGCATGCGCTTGGCGGTGATTTCTTTCTTGGTTTCATCGCCGCTGTAGCTTTTGCGACCATCCTCGCGGTGGTGTCAGGCCTGACCCTCGCCGGTGCCTCCGCGCTGTCACACGACATCTACGCAAATGTGATCATGAAAGGCAAAGCCACCGAGGCGCAGGAAGTCCGCGTGTCGAGGTATTGCGTAGTCGGATTGGGTGTCCTTGCGGTACTCCTCGGCATCGCATTCGAAAAACAGAACGTCGCGTATATCGTCGCTTTGACTTTCTCAATCGCAGCGTGCGCCAACTTCCCGATACTCGTCATGGCGGTGTTCTGGCGTGGACTGACGACGCGCGGGGCGGTGATGGGCGGCTATACCGGAATCTTCGGCTCCATCGGCTTACTCATCATTGGCCCGACCGTTTGGACCAAAGTGCTCGACATGGGACCAGCAATATTTCCCTACGACTTCCCGACGTTCGTCGTGCTGCCGACCGTGTTGATCGTCTCATACGTAGCGTCGGTGACCGACAAGAGTAAAAGCGCCGAGCAAGAACGAGCGGCGTTTGACGCCCAGAAGATTCGTTCCGAGACAGGCCTCGGCTCCGAAGTCGCGTCAGTTCATTAGAGCGCGGACACTTGCTGGGAAGAAATCTGTGCTTCGCATTTTTCAATGTGTTCGGCCTGGTCGCTCTGGTAATGCCCCGCGTCAGGCAATCAGTCGCAGCCACTTGACCGGGCCCGACAAACCGTCGGACAGTTGTTCTCCGCGACAATGCGTACCGCGTTTAGCCGCACGCGCTCGCGGTATTGCAAGTAACTGCCGAAATCGCATGTCGGCAGCGCGATACCGCGACACGAGACTCACAACCGCACGACGCACCCGCGCAATCTACTAGCGCACATCACTCAACAAGTTCATCGAGTAACGCAATCAACTATCTGCAATTCAGCGATCTGCTCGGCCTGCGATGAGCACCGACAGATGGCCAGTCCGTGGCCTTATTCTCTGCTTCGCGGTGCTGATGACCTTCGCCGCGCGGGGCGATCTTTGTCTGGACGAATTGTGGTCAATCCACTTTGCGCACGAGGCAACTTCCTATGCCGATTTATTTTGGCACCGTCACGACAACAACCACCTGATTAACTCCTGGTACCTGCATCTGATCGGTGAGAACCGAGCCGCTCTCACCTACCGTGCGTTGTCGGTGTTGGCCGGAATTCTGAGTCTGTGTCTTGCAGCGCGAATCGCGCGAGCGCTATGGAACGAAACAGCCGCTCGTATCGCGGTGGTGTTGCTGGGCAGCAGTTTCCCGTTGTTAGTTTATTTCTCAGAGGCGCGCGGCTACGCCCTGGCGATCCTCATGTCACTGGCGAGCTTCGAGCTGGTGTGTTTACGGCTTGGCGGCCTCGGACATGCTGCTGCTCCGGCAGTGCAGCGCGGTTGCTGTGCCGCATACTGGACCACCAGTGTCATCGGCCTGCTGGCACATGGCAGTTACCTGTTTGTAGCCATGGCGCTGATAGCCTTCAGCGTTGTCCACGAGCTGAATGCCGCACGCGCGCCGATTGTCAGAGTGGCGCGGCTTATCGCAGTTCATGGTCTGCCCTCAGTGTTTTTTATCGGCTGGTACTACCTGTTCTTCTGGCACGGCGAGATTGGTGGTGGCCTCGCCGTACCCACGAATGAGGTCATGGGAAACGCCGCAACCTGGCTGCTAGGAACGCCCTATTCAGCCGATTTTTTTCCACTGGCGATGGGGCTTGCGCTGCTCCTCGTCGTTTCAGGTATCGGGACGATGGCGCTGAGGAACAAAGAACTCGCCGTGTTCTTCGCATGCGTGACGATACTTCCAGCGGCATTGATCCTATTGGTCTGGCGCCCGGAGTTCTTCTACTTTCGATACTTTCTGGTGACGTTCCCGTTTTTTCTGCTGCTCGCGACAGGGCTGCTGAGCTATTTACTGGATCGGCTGGACGTCGAATATAGCGGCATTGTCTGGCTCGTACTGGCGATGTATATCGCCGGACAATTGCCACGTGATATCAAACTATTGCAAGTGGGTCGCGGCCAACACGCTGCGGCACTGACCTTCATCGCCACGAACTCAGTAGGGCAATCCGTCACGGTTAGTTCCGATCACGATTTTCGCAACGCGGGTATTTTTCAGTATTACGCGGCGAGACGCAGCTCGAAACCGGAATTGCGCTATGTCTTTTTCGAAGAGCTGGCGGTGCTGCAGCCCGAGTGGATGATCACCCACTCCATCGGCCGTTCGTTGGCACCGCCAGACTCCCTCGAACTTGAGGGCGTTGGCCGCTATGCGTTCGTCGTCGAGTTCCCGGCAATCGAAATATCTGGCCAGAGTTGGCAGCTTTACGCGCAACGCAAGCGCTAAACGGCGATCTCGACGGGTCTCAGGACACAGTAACAGCCGCCCTAGATCGCGAATTTCCCAATCCTTCAGCTTTCGCAACTAAGCGTTGCGTTTGTTTGAGTTCGCCTGACATGTTTGTCATCTCTTGTAGTGCGCGCCGGGTGTCGTCGTCGGGAGGCTCGGTGGCAGCGTGATCGAACAAGCGCCAGCTACGCGTTTGACGACCCCGAAGGATTCGCGGCGAGGCTGATGCGGAGGACCACATAGCCAACTATCCCTGACGCCAACGACCCAATGATAATTCCCAGACGTTCGTCGAAAAGCAAATTTACGCCCGTTTCTTCGAACGCCAAAGATCCGATGAACAAGCTCATCGTAAAACCAATACCACACAGAGCCGAAGTGCCGTAGAGGCTCAGCCAACTCATGCCTCGGGGCAAGCTCGCCACTTTCAGTTGAATGGTGATCCAGCACAGGGTGAAGATGCCCAGTTGTTTGCCGAGAAACAAGCCGAGCGCTATGCCAACCGGCACGCCATGAAATAGCTGCTCCGAAGTGACCCCATCGAAATTAATACCGGCATTCGAGAACGCGAAAACCGGCAACACGACAAAGGCCACAACGGAATGCAAATCATGTTCGAGGCTTTTCAGGGGCGAAACTTCGGGATTCGACTTTGAGCGAATCGGCACGAAGGCGGCGAGAACAACCCCTGCGAGTGTTGCGTGGACGCCGGATTTCAGCATCGCGGTCGACAGGATGAGCCCGATTAAGAGGTAGGGACTCTTCGACACCACGTTATAGCGATTAAGCAACGCCAGGGCAGGCAGGCAAAGAGCGACGATGCCAAGGGCGGTTAATGAGACCTTCGACGTGTAGAACATGGCGATGATGACGATCGCCCCAACGTCGTCGAAAATCGCCAGCGAAGTGAGAAATATTTTCAGTGCGGCAGGAACCCGAGAGCCGAGTAGCATTAGTACGCCCAACGCGAACGCGATGTCCGTAGCGGCGGGGATAGCCCATCCTTGCGCGGCGATCGGGTCGTCAAAATTAAAGTACAGATAGAACAGTGCCGGGACTACCATCCCGCCGACAGCGCCTACGCCCGGCAGAATGATGTTTCTCTTGTCTGCGAGTTCGCCTTCCAGCAGCTCTCTCTTTAGCTCCAGCCCGATCAGAAAAAAGAACACCGCCATCAGCCCGTCATTAATCCACAGCAACAAGGGTTTGGCGATTAGCAAAGCCCCAACGCGAATCTCGACCGGCGTAGACAACAGCAACTGGTAATACGGTTCAAGCGGGGAGTTGGCGAACACGATCGCCAACGAAGCGGACAGGATCAGGAGAATGCCGCCTGCCGATTCAAGGGCGAAGAAATCGTCGAAAAACGAGCGCTTGGCGGAGAGCATGATGTTTATAGGCTGGCTGGGAGAGGGTTGCCGATTCTGGTCCGCGTACCGCGTTCGCCACTGCGCGCCGGCACGCGTAGCGACTTAGTCTAAGCCAATTTTCCGCTGACAGTGGCGGGAGGCGATTCGGCGCCGATGAACTGCCGACGCCGCACCACTGTTCAAGCAGCTTTTACATCAACGTTTTGTTTAGTTGATCGAGTTCCGCCTTCAACTTGTCGGTTTTAACTTCAGCGGTGAGCATCAAGATCACTCTATTCGCACCGGCCTTGCCCAGCGCTTCAATCTCCGCCTTCGATTTCCACTGATCACCGATGCCGAAAACCGAGTAACTGATCTCCGACGGGTCGCGCCCGGCTTCCTGGCAAAAGCCTGTAATTTGCGCGATCCCTTCTTTGAGTTCGTCCGGGCTCTGTACGATCGGTAACCAGCCATCGCCCCAGGTGGCGACACGCTTTAAGGAGCGCGGGTTGTTGATAGCACCCAACAGAATCGGTGGATAAGGGTCTTGTTGTGGTTTCGGGTAGCAACGGATCGGTGGGAAGTCGTTGTACGTGCCATGAAATTCGGGCGCGTGTTCAGTCCACAGCATTTTCATGGCCGCGATATTTTCTTTCGTGTGTGTCCAGCGATGTTCGAAGTCGCCACCGAGAATTTTGCTCTCCTCGGGGTTCCAACCGGCTCCGATGCCAAACAGGAAGCGACCGTTCGAGCAATCGTCCAGTGTCGCGACCAGCTTGGCGGTCAGGATCGCATCGCGTTCGGGCACCAGTAGTACCCCGGTGCCGAGTTTTATTTTGCTGGTTGCACCAGCGATATTGGCCAGCAACATCAGCGGGTCTGCCATCTGCCAAAGATACTCTGGCTCGGGATCATCCGGACCACCACCGGGATACGAGACGCTGTAATCGACCGGCAGAATCGTATGGTCAGGTGCCCAATAGGATTCGAAGCCAAGATCTTCAGCGTGCTTGGCAATCTCTACGGCACGCGCGTCTTTGTTTGCAACAGGTTGGGCGATTCCGATATCCATTCATCGTTTCCTTAAGCTGGTCGGTCACTGATTGAGCCGCGATTATTACGACAGGGCAGGTTTAGCGTGTGGCGCTGAATTCAGCAACGACGCGATGCAAAAGACTACCAGAACTGTCCTTTCGAGCGAGCCTTTGTCTGGCCGCTCCAGGTAGGGGATTCTGACAACATGCCGCTGGCCTTGCGCTTGCGTTCGCGATCTTTCCGCTCGTATAAGCCCCACGCATCGTGCTGTGTTCTCTCGTGCCGGACTGCCACCGCTGGGATAGGGATGGCATAGTGGTGGCAGCCGTTTTTATGGGTGCCCGATACGAGGGCGCCGTTTCAGCACCGACAGTAAATGTTGTGATAGGGGAATCGACATGGAATTTGGAATTATTTTTCCAACAAGAATCGATGATTGGAAACTCATTGCTGATGCTGAGGCGTTGGGGTACGACCGCGCGTGGGTACCAGATTCGCAAATGCTGTGGTCGGATTGCTACGCGACGCTCGCGCTGGCTGCCGAGCATACCTCGCGAATTCAGATTGGCACTGGCGTCTCGATTACGCGCACGCGCATCGCACCGGTGACGGCTCATTCCATTGCGTCAATTAACCGTTTGGCGCCGGGGCGCGTTTTTCTCGGCCTGGGAACCGGTCATACCGCGATGCGGGTGATGGGCATGAAACCGCAGAAAATCGACGCTTTTCGAGAATATTTGCGGGTCGTACGAGCACTGCTGCGCGGCGAAGAGGTCGACTACACACTCGATGGCGTGACCCGCCCGATTCGCTTTTTACATCAGGATCAGGGGTTTCTTGAGTTGCAGCCCGAAATACCGGTCTACATTGCCGCCAACGGACCGCGGGCGCTAGCCGTCACAGGCGAATATGGCGATGGCTTAACGACCTTGCTGTATGAGGACCCAACCGTCCTGCAGAGTCATCTTGATTTGGTAAAGCAGGGCGCGAAGCAGGCCGGGCGGCAACTTCCCGACCCGTTTCATGTGGCTGCAGTCAGCGCTGCGGTGGTTTTACGTGCTGGCGAAACTCTCGCCTCGGAGCGCGTTATTGATGCTTGTGGTGCGTGGGTCACGACAGCGCTGCACTTCGTCTACGAAGTCTATGCGTTGAGCGGAGATGAAGACGTTATACCTGAAGCGTTTCGGGATATTTGGGAACAATATTGTGCCCACGTAGACAGCATGGCGACCCCCGAAGACCGTCGTTATTTGCAGCTGCACGATGGCCACAGCACGTTCCTGGTTCCAGAAGAACGACGCTTCGTGACGCCGGCCGCGATCGAAAGTACGACGCTGGTCGGCAGCGGCGACGACATCATTGCGCGCATTCGCGAAGCCGAGCGAGCCGGTTTGAAAGAGCTGACTATCCTGCCTCCCACCGACGGCAGTCGTGACAATTTGCGCGATTTTGCCGAAGACGTGATGAAGCGCTATTGACGCCTGGTCTTCTAAGCGTCGCTGGTCCGCGTGCAGGAACTCCAACTTGGGTTTGACGTGGGCTGTTGATAGACATGCGCTAGCGTGGGGAGCATCTGTGCGTTCCTGACGACTAGCCGCGCTAGTAGAATATTTAACCTTATATATTTCAATCGCTTGCCATCCTATGAATTGTGGGTGCCCCGGAATTTAGTCGGACTTCCGAATGTCTCATTGCGATTTGTCGGGTGTCTCACACTTAGTCCATCTTTGCTCTGCGTTTCCATTACAGGATCTCCGGTGCCGCGATCTTGCTGTCGCAGGCCGCGTCCCAGGATGAGGGAGTCTCCGGGCGCCTCCCTAGGAAGTGAATGTCTCGTATGCCAATATGAGGCTCGTCCAACCAGGGGCTCGCAATGAACCAGCTCAAAGAATCTACTCATAACGAACCGGCAACGGCGGCCGCGGCTTCCGCACCGTATGTGCCAACACTCGAACTCACTAAGGGGCAGGCCGCACCGTTCGCCGCGAACGGCGGATTGTCCTATATGTCATTCGATAAGGATGGCGATGCAGGAACCGCGGCAGCGACCGAGGCTGCGCTGCGCCAGGCGATGGACGGCGAAGGCCAACGTGTCATCGACATGATCGAAAGTGCGTCACCGGGTCCGATTGAAACCAGCAGGGGCATCGGCTTTCGGACTTACGACGAATGTGTCGAATACATTCGTGCCAACGGCATCGAGGCGCCCGAAGGTGGCGTCGCCTTACCCCTGCGTTACACCATTCATGAGCGCCCCTCCTACTCCATCGTTTCCTCCAACGCGCTGTGGCACGACACCACGCGTGCGGCCGAGGTGGAAGCACTGCGCAAAGAAGAAAAAGATATCGAACGCCGCGGCTTGTATTTTCCGCAGATTCTGCGCGATGCGCGGCGCATCGAAGAGTATTACCCTGGCCTGTCGCCCTACACGCCCGAGAGCATGGACAAACTCGGTGTGTCGCTGGCGCATTGCGATTCGGCATGCCAGAACTTCTATGACGCGGCCGAAGTGCAACGTGTGTTCTACCCTGAAATGGAAAAATTACTGTTGGAGTTCTTCCCCGGCGCAACCGATGCGCTGGTCTATAACCATGACGTGTTCGATATCGAATACACCGGCGATCGCACCGAAGACCAGGCCAACAAGAATCCAGGCGTGAACAACTTCTACGCCAACATCGTGCATAACGATTTGAACGACAACAGCGGTCGGGTCCGCTGCCGTGAATTACTGACCCGCAACCTGCGCAATTTTGGCCGCGAACAGCGCTACACCGAGGCCGAGGCTGACGCGAAGATGTCGCGCCGCTATATGTCCATCAACCTCGCCAAACCGATGGAGACAGTGCAACAAAATCCATTTGTATTGTGCGCCTGGCCCTCGTTCGCTGAGCAGTCCTACATCACCAACTATCGCGTCTACGACGATCGCGTTGGCGAGACCACACGCTTCACCTACAGGCGTGAGCATGAGTGGTATTGGGTCCCGCAGCAGAAGCCGACCGAAGTGTCGATGCTGAAGTGCTACGACTCGGTTCGCGATGGTTCAGTCTCGCGCTATTCCTTCCACTCGGCTTGCGTCGACCCCACCGCGCCAGCGAACGCGCCATGCCGCAAGAATGCCGTTGTGCGATCTTTCGTATTTTTCTAGCGACGGAATTTCACGCGGCGATGATGCAGCCGTCGGTGCTGCATCATCGCCACGGTTAGCTGAAAACTCGTGCACAATCGCGCGCAGCGCGAGCGGTGAGCCAAGCTAATAGTCGACGCTCGCCGGCCATCTGCGCCCACCATCATTCGATAAGCGAGCTGGACAACGCGAAGTCTGGAAGCAGGTTTCTTCGACGATAACTTGTACGGCGCTCTGAGCCGCCTTAGGCGCACTCATCGACGCCCACGTTGGGTTCTAATCGAGATCGCAGGCAGCTCGCGAACTTCGTAGGCCGCAATTCGCTCAACCGCAGTCCATTGCCCGTCCCCAGCCGCGCACGCACGCGTCGGTAGCCCAACGTGCTGCGAATCTCAGCGGCCAGGCTAATCACCGAGGGCTCCGATGCCCCCGGCAAGACGTCGAAGCCGTGCTGCTGGCGGCCCGAGCTTAAACGCCTACTTGCTCTCCCCGCCTTCCTGCAGAGGGTTTTCTGTCAGGTGGCTGGTGAACTGGGAAATGTCGACGTTCTCACCGATGATCAAATCCTCGCGAGCCAGGAACTTCGGTCGAATCAGGTAGACCAGCATCGGCAGGACGACCAGAGACAAGATCATGTTGATCAACATGATGGTGACCAGCAGCATGCCCATATCAGCCATGAACTTCAGATCCGACAGGAAATACCAAGGCAAAATACCGATCAGCATTACCGTCGCGGTAAACATGATGGCCTTGCCGGTAGTTGTGAGGGTGGCGTAGATCGCGAGCTCCATGTCTTGATCGTGGGCCGTGTATTCCTCGCACATCCGCGACAACAAATAGATCCCGTAATCAATACCTATACCGACACCCATCACCGCAACAATTGCAGCGTTGATATCGAGGCCAATACCGAGCGTGTGCATGGAAGCACCCAGCAGTAGATTGGACAGGTTGACCGGGATGAGCAGGATGAGCGCAGCCACAACTGAACGATAGGCCATGGCCGTAATCACAAGCACAGCGCAATTCAGTAAGAACAGAATGTACCAGTGGTAGCGCTCGACGACGTGGTTCATCGCTTGCTGTAAAGCAATTACACCGGTGCCAAGCCGGATACGAAATTCCGGATGATCCAGTCCCACCGTATCGACGGCGCGTTTAGCACTCGCCAGCGCGGCGTCAACAGTTTCTTGGGTGTTGTCCTTGTACCAGAACGTTACCGTCGAGTTGTGCACGGTGAAATCGACCACGTGTGCGAGGTTGATTGGCGCGTTGCCCATCGTGACGGCAAAGCCGGCCGCACTAATTGCCTCGTCAGTCCGATCGAGCATGTACCACTTGGGATTTCCACCCGCGAACAAGCGATTTGTAGCACGCATGTAATCCGTGAAAGACAGCGATGCCCGCGGCGGCGTCACCTCGTCAACCGCCATGAGGCGTTGCAATTCGGTATGCACCGCGACCACGCCAGGGGTCCTCGCCGTACGTCGCTCCAAGTCGCGTTCCTTCGCCTCGATAATTATTTCAAGCGTATTCATGCCCGGGAAATAGGAGTTGATGGCGCGCACGGCCGTGTTGAATTCCGAATCTTCCCAGAGCAGGTTGCTTCCCTCTACGGGGTTACCGATTTTGATTTGGGTATTCATGTAGAGCGCTACCGCGCCAAGAATAAGGGTCACAACGAAAGTAAATCGTGCGCGTTTGCCAACCGCCAGAAAGGCCATAAAGCCGAGCAATTTTTCCTGCGCGCGGTGAACACCCGACTGAGAGCTGCTGCCGCCAACAATCGCGTCGATGTTCTTCGGCAGCGGCATGTAGGACAGGATGATCGAGACCATAAACACGCCGGTAGGAATGATCCACAGCGCCCAGAAACCACAAAATATGGCGTGATTTACCATCGTCTCGATCGGCGCAATGGCGATAAAAGCAATCCCGAAGACGTCGGTAAGAATGCCGAGCACCGAGGGTGCCATCATGATGCCCATGGTGACCTCGGCCGCCTTACGCCGATCGCCGATTTGAACCAGGACCTCGTAATAGCGTTCCGTATATTGCACGCAGTGCGAGAACGAGCGCGCCACCAGCAACAGCGGCACAATCATGAGTAACGGTTCGATGGGTCGTTCCAGCCAGCCGATAAACCCGAACCCCCACAGGCCGGCGACCGTCGCGCACGCAATAGGGGTGACAATGCCGGCCAGGTTGCGCATGTAGAAGGCCAACGCAATGATGAGTGCGGCGATAGTGATGCCGAAGATGAAGTAAGTCTGCTTTTGCAGTCTGTAAACCCAACCAGTCAGAGCTGGCTGGCCAGCAAGGTATACGTCGTGGTGCTCGTCGCGCGCTGCTTCCACGAGCCCTTGCGCGTAGTCGAACGCCTCACCGTAATCCACCCAATCCTGAAACGACGCGTTGATCATCGTCGCGGTTTCATCGTTGGAAATATAGAAAACCTGGGCGTTCGTCGAACTTTCGACGCGGCGCAGGAACTCGGTCATTTCCTCCTCGGTCGCCGGCGGGCTATCACCCATCAGCGGTTCAGATTCGATGCCCTTGGAAGTCGCTGCGACGTAGCGCAGCTTTTCCGTCGCGATGGAAATAATCTGATCGTGGTTGACGCCGGGTGCCAGATCGATGTCACGGGTCATTTTCCAGACCTTTGCCAAGGTCTCGGGTTTGTAGATATCGCCATCTTTGCGTTTGATCACGATCGACATCGTCAAGGGATTGCCGAAACTTCGATGATCAAAGTAGACCTGTACGTACGGGTCATCTTTGGGTAGCAGATCGTTAAAAATGGTCCGAATTTCGACTTTCGGAATGCCCATCATGAATCCGATGGTGACGAGAATAAAGCCAATGCCAACTAACGCGCGATGGCGCATGACCCAGGCTGCGAGTGCGAATCTCATAGGTTCCCCTTAACTCTTCAAACCAACCGCACGCACGCGACCAGCTGGGAGAATATACAGTAAACACTGAGGGGAATGGGGAGCTTAGTCAGGCGTGGCACCCTGTTCGGTGAAAGCATGCATACCGAACACGAGACGAACTAGGCGGCGCATCGTTTAAGCCGCGCCCGGACCGACCCGGCTCATGTTTCAACGAAATGCGCCGCGACATCCGGTGCGTTGTTCCTACGCCATCGCCCATGAGATGGGGCAGCCCGCTGGCTTCGGTAGATCTAGCCTGCACGTGCGCGAGTTCATCGACCCTTCAGAGTGGCATGAGATCGGTCTGGTAGCCCAGTGTGGCTATTTTCCGCTCTCAGCTCCGCCCTGTCCCAACAGTGTCCGCTCGAGCCCGGTGCGTATCTGCTTCGGACCTGACGACGATTTCCTGTTTCGATACACTGCGGCGTACCACGTGACAAACCGATTCCGGAGCCCCCAATGACTCAAACCGCCGACTGGTATTTCGACTTCATTTCGCCGTTTGCCTACCTTCAGTTCAAGCATTTCGAACGCTTGCCTGAAGCGCTCGAAGTGACCCTTCACCCCATCCTTTTCGCCGGCCTGCTCGGCCATTGGGGACACAAGGGCCCGGCAGAGATCCCGGCCAAGCGCACGCAAACCTATCAGCATTGTGATTGGTACGCGGCGCGCCTCGGTGTCCCTTTTCGCACACCACCGGCGCATCCGTTTAACCCTATCAAGGTGCTGCGCCTGGCGATCGCGCTCGAAGCAAAACCGGCAGCAGTCGGGGCGATATTCGATTACATCTGGGGTGAGGGTGGCGATGTGCACAGCGATGCCGGGTTTGCGGAGCTCGCTGAGCGTCTGGGGCTTGACGATGTGGACTCGATGATTACAGCACCCGCGGTGAAGACCGCGTTACGCGCGAATACCGATGCGGCGCTAGCAGCCGGCGTTTATGGCGTCCCGACCTTTGCGGTGGATGGGCAATTGTTCTGGGGATTTGATTTAACGGACCTGTTCATCGAATTTCTCGAAAACCCGGGTGTGATGCAGACCGATGAGATGAAGCGATTGGCGAAGTTACCGATGGCGATCGAGAGGGAAATCTGAATACCACGCTATTAACACGGCCGCGAACGCGTTTTTCGGCAGCACGAACGCGCGGCCTATGACTAACGTGGCACTGCACCGCGATGCAAACCGGACTTTTCGCGTGCACGGTCCGTGCCGCACGCTCGTTTTTGCGATCGTACTCAGCTCTTATGCGCTAGCGGGCCGTGCGGATATTGTTGTTGAAGCTCAAGCTGGCGCAAACATCGAACGCGAACGAGTTTGGTATGGCGGTCGCGAGGCCGCAGTTGATCTCAACGTCCTCGGGAATGATGACTACTCACCGCTGCGTGCAGTACTCGTGCAACAGGCCCATGCACTCGCCGCCCCGCATGAACACCCCGTGCTGGAAATCTGCGCCCCAGGCACCGACCCAGGCACGCACCACACACCGACATTCAGGTTCACACCGCCTGAGGTCAAACGCATCACGCGGTTCACCTGGGAGTTCGCCAGCTGCGCAGTTCCCGATGACTGCACACAGGTCGGGGAATTCTCTTTCACTGCGTTACCCGCGCCTTTGCTCGAAGAGGTGGCGGCGTGGTCCGGCGAGCATGCGACGTACGTCGAGGACGCTTCCGGCCGCCTCAGCGATTTCCTCGAGAACAATAAAATCGACTACACCATGAGTCGTCGTGGTGTTTCTGCCGCCGATCGAGTTATCACCATCATCGTGGCAGACGACATCGACTTTGAATTGGACGCCGCCCCGTTGCCTGCTCATTACAAACGCCGCGTACTGCTTTTTAAACCTTATGACCTCAACTTCCCGCTCGTCGAAATCCGCCATCTGCCGGACGCTGTCGTCATTTTGGTGAGCGAGTCCCTGTTCACACTCAGCCGCGACGACCATGCGTTTGAGCTGATGTTTTATCGATGGTTTATGCAATTAATGCGCTGATTGGGCTAAGGTCAGTGTTACATCCCCTGTGTAAGGAGAGGCAAGGTGAGTCGATTTCCTGTCGTCCCGATACTGTTGGCGCTGCTTGGTGTTACGCCTCTCGTTGTGGCCCAGACTGAATTGGAGGCGACTGCTGGCAACGGATATACGGTCGCCATCCTGCCCTTCGCAGCTGATGAGGACGCCTTCGGCGAGCTTGGGGCAGATCTGCAGACATTAATGACGGCCCATTTGTCCGGAAACCCCGCAGTTATTCTGGTGGAGCGCGGCGATTTGGATCAGGCGCTGTCCGAAGTCGAGCTTTCTATTTCGGGGACGGTTGACCCCAAGTCTGCAGCAGAAATCGGCTACATCACCGGCGCGCAGATTCTCATCACGGGGCGCGCCTTTGCAGTGCAGAAGGAATTGGTAGTCGCCGCTAAAGTCATCGGCGTGGAAACGACGCGCGTACTCGGCGCGACGTCCTCCATGCCGTTGCGCGGTTCTGTGGTCGAGCTCTCGACGACCCTGTCCGACAAAGTCAATGCGGTTTTGAGCGAACGCGGAGCAACACTGATTGCCCACAAAGAGAAAAAAGAAGACGTTGTGGCGCGCCTGCTGCCGAAGCTCGCCGGACGCGAATTGCCAAGCGTGATGGTCAGTATCCCGGAAATCAGCCTCACGCAGGAGGTACCGGATCCTGCCGCACAGACCGAAATCGAATATGTGCTGCAGCGCCTCGGCTTTCGGATTATTGATCCGGAAGCTTCCAACGAATCGGCAGATCTCGAGATCAATGGCGAGGCGTTTAGCGAATTTGGTTTGCGCAAGGGCAATCTTGTTTCTACCAAAGCACGCGTTGAGATAAAAGTGATCGACCGTGTTTCGAGCACGGTGCTGCTCGTTGATCGTCAAACAAGCGTGGCCGTTGATCTGTCGCCAGAGATCGCGGGCAAGAATGCTCTGGCAAAGGCTGGTGGCGTGCTTGCTGAGCGAGTCGTGGAGGCTTTAATTAAACGGCCGTGATGGGCGATCAGCGACGCTAGATTCGCGCATGAATGTCTCTGCGGTTAGCCAAATGATCACAACGCGCATCACCGCCTCAGCAGTGCTGCTGCTACTGTCATCCGTTAACCTGCATGCCGCGCCAACGACCATCGCGGTCATGCCCTTCGTCGCCGAACAAGGCGAAACACGAGCCTGGCTCAGCAAAGCCATCGCCGACATGCTGATGCAGGATCTCGCCTTGAGCGACGCATTTGCAGTTCTTGAGCGGCGGCGCCTGAACGCCTTTATCCGCGAGGCAGAGCTCGCCGATAGTGGCTTTTCGGCAGCCGGTGATACGACGCGCATTGGGCAATTGGCGAAACTCGATCAGGCGGTATTCGGACGTTACCGGCTGGCCGGCGCAAACATCGAAATCCATTTGTCGGTGTTCGATATCGCGAGCCAGAGAATCATTCATCGCGACTCGATTCGTGGTACCACAGGACAGATTCACGCCCTAACGGCAACATTGACCCGCAAGCTGTTCGAGGCTGAGAAGGTTGCTCTGAGTCCGCAACAAGAAGCGCGTATCGACAGTCGGCCGACAGACTCGCTCTCGGCGACGGAACATTTCTATCGCGGTCTGGATTATCAGGACCGCGGCGAGTACGGCGCGGCCTTCGCTGAGCTCGTGGCGGCGACAGCGGCCGATGCGCGTTTTCATGATGCGCATTTGTGGATGGGACGAATTCTGGAATCCGCTGCTCGACCGAAGCTTGCGGTGGCAAGCTACGATGCACTTGCGAGGCGTGCCGGCAAAACTATCAGTGGACGTGACGCACTGATGTTTGCGGGCTTGCTCTATCGGCGTAGCGCCGTCCAGGATGCAGAAACGCGCTTCCGTACGCTCGCCGCCATGAAGCCACATGCGCCCCATTCCATTGAGGCGGCGTATCAACTCGGTACCTTGCTTGCCGCCCGCGGTGATGCCGCCGGTGCTTATGCCGCGTTCGCCGACGTTGAGACGATGTATCAGCGCTATCGCAAAGCAGGCACGCGGCCGCGGCTGGCGGTCTCACGCACCTATCGCTGGAACGATGTCCTTAACCGCTATCGTGACGCGCGCCTGGCAATGACGGCGATATACCGCGACTTGTTGCGCGCCGAGGAATCGCCGCCGCCTGCCCCGCGCGGCGTGATTGCGTTGACCGCCGACGATCCTGCCTTTACGGAACCGCACTACGGCAAACTCAGACCAAGTTTCGAAGACTCGGGCAACAACCGCAATTGGCGCGAAATGTTCTACACTCTGGTTGTCCCACCGGGTTATGTTGCGACCGGCATCAACCTGCAAATACGCGGCAAGATCAACGCACCCGGTCCACACCACGATTTCACCATGCGGGTATTCCCCTACCCCATGCCGCGTAACTATCACAACACGTGGCTGGGGGTGATTTACGGGCAGACTGCCTCGCCAACCACATTGAATAAATTCGTTCCGTTTTATGGCCGCGATCAACGACTGCTCACGCTCCAGTTCATCGAAAACCACGGCAAAATTTACGACTGGTCGGTAGCGCTTGAAGTGCGCCGTGAATCTGCCGACGAACCACCTACAGCACGATGACCGCCACCCGTTGGTGAACAAGGGCGAGTCGGACAATTGTTTGCCCGTATCGCTCCGGGTGGCACAACATTTTCCGGCGTAACAACAGCGCTCGCTGATCACTGGTATGAACCACGCCAACGTCTGGCCATCGCCCACAACCGCACAGCCGGTGTCGATGTGGTTTTCGTGCGCGGTGATTTGTCCGGCGACCAGACTGATCTGTGGACGACACATATTGAGGCGGACGGCACGGTCGGTGCGACTTTGCCACTAGCCGTCAATTCGCTAAGCCACGATTTCTCACCGCAACTGGTGCGAGGCGAGGACGGCACAATGCGCTTGTTCTGGATTTCCGACCGGCGGGGTTTAGGCTGGGAGTTGTGGACCAGCCGCCGCACGCTGGACGCGCTGGCCTGGCAACCGGCCCGCCGCGTTCCGCTCGAGTCATTTGCCAAACCGCAGGCCGACGCACGCTCCGACCGCGCCGATCAGTTACTTCACTATGGCGTGAATCAGGACCGCCGCGGGCGCTGGCTGGTGGTGTACCGCGCACAATCCGGACGCGTGGTTGTACTGTCGTCGGACGATGCCGCCGAATGGCATGAGCGGGGTGTCATCGATGCGGGCAACGGCGCGCTCAACCCGGCCATCACCCAGGACCGCAGCGGGCGCTATCGAGTGGTCTTTAGTGATGAATCCGCGACCTTGCCAGTATGGAGCTCAAATGATCTGAGCACGTGGACCGTACGCCGTCTGGATGGGTGGCGCCGGACACGCAGCCCGGGCAGTGCCGCTAAGGCGCCGCATCGCATGGGTGTGTTCGGTCAGGACGACGGCAAACTGGTGGTGCTCCACTCCGATGCCAGCTACGGCCTGCAATACGCGCGGTTCCACCCTGATAAGGAGCATCTGGTCCAAGATCTGGTTCGACACGTGGGTCTCGAGGCCGCAGCTGCGACCCGCTTTGGTGATGAGTACCTGATTGCAGCCGCCGGCCCGCACGGCATTGACGTACGACGTTATCCGCGTTTTCAGGAACATTCGTACAACAAGAACAGCAGGCAGAAAATTCTCTACCACGAGTACAACCGCTACGACGCCACCGATCGCTGGAGAAGAATTACAGCGCGAATGCGCGCCATCCAACCGGATGTGACCAGTGTCGGCGTTCACCCCACGGGACGCGTTTGGTGGGGCATTGAAACTGGCGCCATGACTTTGGACGGCGACGATTTCTATGCCGTGGACGTGTCGGAGGGTTTTTTTCATCACCATGTCACCACCATCACCCCGTGTGGGGAACTGACCGGCCTCACCTCGCGCGACCACGACGAGGCGGTCGTTGGCGTGGCCTTGAGACGGGGTAACGGCTTTCAATTTTATCGACGCAAACTACACGGGAACGAGGGGCGGGTATCAGCTTTGCATTGCAGTGATCAACGATTGCTGGCCGCGACCACCAATGGCGCGGTGTTTGAGGTCAACAGCACCGGGGCCACGTTAGTACACCAGTTCGATGAGGGCGTGAGTGCACTCGCGAGCAACAGCAAAGGTCATGTGATGGTCGGTACCGAGGCGGGTAGTTTGTACCGACTCGATTTGCCAAGCGTGGCGTTGGCGCAGGCTGACGACGCAACACGAGCTATCACCGCCGCCGTATACGATTCGACCGATCGCCTGTGGGTAGCCCGTTCTGGCGCTGGGGTGTTTTTGCGCGAGAACAATGCCTGGCGAAAACCGGCTGGCACAGCGGACCATGGCTACGCGGACATCAGCATCTTGCGCGCAGATCCCGCTGCTGGCGTATGGATGATGCCAGCCAGTAATGAGGCGTCCCGTGGCGTTGCCTATAGCAACGGACAATCGATACAACTGTTCAACCCGCCAGATCGCATTCTGCATGCGCCGACCGGTCTCGGTGTCGACGAAGAAGGCGTCGTGTGGGTCGGGACTGCATTCGATGGCTTATTTGAGCTAACCCGCGGTGCTAACCCATGAAATGCCTGACGTACTTGTTGTTACTAAGTGCTATGAATGTTGCGCTTGCGGATTCGGCGATGGTGATGCTGCCGTTCTTTAATGCAACCGGCAAGAGCCGCTACGATGCTCTCGCCGCCGGCATGCCGGATTTGTTGACTACCTGCCTGAGTGAATTCTCGGGGCTCGTAAACGTCGTCGAACGACAAGCCTTCGCGGCGGCAGCTGAAGAGCAGAGTCTCGACCTTTCGCGCTACACGCAGGGCGGCGGTGCTGCGGTCGGTCATGTTATAGCGGCCGATTGGGTCCTGCGTGGCAGCGTAACTGGGCTAAGCGAAGCACTCGAGATGCAATTGCTGGTGTTCGACGCGCGCACGGCAATTCTCTCGACCTCCCTACGGCTGCGGCTCGACGAAACAAATCTGGTTGGCGATTTATGCACCAACGCCACGCCGCGATTAGTTCAGCGCCTGCAGGAGCTGACATCCGAGAGTCAGGCTTTGGTGTTGGCAACCGACGTTGAAAAACAAAACTTGATGATTAACGGTCTCAACCATTTCTATAACGGCAAATTCGCGCACGCGACGGGGGCGTTTCTGGATTTTACCCAACGTTATGCGGATTCCTCGCTTGGCGTGTATTGGCTCGCGCGGAGCCTGTTGCGAGCCGATTTAAGCCATCTCGCTCACATTGAGCTCAGCGATTACTTGATTCGCTTTCCATCTGGGCCAGAATTAGAGCAGGTACGCTCCTTGCTGGAACACATGCCGGTTGCGCAACCATAAGGAAAATTGCCATGCGATCAGCCAACGGCAGTGCCGCACAATCCATTCTCAGCGTGACGCTCGTGCTTTCGATGATGTTCGTCGGCGGCTACTGGCTGTCGCTTAATGCTGCGCGGGAGCCAACTCTCACACAAAGCTTTCAGGCCACGACCGCTATCAGCAATGCCGGTATGGAGAAACCGGCCCTGTTTACCGAACACGTAACACTCGGGCATGCGTGGCCGCCGCGCCTTGATGAGGCATTCCCGAATCTGACGATGATCGCGCATAACGGCGATACCGTTCAGATTGCAGATTTTCGCGGGAAGGTTGTGTTGGTTGAGCCGATAGGGATGACCTGCGCGGCCTGCAATGCGTTCTCGGGTGCTAACGACGTTGGCGGTTACAGCCGCATCACACCGCAACAGAATCTGCCTTCGATAGAGAAGTTGTTGCCGCGCTACGCAGATGGCACGAAGCTCAGTACAAATGACATCGTGCTGGTGCAGGTGCTGCTCTATGACATGAAGCTAAAGGCTCCTAGCGCTGAAGACGCGCAGCGCTGGGCCGCGCATTTTGGTTTTGATCAACGCGAGAATATTTACGTACTCAGTGCCGACGAGCGCTACGTCAATCGCGCTAGCTACGACATGATCCCTGGCTTTTTTCTCGTCGATCGCGACGGCATCCTGCGTTTCGACGCGACCGGTCATCGCCCCAAACACAATCTGTTCACCGAACTCATCCCGGCCATCTCGCGTTTTCTCGTGCAGGACGCGAGCGCCAGCGACGCGCGCGAGCAAGCGCAGCTGTTGTTGTCTGTCGACGAAGCCTACCGAGCCATCCCGCACGGCCGTGCGACGTTCAATCCAGACGAGGCCAGGATCGCGCCGCGGGAGCGCGATTATTTACATCGCGTGTTTACCATTACGGACGCTGCCGTAGTCGAACGCGTGCAATCGCAGATGTGGTTCCAAACCGGCGGTCGCCAGGGTGGCTGGCATCGTAACCATGCGCTGTTGCTCGCACGACTGGACGGTCTCGATGTGCCGCCTGGCTTGGCACAGGCGCATCAGCTAATTCGCGAGGCCATTGCTGAACAGCAGCGATATTTCGAACGTTGGGAGCAAGCCGGCAATGGCGAGGTGTTTAACGTTCGCGATCCCCTGGTGCAGAGTTCACACCGCAAATTAATCGGCGCCTATAACCTCCTCAAGGCGCGGTTCCCCAGTGAAGCGGAGCACAATCAAAAATCGTTTTTCGATCATTTGTGTGCGCTCGATTTTATTTGACGGAGAGGTCCCTCGGGAATGTGTCGTTCATCGATTTCTCCGCGCGCTCGAGCGGGCCAAAACTAAATAGACAGCCCGAATTTTTGTGCCTGATCCGATGACGACAGACTACGATGTAAGCGCTACCCGTCAGGCAACATATCGCGGTGATTCAGGTTAACGCGTAGTCGCCACGCCGAACCTGCGCGCCGATAATCCGGGCCGGACCGCTGTCAGTGTTCCGCGAGCGGCAGGGTCAGTGAGAACTCTGCGCCCGGTTCGCGATTGCTCACATCGACACTACCGTGCATGGCACTGGCAAGCTGCTGCACCAAAGCCAGTCCGATCCCGGTACCGACCGTCTCGCGCGTGAGTTCGCTTTCTGCCCGATAGAACAACTCGAAAATTCGTCGCATCTGTGCTTTCGGGACGCCTCCGCCGTAATCTCGAATACTGATGCGAATACGGTTGTCACCGGCACGCTCGCAGGTGAAATCAATTGTGCGTTCAGCATTGTCCGGCGCGAACTTGATGGCGTTGTCGACGAGATTAATCACGATCTGGGTCACGGCATCGGAATCAACGGCTACGTGTAACTCGCCCACCTCTGTCGTGAGCTCGCAATGCATGTCGAAACCAGCCTGCGCTAACTGCGATGCGACTTTCCCCTCAATGTGCTCAAACAACGCCGCAACGCTCATTGTTGTCAGCTCAAGTGTGGTCTGGCCGTGATTCATGCGCGCGAGTTGCAATACGTTGTTGATCAGCCGCGATAAGCGCTCTGACTCGTCATGAATAAAAGTGTAGTAAGTATGCTTGCGCGCTTCGTCGGCCCAGCCAGCCTTAAGCATTTCGCTATACATCCGTATCGAAGTTAACGGCGTTTTGAGCTCATGACTCACGGCCGACACGAAATCCTGCTGTTGGCGAAACAGGCGCATCTGTCCGACCCCGAAGCGATACATGGCGAAACAACCGCCGGCGAGAACGATCACCAGGGTCAGAGTCACCCAACCGAGATAGCCAACACTGGCCGCGAGCGGTAGGCGCGTCACGCTGTATACAAGTTCCAGCTCTGCCAATGGTGCAGACAGGCGGGTGCGGTAAAGCAACTCACCGCGCAGGGCCTCGGCACGCGGCGCATAGTTTTGGGTGGTGGTTCCCTCGAGCGCGACCACTTCGCCCTGCCATGCAATTAGCAGGCTCGACATACGACTGACCGCCGTACCCGCCCAGACCTGAGTCACCACCGCATCCCGAAACGCCTCACGCTCAATCAACGCACCCTGAATGTAGCGGCTCCCGGCACGCCAAACGTTTCGAAACAATACAAAATGTTGCTCATCGAGCGCCTGCAAAGTCATCGGATCGAGTTCGCTTTCGAATAAACGCACGCGCGGCGATGTTGTTGGCAAGGGCGTGTTTGTCGCCGCAGTCGGTGGCGCGGGCGACGCTGAGGAAAACGCCGCAGATTCTTTCAGCTCGAGCGGCTGCGAATCCTCGTTGATAGGCGAGTCAGATAACTCGCCCATCATGGCGGTCGACATCTCATCGGACATGACTTTCGAATCGACCGCGGTCCCGACGACAGACTTGGCGATGGCATCGACATCGAGCGACGCGAAGCCGGCCGGAGCCATCTTCGCCAGCTTGTCTTTCGCTCCCAAGCGCCCGGCTTGAGCGTCATCGGTTCGCGAACTATCAGCTTCGAACCGATCTTCTGCCGCGATATAAGCATCGACTTCTGCGCGCCCTTCCGTTTCAAGTACCGCACTGTGCTCTTTGCGAGACTCGCGCTTGCTCGCTGGTAAGCGCGCTGCCAGGGCCGGTTGGTCATAAGCTTGCGCAAGGCTTTTCTGCTCCAGACGCTGATCGAGTTTGAGGTCGGCGACGTTGCCGTAGCTGCTTGCTTGTTGACGGCGCTGGCGTGCCGGTGGAGCGCTGCTCAATCGCTCGAAGACATTGGCAGCCTCGCGCGGCTCACTTATCTGGGCCCCATCTACTGCTGCCGGTGAGCGCTGCAGCTGCGTGTGGGCCTCCTCGGCCACAAGTTCCGTCGCGGATACCCGCCGACCATGGGCAATGTAGCTGGCGCCTGCCAGGATGCTGCGCATACGCTCGCTGATCGCCGCGCGCTCAGCGTGATCACGCGCGGGCAGCGGATTGTTGTCTGCATCGGTTGACCGGGGTAGTAGCGGCGTTGAAAAAGTGCCTTCACTATCGACCTGGAAATAACCCACCACACCGGGCAATGCCGAGTGCTGCGTGAGCGTGGACAATGGACTACGCGGCACACCCGTGCTGGCCGCCAGATAGGTATAGTCGTCAAAAGAACGGGCGTCTTCAGCGGCAACGATGGCGCGGAGATCAGTATCGATACGAATCGATAGGTCTTCCGCCTGCACCCGGAATCGGTGAAACACTTCCCATTGAGTTTGTTCGTAGGCGCGATAGGCGAGCAGCAGCGCCGGAACGGCGAGTAGCAGGAAGAACAAGCCGATACCGCGGCGTAATCCACGTTCGCCCAGCGCTGATGCAAAGCCTGCCATGTGCCGGGCGGCGACCTTAATCCGCGTCCGTGAGCAAGCGATAGCCGGCCGTGCGCACGGTAACCAGACGTTCCGGTTGTTTGGGTTGGCGTTCGAGCTTGCGGCGCAGTTTGGCGATATGGATATCCACAGTACGCGTTTCGATGTCGAGATCACGGGCGTAGCCCCACACCTCAGTCAGTAGCTCTTCACGCGGCACGGGACGGTCGTGATGGGCCGCGAGATAGCGCAGGATGTCGATCTCTCGCCGCGTGAAGCTTTCGGTCTTGCCATCCACTTCGCCTTCAAGCGCTTCACAATCGATGCGTACCTGCGTGCCCAATTCGAGCACCCGTTGGGTAACTTCGCTCTTGAGCGTACGGCGCAATACCGCTTCAACCCGCAATACGAGTTCCTGTACACCGAAAGGCTTGGCCACATAGTCGTCGGCGCCAAGGCGCAGGCCGTTGACGATGTCCTCATCGGTGACTTTGGCAGTGAGCATGATGATCGGCTGTTCGCGGTCGTATTCGCGAATCGCCTCGCAGACATCAAAACCGTTCATCGAAGGCAACATCACGTCGAGCAATATCAAGTCGAAACGACCACGCTTCGCCTGCTCCAGGCCATCGCGACCGTCGTCAGTCGCCTCGACTTCGTAGCCGTGAAAAACGAACACGTCGATGAGTCCGCTGCGAATGGCGAACTCGTCTTCAACTATCAGTAGGCGTCGTTTACGTGTCATGCCGTTCCGTAGTGCATCCATCCGATTCGGCACCGTAGCAGCGCTTGCCGCAAGGTGCATGTAAAAGATTTGTAAAACGCCTGCGCAAAGTTTTACCAGATTGCGTCTTATCGGGTCGAGGTGCGCCGGCCAAACTTATCCCCAGTTCAAAACCACCGACCGGGAGATAAGACATGCCACTACTGAACCGATTCTCACGCTTGTTCGCCGCTGATCTGCATGCGGTGCTCGACAGCATCGAGGAGCCCGACATCCTACTGCGCCAGGCAGTGCGCGATATGGAATCGGAGCTCGCCAATATGCAGACGCAGGTGCGAGCCGCTGAGGAACAAAGCGAACGCACGCAGAGCCTGAAAGTCGCCGAACTTGAGTCGCTCGCGAGCCTCGATGAGGAACTCGATATCTGCTTCGCAGCCGGCGAAGAAGCGCTGGCCCGTGGCCTGGTACGGCGCAAACTTGAAGCGCAGAAACGCGCCCAGACGTTTGGACGCCAGCACGCCAGTGCCGAGAAAAGCCGAATTGAGCTCGAAAGCGCCCTGGAGAGCAATCGTGCGCGTCTTAATGCGATGCGCGAGAAGCTTGATGTGCTGGTTGAGAACCCCAATCCGGCCGGCCGTTCATCCACATGCGAAGTCAGCGTTGATGGTGAGGAAATTGACATCGCCTTCTTGCGCGAAAAGCAACGGCGGGTGCGATCATGAGCCGCTTCGGGTTTGGCCGCGGTGTGCTTGTCGCTGCCGTCCTCGCACTGGTCGCTGCCGGCGCATTCAGTGCCCTGGCCGGGCTTATGACTGCCAGTGTCCTGCTGAAGGCGATAGTCGTGTGTGTTCACGGCGGTTACCTCCTCACCTTGACCAGCCGCACCAAGCTGCGCCGCGGGCGCCTCGCCCTGCCGTTGCTCTGGGTGCTGGCTGTCACTGCCATCAGCTTCGCGGCCAGTCCTGTGATCAGCTTCGTCATAAGCCACGCGGTATTGCTATGGGTGACGCGTAGTCTGATGTGTCACAAAACCCTGGTCGCCGCGGCGCTCGACCTCATCCTCACTGGTGTCGCTGTCGTGGTCGCCATGGGCGCGGCCCGCCATAGCGGCAGTATGTTGCTCAGCGTGTGGAGCTTCTTACTGGTCCAAGCGTTCGCAGCGTTCATTCCAGAACAACTCAATACCTCGACGACACCACTGCGTGGCAAATCAAACAACGATTTTGAACGCGCCCATGCACAAGCGCAGGCCGCGTTGCGGCGGCTGGCGAATAACCACTAACCAATTCCTGTTAATCATCCTCAGTAAACAAGGCACTCATCATGAAAAAGCAACTCCTAGCACTCTCTCTGGTGGTCGCAACCACCACGGCAATTGTTTTCTATCCGGCCCAGCAAAGCGGTGCGGTAACGCAGGCTGTGAAACCCGGTACGGCAACGCCGGCGCAGGGAATCGCGGCGATTGCGGCACAACACCGGCGCCCGCGCATCGACGTGGTGTTCGCGCTCGATACGACCGGCTCGATGAGCGGACTTATCGCCGCAGCCAAGGAAAAAGTCTGGTCGATCGCCTCCACCATGGCGCAGGCCGACCCGGCTCCCGATATTCGCATTGGTTTGGTCGCCTACCGCGATCGCGGTGACGCTTACGTTACCCAGATGGTCGATCTGTCGTCCGATTTGGATTCGATGTACGCGAAATTAATGGACTTTGAAGCTGCTGGCGGCGGCGACGGTCCGGAGTCCGTCAACAAAGCACTTGATGATGCGGTTCAGCGCATGTCCTGGAGCGAAGACGAGAATACTTACAAGGTCGTCTTTCTGGTCGGCGATGCGCCTCCGCATATGGACTACCAGAACGAGCTGCAGTACCCGCAGATCGTGCGGCTGGCGAATAAGCGCGGCATCGTCATTAACGCTATTCGCTGCGGCAAAGATGAAAACACGCGCCAGGCATGGCAGACGATCGCGTCGTTAAGTCAGGGAGAGTTTTTTAACGTGGAACAGAACGGCAACGCGGTAGCGGTCGCTACACCGTTCGACAAAGCGATTGCTGATTTGTCTGCCGAGATGGATGAGACCCGCCTCGTATTTGGCGATGCCGAAGAACAGTCCAAGCACATCGCACGTCAGGCCGCCACGGAAAAACTCCATGCCAAGGCTTCCGTCGCCAGCCGCGCGCGTCGCGCCGCTTTCAACGCGTCAACATCGGGCGAACGCAACTATCTGGGCGATAACGATATCGTCGACGCCGTTGCCGCCGGCCGCGTAGACGTTACGAGTGCGCCTGCCGCATCGTTACCTGAACCCCTGCGTGAGTTAGCACCGCAAGAACGCGTCGCTGCTGTAAAAGAGCTGGAAAGCAAACGCGAAGGATTACAAAAGAAAATCGCTGCTCTGGCCGATAAGCGTGACACCTTCATCGGTAAGCGCCTGGAAGCAGAAGGCGGTGCCAAAGATTCGCTGGATGAAAAAATCTATGGCGCCGTACGTCGGCAGACAGCAGAAATGGGCTTGAGCTACGACGCACCGGCCAAGTACTAAGCAACACCCGCGGGGCAATGCGCCGGCAGGCTGAGTCCTGTCGGCGCAGCGGCATTTCAGGGCCCGGCAAATCTCAGTGATGCGCCTAACCCGTTCCGCAGTATCCTTGTCACCATGCGAACTGCCTCACTCAGCGCCAACGCGCACCGTTGACGTGATATTGCGCCTTAACAGTACCCGGGCGGCGACCCTGTTTGCGTTGATCTCGGCAACCTTGATGATTGCCCACCAGGTCGGCGGCAAAGCTACTCGCGATGCCATCTTCCTGTCCCACTACGATGTGACGCAGCTACCCAAACTGGTTATCGTCGCGGCGCTGATCTCGATGCTGGCGGTGGTCGTAATGTCACGCCTGCTCGCAGGCTTTGGTCCGTGGCGAATTGTGCCGGGGGCATTTCTCGTCAGCGCATCGCTGTTCATCGGTACCTGGGTGCTCTATGCCAGCCATCCGCAGGTCGCGGCTATTACCCTGTATTTGCAGATGGCCGTGTTTGGCGCGGTCCTGATCTCCGGCTTCTGGTCAGTGGTCAACGAACGCTTTGACCCGCATACGGCCAAACGGACCATCGCCGAGGTGGCTGCGGCGGCCACGCTCGGAGGCGTGCTGGGCGGTGTGCTCGCCGACCGCGTCGCGCAAATGATTGATGCGCAGGCAATGATCGCCGTTCTTGGCGGCTTGCATCTGATTTGCGCGGTAACCGTGTTCAGTATCGGGCGCTCGCGCACGAGTGCTGGAACGCCCATGCTGGAAGTCGAGTCAGGCATCCAGATTCTGTTTCGCAATCGCTATCTGTTGCTCATGGGGCTGTTGATGGTGCTGGTGGCGTCCTGCGCGGCTCTGATTGATTATGTATTCAAGGCGGAAGCGGCTCGGCGGGTGACCGACGAAGCGGCACTGGTGAGCCTGTTCGGCCGCTTCTACGCGATCGCGGGGCTGGTCACCTTCATCGTCCAATCGATGCTCGGACCTCGAGTGCTGAATCGCTTCGGCATTGGCGCGGCACTTTCGGTCATGCCGGCAATCATCTTTATGGCCGCGCTGTTCAACACTGTGTTCCTGCGATTGTGGACGGTGGTGCTGCTACGTGGGGCGCAGATGGTCCTGCAGAATTCGTTCTTTCGCTCGGCTTTTGAATTGCTGTACACGCCGCTCCCACCGGTGCGCAAGAGACCGACAAAATCCATCATTGATGTTGCCTCCGATCGCCTCGGCGACATCATCGGCGGTGGCATCATTCTCGGCCTGTTACAACTCAATCCAAACCTGCCGCATGGCATCGTGATCTTTGCGGCGATGGTGATCGCCATACTCACGCTCGTCGTCGTGAAGCAACTCTATCAAGGCTATGTCGTGCAACTGGCGAACAATCTGCGCGACGGACAGATCTCGCTGAACTACGACGACATTGTCGATGCCACCACGCGCCAGACGCTGGCCGAAGCGTCGGCAGAAGTTGAGCGCGACGTGCTCATGGAGCGCATCAGCGCGCGCCAGCGACGGCGCCAGGACCCCAGCGAACAGCCACCACCGCAGTGGGCTGGTGGCGAGGCGGTAGCGGATCCGATCACCACAGCGGTCGCAGCTTTATGTTCTGGCGACAACAAACGTGTCCGCGCCACGCTCGAAGGTGATTTCATGGATGCACGCCTGGCAGGTTTCATCGTGCCGCTGCTTGCGGTGGAGGAACTGGCGGATCTGGCTCGCACTGAGTTGCGCTGGATTACGCCACTGGCGATTGGCGCGCTAACCGATGCATTGTTCGATCCGGACGTACCGCTGCTCGCGCGCCAGCGTTTGCCAGGGGTTCTCGAGGTGTCTTATCACCCGCGTAGCGTCGATGCGTTGATGCGATCGTTGACCGACACCGAATTTAATGTTCGCTACAGTGCCGCGCGCGCCCTATCACGGATGTCCAGCCGCGATGAGCAGCTGCCTATCGATGAGGCGAAGATTTTCGAGATCTGCACAGCCGAAGTCAGCGTCACGCGGGCCGAGTGGCTGGCACGTGACATTGGTTTCGACGACCCGGGAGTCGGCGAGGATCTCGCCACGCCGGTCGCGGGTACCCGCATCGATTACAGTCTCGAGCACGTTTTCACGCTGCTTGGATTAGTTCTCGACCGCGACGCGTTGCGCCTGTCACTGCGTGCGGTGTTCAGTGCTGATCGGGATATACGCGGTACTGCGTTGGAATACTTGGAGAATGTCTTGCCAGATGCCTTGCGTCGTGCGTTGTGGCCGCATCTCGGCTTGCGGGTCGAAGCTGGAATGCCGCGAATGCCGGCGGCGGGGCCGGCGCAAAAAGGCAAAGACTAGCTCGGCATGTGCCACTTAAACTGGGCAGGTACAGCGCGCACGCGACCAGTGACTGTCAGCAGAACAGGACAGTCGCATGACCTTACTGGCGGCTATATGTGAATCAATTTTTTACATTCGACAAAGCCTGGAAGCGAGGTGCAGAATAGCTCGCGAAGTGCATCACACTTTTCGCGGTCACGCGTGGAAAGTGCTGGTTTCCGGACTAGAATTTCAGGTACGAGCAATGCACACCGCGCCAGGACAAAGCGGAGCACTCAAGGGCCCACGCCAATGAACGGTTTCAGCACCATCGTCAGCCGCTATTTCAAAGCCATTGGCCTGGCCATGATGAGCTTGGCGTGCGCAAGCTGCGCCACTCTGGCACCGTCGACCAACAACAACGACGTCGCCAAAGCCGACAACACACAATCTCGTGCTGAACGCGTATTCCTCTATCAGAGCCGGGTCGCCGATTCGCTGCTGGATCATTATCCCCTGATGGAGATCTTCGAGGCCGCCGATCCGTCGATCATTGCCGCAGAGGCGCGTATGACAGAATCGTGTAGCCCGTTAACCCGCGCAGTCTTGTCGCACCTTGAGGGCCGCGAACCATCACTGGGACTCCGCTTCCAGGTATTCGCCAGCATCGGCGAATGCGAACATTGGGCCCGCAAGATCGAAAGCTTACTCGACAGTTCGGCAGCCGACTCGAGCAGTCAGACCATCTAGCTGACGCTTTGTGTCATTAACTTAATCTGTTCGCTCAGCCACCCTGATACAACCTTCCACACACCCGTTCTAGCAGACTGTTGAAAAACTAGTGCGGCGACCGGCGGCACGCGTCGCGTGCACGCTCACTCCTCATCCTGCCTATCTGATAGGTCTCATCGATCGCGGGGCGCAGAAGCTCACGCATGCGCTCGCGGGCGTTGTCTGCCATGGCATTGCCAAAGGCACGTTCTGCGCGAAGAGATTTAGCTGCATCGCGCAGCGTTTCGAGCTGGCGTTTGTACATCCGACCCAGCGCGGTTCCCGATACCCCCGGCCCTTCGAACCCCGCGTTGCGCGAGGGTGATTAATTTATATATCATGGGGTTAAATCATATATCTAATAATAATTCTTCAATTAGCCCGTAAAGATATGTTTCATATTGGAAGTGACCCCTTCGCGTGCCTGCGAACCGTGGCAGGCGGTGTATTTGCCGCATGGATAGCGATCTATCCGGGCTGGCTAGTGGCACAGGAGCAGCTCGATCTTGAGACCACGGCCGCCATCGAACTCGATCCCCTGACGCCGGATCCCACCGACGGCCGGTCATGGCAATTCCGGGTTGGCGTTCTGGCGGTAGCCGGATCGGAATTCGATGGTTCAGACGACTATGACGTCAAAGCTGTCCCCTACGCTCGAGTTGCCTACAAAGACTGGGTTGTACTGCGTGGACGTTCAATTGAAGCGAACCTTGTTAATACGCATGGCTTGAGAATCGGCCCCCTGCTGCGCACGCGCGGTGGACGCGACGAAGATGAGGCAGATTTTCTCAATGGCTTTGGCGATGTTGACCGCGCCTGGGAAGCCGGTGGCTTTCTGCGTCTGTCGCGCGGCCCCTTACGGCTGCGTGTCAGAGCGGCCCACGATGTCGCCGATGCCCACGACGGACTCGTCGTCGATATCAATGGTGGCATTCAGTTGCCGATGGAAAACCCGTGGTTGATCCTGCGCGTTGGCGCAACCTGGGCGGACAGCGATTACATGGGTAGCTTTTTCGGCGTCAACGCAGACCAATCCACACGCGCTGGTATTGCGTCGTTCTCGGCGGGCGCAGGCTTCAAGGATGCCGGTGTGAGCATCAGTTCGCGCTGCCCTATCGGTGAACACATCTCGGCAGTTATTTCGTTCGGCTACAGACGGTTGCTGGGCGATGCGGCTGACAGTCCTATCGTGTCAGATTTCGGCGATGCCGATCAGTTTTTCGGCACCGTCGGCGCCATTTATTCCTTCTGAGTGACGCCGTCTGGCTGAGCCATGACCGGCCGCCTGAACCGGTCGTACCTACGTATTCGCCGCGACCACAGGATGAATCTGTTAAGCCTCGAGTCGGTGTTTGGAATCGTTGCACGAACCAATCGCAGCGGCGTTGAACTTTCGTCGTGTTCGATTGCTCTAACATCGCCATGCAAGATGACCGACTCAAACTCCTTCAGAAAACGCGCGCACGTATGGCAGCCGTCGATGTTCCTCAGCAAATCCTCGGACGCGCACTACCGATCGGTTGCGTCGCAGTCGAAATAACGCAACGCTGCAACCTCGACTGCACGCTGTGCTATTTGTCGGAACATTCCGAACAGGTTGCCGATGTCCCACTCGAAGAAATCTATCGACGCCTGGAAGAAGCACGTGAGCAATACGGGCCGTACACCAATGTGCAAATAACCGGCGGCGATCCGACCTTGCGCAAGCATGATGAGCTCATTCAGATCGTTGCCTACGCGCACAAATTGCAATTGTTCCCCGCCTTGTTTACTAACGGCATTGCCGCCTCACGCAAGCTGCTCGAACAACTGACGGCAGTTGGGCTTTGTGACGTTGCCTTTCACGTCGATACAACCCAGCAACGCGCCGGTTTTAGCACCGAGCAGTCGCTGAATGCGATCCGCCGAGAATATATCGAGCGAGCCCGCGGGCTCGATCTGATGGTTATCTTCAACACCACCGTGCATCAGGACAATATCGAAGAGATCCCTGAACTGGTGCGTTTCTTTGCCGCCAATGCCGGCGCTGTGGGCCTCGCCTCGTTTCAGCTTCAGACGGACACAGGGCGTGGCGCGTGGGGTGCACGCGGTACGGCGGTGACGCCGGATGGTGTGCGCGGCTGCATCGAGAAAGTCGCTCGCAGGTCACTCCCCTGGGACGCCATTCGGGTCGGCCACCCACGTTGCCATAGCTATCTGCCAACCATGGTGATCGGCGACACGATCGTGCCGGTCGTTGAAGATAGCGCGATGGTGGGTGCGTTCATTGCCGACTTTGCCGGCCAGCATGCCGATCGACGTGAAGGGCGGGCAACAGTGATCTGGCAATATCTGCGCGCGCTGGGGCGCCACCCTCGCTGGTTGTATCGTGGTGCGAAATTCGTCGCGACACATCTTTGGCAATCGTGCCGGGCGTTGTTGCGCTCACGGGGGCGCGCCCGCAAATTGTCCTTCTTCGTACAGAATTTTATGGACGCGCAGGCACTCGACCAGGAGCGCCTCGACGCGTGCTCCTTTATGGCGATGACCGCCGATGGCCCGGTCTCTATGTGCGAACATAATGCCTCTCGAGACGACTACATTCTCAAGCCGATCAAGTTTTTGCGACGCGATGGCTCACTCGGGCACTACGAACCACTGACAAACCAGGCGCGCGACCTAGAGCCGGCACACTCATGAGGTGGTTAACGATACTCGCGTTGACGATGTCGGCCGCGCATGCGGCGGAAACAAGCGCGCTCGCCAATTGGCAGCAAGTGCTCACAAATTTTGTCGACTCCAACGGGCGCATCAATTTCCGGCTCCTCGCGACCGAGCGGCAGGGGCTCGACGATTTCGTCGCCTGGCTTGCGAATCATGGTCCGATCACAACCCCGCGAGATTTTCCGAGCGATGAGGCGATCAAGGCATATCATCTCAACGCCTACAACGCGCTGGCGATGCACGGAGTGCTGGAGCGCGATCTGCCCGCGAACTTCTCCAGCTTTTTCAAACGCGCAAGCTTTTTTCGTTTTCGCAAAATTGTGGTGGATGGACAATCGACCAATCTTTACGACTATGAAAACAAAATCATCCGACCACTCGGCGACGCACGAGTCCATTTCGCGCTTAATTGCATGGTTCGCTCCTGTCCCCGCCTGCCCCGCAAGGCATTCGAAAAGCAGACCGTCGATGCGACCCTTGATGATTTAACGCGGGAGTTTTTCGCCACACCTGAGCATTTGCGTATCAACGCCGACAAGCGCCGTGTCGCGGTGTCCGCAATCCTGGATTTCTACACGAAAGATTTCGTCGCCAGCGGTAAAGCACGAGACCTTTTGAGCTATATCAATCGCTACCTCGAACAAGCCGTACCGCGCGACTATCAGGTCACGTTTATCGACTACGATTGGACCGTGAATCAGTCCCCGCGCTAAGGCTTGTGCGGCTCGTCACCAGCGTCCCCCACACCGCCTCCAACACGTTCGCACGCAGCGGCTATAATTTCTGCTCGCGAGCGCAGAGCATGCGCGTAACACGCCCGTTACGGTGCCGCTTTAGTCGCCTGGCGGTCGTCGTTTATGGATTCGACCGCGCGGCATGACTTGCGCTCGAAACACCATCTTTGAAAACGCTCAGCAGTGCGGGGACAGCCAACCGATGAACAAAGAATTTGCCGACGCGACCAGTGCCCTTGCCGGCGCACTCCACGACGACATGACCATCGCCGCAGGCGGTTTCGGTTTGTGCGGTATCCCGGAGAATTTAATCGGTGCTCTGGTCGATTCGAAAATCACCGGCTTGACCATTGTGGGTAACAACGCTGGCGTGGACGATTTCGGCATGGGCCTGCTGCTGCAGGCACGCCAGGTTAAGAAGGTCATCGCCTCCTACGTCGGCGAGAACAAAGAATTTGAACGCCAGGTTTTGGCTGGCGAACTCGAATTGCAGTTGTCACCGCAAGGCACACTTGCCGAGCGCATTCGTGCCGGTGGCGCCGGGATCCCCGGCTTCTACGCCCGCACAGGTGCCGGCACCAAGCTTGCCGAGGGTAAAGAAAGCAAGGACTTCAACGGCATTGAGTACGTGCTTGAGGAAGGCATCCGGGCCGATGTGGCCATCGTTAAAGCGTGGAAAGGTGACCGGGCTGGCAATCTGATTTATCGACAGACCGCGCGCAACTTCAACCCTATGGTCGCGACCTGTGCTGATCTGTGCATTGCGGAAGTCGAAGAACTGGTCGACGTTGGTGAGCTCGACCCGAACGAGATTCACACGCCCGGCATCTACGTCGATCGCATCGTCCAGGGGCGTGATTACGAAAAACGCATTGAGTTTCGTACGATTGCCGGCACGCCAGCCAAAGGCGGTTCGCCGATACGTGAGGTGATGGCGCAACGTGCCGCACAGGAACTGTCGGACGGGTTCTACGTCAATCTCGGCATCGGCATTCCGACGCTGGTCGCGAATTTTATTCCTGACGGTATCAACGTGACTTTGCAATCGGAGAACGGATTACTCGGCATCGGGCCTTTCCCGAGCGACGCAGACGCTGATGCGGATCTGGTCAATGCCGGCAAGCAAACCATCACCACTCAGCCCGGTTCAAGCTTTTTCTCAAGCGCGGATTCTTTCGCGATGATTCGCGGTGGCCATATCGACTTGTCGATTCTCGGCGGTCTGGAAGTCGCAGAAAACGGCGACCTCGCGAATTTCATGGTGCCCGGAAAAATGGTTAAAGGGCCTGGCGGTGCAATGGATCTCGTCTCGGGGGTGAAGCGCGTCATCGTGCTCATGGAGCATACCGCCAAAGACGGCAGCCCGAAGATTCTTAAATCCTGCTCGCTGCCCGTGACCGGAAGGAATGTGGTGAACATGATCATCACAGATCTGGGAGTATTCGAAGTTCTGCCGAACGGTGCCGGTCTGGCGTTAAAGGAACTTCATCCGGGCGTCGACATTGAGCAGGTCCGGGCAAAAACAGGCTGCGAGTTCCGCATGCCCTAACGCCATCAATAAACCAACCACTTTAACGAACACAGGACACAACGATGGGGCTGAAGACTGCGGATGAATACAGGGCATCGCTCAACGACGGGCGGGTTATTTTCTGGGGCGGAGAGAAGATCACCGACATCACCAGCCATCCTCGCTTCCGCGTTCCGATCGAGGTTGCGTGCAGCGACTACGACTACGCCAATCCCGAACTCGGCGAGTTAATCACCTACGAAACCGAGGACGGCAGCAAAGCCCATCGCGTGTACCAGGTGCCGCGCACCGTCGAGGAACTCGAACTGCGCCTCAAACTCGGTTGCCAAATGTCGATCGTCGGCGGTGTCACCGGCGTGTATATGGCGTTACTACAAATCAAGGACCGGCTGGCCGCTGTCAATCCGCGTTTTGCCGAGAATATCGAGAACATGTATCGCTATGCACGGGATAACGATCTGCGCGCTGCAGAGGTGATTACCGACGCCAAAGGTGATCGCTCGAAGAAAGCACACGAACAGATCGATCCCGACCTATACGTTCGTATCGTGAAGGAAACACCCGAGGGGATCATCGTGCGTGGTGCCAAGTTGCATATCACTGCAGCGGCGCTGGTGCACGAGCTAGTGGTCATGCCGACCAAATCAATGCGCGAGAATGAGGCTGATTATGCGGTTGCATTCAGCATCCCGGTGAATACGCCGGGGGTAAAAATTATCAATCGCAGTTTCGCTCCGGCGGAGTTGAATAGCTTCGATTATCCGGCCAGCTCGCACCACAGCATGCCCGAGGGCTTTGTGATTTTCGACGATGTGCTGGTGCCGTGGGATCGGGTATTCCTGGCCGGTGAATGGCAACTCGCTGGCGCGTTCGCGGGCGCGCTTGGCTTATGGGAACGTACGCTCGGTCTCGCCATGGCGTCTCAAGACGCCAATATCATGGTCGGTCTTGCCCATCTGGTGACAGAACAGCAGGGCAAAGATCGTGATCCTCACGTGCAGGACACCATCGCCGAATTAATTTGTTATGCGGAGACCATTCGCATGGGCCTCGATTACGCAGTGCGTCACTTCGAGGCCACCGACGGCGGCATGCTGCACCCGAATACGCTCGGCATTAATGTCACCAAATACTACTACGCGTCTAACTTTCACCAGATGGTCCGCCATCTGCACGATGTGGCCGGCGGCCTTACGATCACGCTTCCGGAAGAGGCCGATTTGCTCAATGAGGAAACGGGACCGTACCTGCGCAAATATCTCGCCGTGCGTGAAGACACGGACGTTGAACAACGGATGCGCGTGTTCAGCCTGATTCGCGACATGACGGCCGATGCATTTGGCGGCTGGCATTTGGTCACCGCGCTACAGGCGGGCGGCGGACTGAAGGCGCAGCGCATCATGATGTCGAGGACGTTTGACATGGGGGATGCGCGGAACGCCGCGCTGAGCGCTGCCGGGGCACTTAAACAGGATTAGGCCCGGTTTACGCGTTGAGACCGTCCTCGTCTGTGGTCGTCGTGCGCAACGTTTCGCATTGCGAAACACCTCACCCTGCGGCGCCGGCCAACGCGGCCGGCTAGCGACCACGTCAAAGGGGCGATTTCATTGCACTGACGCGCACCCGTGCAATCGGCCCGTGGAGACTTGCTCTCAGGCCGTACCAGCGGCTATCGTTATTCTGAATAAGAGAATAACGTTCCGAATAACGAAACAAATGGCCAGCATCGATAAAGCTTTGGATGCCTTGTTCCTGCTCAGCGAACACGGCACCTGGCAACGCCTGAGCGACATTGCGCGTGCCCTCGATATGCCGCGTTCGAGTGCCCACCGGATCCTGGCGCCATTGGTACAGCGGGGTCTGGCGGAACAAAACGCGCGCGGACACTACGGTCCCGGACTCGCGTTGATGGCACTAGGCCTGAGTGCCGTCGAACGCGAGCCCGTCGCAGCGGCGGCGCGTCCAATTCTCGAAGCCGCTGCAGAAGAAGTCGGGGAGACCTTGTTTTTGGTCGTGGCGCGGGCGCGCAAGCTCGTCGTGCTCGAGAAGGCCGAAGGCAATGGCTTCATGCGGGCCGCTCCGCGTCTGGGCAGCGAAGTGCCAGTGCATGCCACCGCGGTCGGCAAACTGTTTCTGGCCTTCGATCCGGACGCGATCTCAGCCGATGAGCTACCCCGCTATACGCCGGCCACCATTAGTTCGCGTAAAGCGTTGCAGAAAGAAATCGCGCAAGTGCGAGCACAGGGTTGGGCGCTGAACAACGAGGAATGGCAAGCCGGGCTCGCGGTTGCTGCAGCACCGGTCATTTTGCACGAGCGTTTGCGTGGCTGCGTTGCGCTCGCCATGGTGGCCGCGCGTTTTCACGAGTTAGGCCAGGACGCTTGTGTGCGCCGAGCCATGCACACCGCGGAAGGCATTGCTCTCCGTCTGGAAGGAGTCGCGACATGAAGGTCTGGTACAACGGCAACGTGATGGACGCCAACGAGTGTCGAATCTCGATTCTCGATCACGGCCTGCTCTACGGCGACGGTGTGTTCGAAGGCATTCGCATCACTGGCGGGCGCGTCTTTCGGCTTAGCGACCACCTTGCGCGATTACAACGCTCAGCCCGAGCTCTCGGCATCGAACTGCCTTACACACTCGATGAAACCGCCGCGATCGTGCTGCAAACAGCCGCCGCGTTCGGGCGCGATGAGGCGTATATACGCTTGCTCCTAACGCGTGGTGTCGGCGAACTAAGTCTTGACCCGCTGAGTTGTGAGAAACCGCAATTAATTTGTATCGCGGCCGAGATTCGAATGTTTCCAGCAGCGACCTACAGTCAGGGGATTCGCCTGATGACAGCCTCGTCGCGCCGTCCGGGTGTCGATGTGCTGGACCCGCAAGTGAAAAGCCTGAACTACCTGAACAATGTGCTCGCGAAACGCGAAGCGAGACTTAAGGGGTTCGACGACGCGCTGATGCTTAATCAAAGTGGGCGGGTCGCCGAGGCGAGCGGCGCGAATATATTCGCCGTCATTGACGGTGTTCTGGCAACCCCGCCGGCGTATGAAGGTGCCTTACCTGGAGTAACGCGTGCGACCGTTCTGGAAGCCCGTTCGCACAATAATCTCCCCGTAAGTGAGCGCCCCCTAACGTGCTACGACCTGCTCGCCGCCAGCGAAGTCTTTTTGAGCGGCAATGGGGCCGGCTTGATTCCGGTCTATACGCTCGACGACACGGTCATCGGTGGTGGTGACCGCCCCGTTTTCGAGCAGGCCGTGCTCGATTACCGCGATTTCTCAGCAGCCCATGGCACACCTTTTGCGCCGTATCGAGCAGCGAACCTCGCAGTTGGTTAGCGCGCAGCCAGTCAGCCGGCTGTCCTTTGCAGGCGCTCAATAGCCCGCGAGCTGTTTATCGATACGCTTGTGCGGCGTCGGCCCGGTTTTAGTACCGTTAGTACGCATTCGCCAGGCACAGCTGCAACGGACAATCGGCCTGCTCTGGGCGCCCGACGTTCGGCGCTATACTGTCATCTTGATCGACACGCTCTGATTTACGAGGGGCCGCAGCATGGTGGTACGAGGGCAATATCGCCCGCAGGCGCATAACCATCTTCTGGTTGACGGAGCTACCCGCTGTTTGATCGATGCTCGCCGGCCGAAAGCGCGGCGGGTTGCGCAGCGCCGCTGGCGGCTGGCCCCCTCCCAAATGTCACCCTGCAGCAAGTGCCAATGCACTAACGCTACCGACTTATTGCGCCTACCCGAGCAGCGAAGCGGTCGATATCGGTGCCACCGGCCATTGATTAATGACACAGCCGCCCCCACGTGGGTATGACTGCGCCAGCGACAGTAGGTCACGCATTGTGCCGACCATTCGCCATTGCGACGGTCTCCGACCGAATCAGGTAATAGAGGATCATGTTCACCGAACCGAAACGACGCCTGATTGCGATTGTCAGCGCTGATGTAGCCGGCTATTCGCGCCTTATGGGTGCTGACGAAGAAGGTACGTTGGTGATGCTCAATGCCGCCCGCGAAATTTTTCGCGAGCACATCGAGGCCATCGGCGGACGAATCGTCGATACCGCCGGTGACAGCGTCCTGTCGGTGTTCGATAGCGTGGTCGATGCGGTTGAAACCATGCAACGCGTGCAGGATGGTCTGGTGACTCTGAATGCCGAGCGCAATCCCGAACAAATTATGCTGTTTCGGGTCGGCATCAATCTTGGTGATGTGATTGAACAAAGTGACGGCACGATTTACGGCGATGGCGTCAACATCGCAGCGCGCATCCAAAGTCTGGCAGAACCCGGCGGCATAGCAATCTCGGGCAGCGCCCACGATTTTATCGGTGATCGGGCCGGCGTGAATTGGCGCTCGCTCGGCGACCAGGAAGTGAAAAATATCGCGCGCCCAGTGCGGGTATACCTGCTCGGAGGCGACGACAGCACGCTTCCCGAGGCCAGTCGCCCGGATACACCGCTTATCGAAACGCGCTTACCTTCGCGGCCCTCCATCGCAGTGTTGCCCTTCGTCAATATGAGCGGGCGCGAGGACGACGAGTATTTCGCCGATGGCATCAGCGAGGACATCATCACGGAGTTATCACGCTTTCGTGAATTAATTGTGACGGCGCGGAATTCAGCCTTCAGCTACAAAGGGCGCGCAGTCAAAGCGCAAGACGTCGGCGAAGAACTGAACGTGCGCTATATCGTCGAGGGCAGCGTACGCAAAGCGGGAGACCGGGTGAGCATATCCGCGCAGTTAATTAAAGCCGCAACTGGCCATCAACTCTGGGCTGAGAGATTCGACCGGAAACTGGAAGATGTATTCGAAGTCCAGGATGAGGTCAGCCGCAAGATTGTTGCGACCCTGATTGGCCGCCTCAACGACAGCGAACGACAGCGTGCGCGGCACAATAGTGGCAACGAAATGTCGGCGGCCTACGACATGGTGTTACGTGGGCGCGAGCATTTTCTGAAATTCAATCGCGAGGATAATCTCGCTGCACGTGGGCTCTATTTACAAGCGATCAAATTCGATTCGAATTACGCACGCGCGTATTCATCCCTGGCCTGGACTTATTCGATCGCCTACAACGAGCATTGGGCCGACGACCCGCGCGACGCGCTCGACAGGGCGTTCGAATACGCGCAACGCAGTGTTTACATGCAACCTGAGGCGCACAGCTTCAGACTTTGTCTGGGCATGGTGTACTTTTTTCAGAAGGACCTCGAGAAAGCCATCGATTGTTTCCAAAGCGCCGTGGAACTGAACGTCAACGACGCCGATTGCTATACCTTTTTGTCCCAGGCGCTCAGCCTCAACGGCGAACACGAGAAAGCTATTGAGCTACTCGATCACGCTTTTGCCATTAACCCGCATCTGGGTGAATGGCCGATGTCGCTCTACATCGTCGCCTACTTCAATGCACGCGAATACGACAACGCGCTGGCAATCATCGAGAAGCTGCACTCGCCGCAACCGTCAAATTACCGCTGGATGGCCGCGACTTACGCCGCGCTGGGGCGCGTCGCAGAAGCCCACAGTTGTGTGGCCAGATACTTCGAGGCCTACCCGGACTTTGACCTGCCCGATCATCTCAGTCGGATGGCGTACCGCGATTCGGCGGATCTCGAACATTACGCCGCGGCGTTGCGGACCGCCGGTTTCGAATGGGCGCTGGAAACTGCCAACTAATTAAACACCGCGCTATCGGCAAGCTAGCATCGGGAGCGCGACCCGCCTGGCGAAGCAAACTGTGACCGATTCCGCATAGTGCAATCGGCAAAATTGTTGCATCGCATCAAATATTTCGTATAATTGTTCCTCCAAGACAGCAACGACCTCCCCTCGGAACTGTTTTTGGGACCTCCCCGCCGGGCCGCAAGGGCCCGGCATTTAATTTCTCTATCCAATACAAATGCTTAGCTTCACCCGTGCGTATCCGGGCAGAATCGCGTAGCTGCGCCTCACGGCAGCTTTGTGCTCGGGTTACGCGCTCCCGGAGACGAATCGCGGTGCTCTGGGGTACCTGTACCGAGCGGTTCTGGTCGCGCGAGAAACGATCCCTGGATCTGTTGCGTCTCGTCCCGTTTTAGCGCTGTAAGAAAGCGTAAAACCCCACGGCGACAGATCGGCTGCGCCGGCGATATCGCGTGGGATCTGGATGTGAATGCCAGCTCAGGTCATAGTTGCACGATGAAACTTTCACCCTCGCGCGATCCGCTCAGCGCCAAAGAGCACCTCGACCGTCATGGCCTGGCCATCATCCCGGATGCACTGTCTCAAGACGAGATTAAATATGTCCGAGAGCGACTCTTCGCGGCGGCCGAATCCAGTGAAGCAGATGGTGTCGCAACGCGAGGCTACGCGTTCGATCCCGATCAGCATAATCAGCGCGTTTTCCATTTGTTCAATCTCGACCCGGTGTTCGTTGATTTAATCCAGCGACCGGCAGCGCTCGACTATGTTCAACATCTGCTGGGTGAGCAATTTCTGATCTCGAACTTCAGCGCCAACATCACTGAGCCGGGCAACGCACCGATGCAACTACACGCCGACCAGGGGTATGTATTACCGCCGTGGCCGGATACCCCACTGGCTTGTAATGTTGCCTGGTTGCTCGATGATTTTACTGTCGAAAACGGTGGCACCCGCTTCGTTCCCGATTCGCATTTGCGCGGTCGTGGGCCGGATGCAGATGAAATTGTCGACGTCGCGGCGATTGAAGCACCGGCCGGATCGATGATGGTTATGGACGGTCGACTCTGGCATCAGACTGGTGCAAACCAGGCCGAGGGCGGCCAGCGAGCCGCGTTGTTCGGTTACTACGTGTTGCGTTGGTTACGGCCACAAATGAGTTGGAACACGACCCTGTGGCCGGAAACGGTTGCGCAGCTCGCGCCGGAGTTTCTGCACTTGCTTGGCTATTACACGGGCAATGTTGAATTCCAGATACCGCACGGCAGGCGCGCAATGACTCGCCCACCAGAAACGCTGGAAAAAGATCTCGAGGAGTCCTTTGCGCTAGCGCCGCAAAAGCGTTCCTAGCCTGCTGTTAGCTCGATTGTGGCGACCCGCGTGAGTTACGCGCCGCCATTTCGCAACTGAAGCGACGACAATGCGCCGCCAAGTCTATTCTGCGCTTCAGCTTTCTGCCGCGTCGGCCTCGGTATTGTGGTGCCGGCTCAAATAGTTGCGCAATCCGGTAATCCCGCCGCCGGCGATAATCGGGCTCAATTCGGCTCGCAGAGAACGTGCGAAACTCAAACCATCGACCGCTAAATCGTACAATTTCCAGGTATCGCCATCGAGCAACAGCCGAAACTCGAGATTGAAATCCCGCCCCGCGGAAGATGCCAGGGTCGCCGCTACCTTGGCTGATTTCGTTAACACCACGGAATTCGGTTCAACGTTGATTTCGACGCTGCGACCGCGCGCCAATAAGGACGCATAGACGTGCACGATATGCACGCGTACGGCGTCCAGCAGTTCCTGCTGTTCGGCTTCTGAAAAAGTCAGCCAGCGTTTGCCTGCGATCCATTTGGTGATGGTGCCGAAGGCAAAATGCGGACTCAATTCTTCTTCGAACACACGCAACAGCGCGGCCTCGGAAATTTCTTCGCTACCGCTGGTTTCGCCAATCCGAACCATAACCTGTTCGATGACTGCATTGACCAGATCGTGCGGTTGTTGATTAGCTGCCGGCACGGCTGGATTTGCGAGCAACAGCATCACCGCGACGAGACCGCGCGACCAGGCGATACTCGCCGGCTGCACTCGAAAGCGAAGCGCTGATGGAAGCGCGTTCAACATGGCGTTTACCTATATTGGGATCGATTAACCGGCGAGATCCGAGTTACCGGCCGGGCGATTCTACCCAAGCTTAGCGTCTTTTTGCAGTCGCTACGGCGAGCGATGACGTAAGTTCACGATCGCCGCAGCTGAATGCCCCCTCGCCCGGTGCAGATTAGGCGTAAACAGGGCTGCAATCCGCACAACCGGAAACTGACTTATTCCGAGAAAGGGGGCGTGCTGGGACTCAAGTTCGGAGATCGTCGCGGAAGTGTCCGAACATGAGAGCAAATTCGAGAGGTCGATGGCGTCGCCGGACAGACCACGCCGACGGTCTAATTGATGTCGGACGGCTCGGGAAGTACCGGACCGAGCGTGATGACGTGGTCAGCGGCCGCGATCAGATGGGCCTGGTGGGTCGCCGCAATCACCGTCAGGTCGCGCGCCAAATCGCACAAGGTGGCGCAAATCACTTTCTCGCTCGCCTGGTCGAGTGCGCTCGTCGGTTCATCCAGAATGAGGATACGGGGGCGATGGGCGAGCGCCCGCGCGATCGCGATGCGTTGGCGTTGGCCGCCGGACAAGCGCCCGCCCCGCTCGCCGACCATCGTATGCAGACCGTCGGCCAGACCATCGACAAATTCCAGCATCCCCGCCTTTTCAAGCGCGGCGCGCGCATCGGCCTCGGTCAGCGCCGGCTCACCAACGATGATGTTGTTGAAGATGGTGTCGTGTAACAGCACCGGGTCTTGCGGCACATAACCAATAAGGCGACGCCAGTCGTGCAGTTTCAGTTCTTCGAAGTTCACCCCATCGATGAGTATCTTGCCGCCCTGGGGACGCATCAGGCCACATAGCAAATCGAGCATAGTGCTTTTGCCCCGTCCGGATGGCGCACGGATGACAGTCAGTGTGCGACAGTGAATCTCGGCATTCAGGTGTTCGAGAATCCAATCGGATTTATAGCGAAATTTGATGTCCTGGAGTTGAATCGAATGCTCGAGGCGGGGTTCGGTTTCTCCACTGTGTACCTCGCGCGCAGCGAGTGCCGAGGCAACAGCCCGCTCGATTGCCTCGAAAGCAGATTGCTGTGTGAGGACGAGCTGATATTGACGTTGCACCTTGTTCACCAAACCAAGGAGTCGGACCAGTAAAAACACCAGCACCATGACTTCCGCGAGCTTCAGCCCCCAGTAGGTCAGCGCGACAAACAAACCGATGGCGGCCAGACTCGCGAGGAGGGGTTCCTGTAACGCTCGCAGCGCTTCTTTGCTCATCACTTCGTTACGCGTGGCACGCTCGAGGTCAGCCGTTTGTTCTTTCAACATGGCGTCAGCCACTTTATCGCGCGCCATGGCCTTGAGGGCTTTGACCGTCGCCAGCACGTCGGTCAAATCGCCAAGCAGCGTATGTAGTAGCGCAGTCTGGCGTGCTCCCGCTTGCTGCGAAATTCTCAGCAGGCCACGCAGAATCAACAAAAAACCTGCACCGCACGCCGCCGCTACCAACGTGGCCTGCCACGACACCAACAGCGCGACACCGCAGTACACCAAAGCTTGCAGGAAGAACGCGATCACGCGCGCGGCGAACTCGAACCCGGTCGCCGCGCGATAGGCTTCGGTTGCGATTGAGTTGGCGAGAGCGCCCGTGCGATGCGACAAAAAATATTGCCATTCGCTGCGCAACAAGGCATCGATAAGACGCATCCTGAAATCAGTCGCGACCCGCGCCACGGTATAGCCGACCTGGCGATTTGCAACCAGCAGCAAAGCACTTTTCACAACGACGCCGACGACTATCACGACCAGCATCGCCCCCACGGTAGGAGCGATGCCCAGATCGTCGAAGCGTTGCATCACAAACCGGCCAGCCGCGTCGTCGACCGGCTCGCCGCCGGCAATCGACAGCAGCGGCATCAATGCACTTAGCGAAAACCCTTCAGCGATACCAGCGACGATAAGCGCCAGCAGCATCACCGCGCTGCGTCGCGGGTAGGTCCGCAACAAGGCGTGAATCATGTTCACGACGTGTGCGCAGCGCCGCTGGTCGGCCCCGTACGCCGTGCGCTGTCAGCTGACATCGGCGGGCGGGTTGATAGAGAACAAGGCGTCGCCGCAGGCACTTGCGCGTAATCCTGCGAAGCGTCCGAGCACCTGATCGAAGCGCGTGATGCGCGCGTTGATTTCGTCCAGCGTGATGCCTGGAAAACGATGAGCGTTATAACGTTTACCGGCCCAGTGGTTGCTCCTGCGCATGTTGACCTTTTTTATCGTCGAACGGATTGCGGCAGTAGCCCGCGCCTTGGCGGCGCGCAGCGGCGGAGGATGTGCGAGAGCCTGATGTGTGTAACCGAGCGCTTCGAGCTTGTCGACGATACGGTCACTCGCGAGTGCCCCACTGCTCGCGCACAAATGGCGCGCGAATAATTTTTGACGCTGCTCCTCGGCAATCAGGCCAAGACGACCGTCGACAATCTGGGCGACCAATTCGACAACCTCCTGAACGCTGCTTGCATCGTGGCTGAGGCCATTGGGCAGAGCGTAATCCAATTGCTGCGATTGGACGGGGCGAAAGGCGATCGTTGGTCGGTCAGCAAGAGCGGCTTCGACAGCCGTCGTACAACCGTTATGAATCAATACACTCGCACTCATCAGCCACGGCACCACGTTGCCGTCGTGCAGTACCTCAACGTTGGCATCACCGGCAACCAGCGTACGCCATAGATCATGGTCCTCGGATGGATGCGGCCGCAAAATGATCTTGCGATCGGGAAACTGCGCTGCCAGCGCCGGCATGAGTTCGCGGAACTGCGCGAATATTTTCTCCTGGTGAGCGACCATGGCATCAGCGAATTCACCACTCATGCCGACCGCGGTGCGGCTCTTGGGGCGGCCGAACAAACCACGCTCACGGACCAGTGCGATGTCTTTCAGGAATGGATTAGTAAACGAAAAATTGGTGTTCACTAAAATGTAGTCGCCGTGCTGCTGCTTAATCCGTGCGCAGTCGGGCGCAAAGTAATCGCGCACTTCCGGACGTAGCAGGTCGACCCGCGGGTTGCCTGTAGCATGAATCCGGACGCCCTGATTGCCCGGATAAGCGGCAAACATTTCAGCATCGTCCTCTCCCCACGCGAAGAGATGGCGAACGCTGTTAAACGTTTGTGGCGTGAACCGCCAGTTGTAATACTCAGGCGAATCGTAGCGCACCAGACTTTCTTCGTCCCAGGCCAGCAGCTCGTGACCGAGCCCGGTAATAATATTGAACATCAAGCGGCTGCGGGCGCGCATGCTCTTGGCGATAAAAATGCCTGGTGCGAATGTCGGCATGGCCAGATGCAGCAATTGTTTGTAGCCGAGCACCACCGGAAATCCGCGACTTGCGGCCACGCAACCGAACAGCAGCTTCGCATCCAGTTCACGGACCTGATTTTCGACTGGCACAAATAGCGTTGGGCGCATTGGACGTCTCAGATTACAGGTGATTCGAACGCATCTTCGTCACCGGCAAGGGTGGATGGTGGACTGCAGTCCCCGGCAGATGCGACAGCGGCCTCAAGGGCGGGGCAATCTTAACCGAAGCTTAGCGTTGAGATAACTCGGACAGGTTCGGCAAGGGCACCGAGCTCGGAGCGATGCTGGCCGCTGTCATCCCCTGGGTTCTGCGGTTGTTGTCCGCACTTTAGCCGTGGCGCTCCATCGCGCAGAGCACAAACCCAAGCTATCCCGCCGCTGAATCAGACGATGCTTAACGAAAATGTTCGCGACGGCGTTTGTCGTTGCCGGATGCCCTCACGATCCTGCAAACTGGCCATACGAGTGGTCAGGGAATATCGTCGCCGATTGTTGCAGCAACGAATGCTGCGAACTCATCGACTAAGCAGGCACAACCAGCCCCACGAACCGGAGAGTGATGACACATGCATTGGTTTATTAAAGTAGTTAAGCAGTACGCGGATTTTAATGGTCGCGCGCGACGTAGCGAATATTGGTTCTATATCCTGTTTTACATGCTCATCATCATCGCCCTGGCGTTACTGGAAGCACTGTTAATGCCGGGCGTCCTCACCGGCTTGTTCACGCTCGGGTTATTGCTACCTTCGCTCGCTGTGGCAGTAAGGCGCTTACACGATACAGACCGCTCAGGTTGGTGGGTACTAATCGCCTTTCTACCCTTGATTGGCGGACTGGTATTGCTCGTTTTCATGGTCCTTGATGGCACTGAGGGCGAGAACCGCTTCGGTCCATCTCCGAAAGCCGCCTAGCTGCGCGCGTCACCAACTCGCGGCGGCGCAGCCCTCCGGCTGCGCCGCGCGGCGTATCCGCCTTGATGAATGTTTTCCGTTCCTCCTTGCTCAGCACCAGCATGAGCGCGTCTCAGTGTTTCGTCTCGGTCGCACTTGAGCGAACTTTCTGCGTGGCTTCGTTCAGCCCGCGCGAGGGCAAGCGCCTGAACCAGGGGTGCGACCGCTATACTCGACACACGATTGATTGAACCGGGGGGAGCCAATGAAAACTATCAAACGCCGTAAGGTCCAGAAGTACGCCTTCGACAACCGCGATAAACCGTGCCTGCGGGTTAAGCCAGGCGAGGTCTTTCAGGTCGAAACCGATGACGCCCTGTCCGGCATGATCGCCGACGATAGTGATAATCCGACCGTGCAGGGATTTGCGGGCAAACACTTCGCCAACCTGGCCAAAGCCACGCCAGGCTTGTTCAATCCGGTGGTTGGACCAATCTATGTTGAAGGCTGCAAGGCAGGCGACGTGCTGGCGGTGCATATCGACTGGATTGATCCCTGGCGCTATGGCTTCTCCGGTGTGTTGCCGCGCATGGGGCCGCTGGGTGACTCACTGCGTTACAAAGACTGTGCAGATGGTTTTGTGCAGGTTATCGAGCATCTTCCAGGCCCGAGCGGGCATACGCGTGACGGCACAGCGAAGTATTCGGAAAGCCTGAGCTGGCCCCTGGAACCGTTTATCGGCACGCTCGCGACCGCGCCCGAACGTGAAGTCTTCACCTCGGTGCTCGGGCAGGGACCGTTCGGCGGCAATATCGATTGCCGCGATATTTGTGCCGGCCACACGATTTATCTGAATTCCTACAATGATGGTGGCTTGCTTTACATTGGCGATGTGCACGGCGGCCAGGGGGATACCGAATTCACCGGCATCGCCGACGAAACGCGCGCGACCGTGCAGCTATCGTGCACCGTGGTCAAGAAAAAACGTCTGCCCTGTGTACGCATCGACAAACCCGACAGCATCGTTGCCGTGGGTATCAACCGTCCGATGGAGCACGCCGTTTATGACGCGGCCGCCAACCTCATGCAATGGCTCGAAGAAGACTACGGCGTGCCGCCGAAAGATCTGTATATCCGCATGTCCTGCGATCCCGCGTTCCGCATTCGGACCTATCAGATGGTGCGTCTGCAAACCATTGAGCATGTCGTTGGCGCGGAATACCCGAAGTCGCGCTTGTTCAATGCGTTCAAGGCCAAACGTAAAACGCCGCGTAAAAAGACCGTGCGGAAGAAGTTGGCGAGAAAAAAGGCCGCGTCTGCCTGAAGCGAAAATGGTATTCGCGACCTCAGATGCGCAAGTTGGATGGCGCCGCCGGTGATCGCGTTGCGCGTTTCCAGCACGCGTTCATACTAAGGACCGGTGAATGGGTTCCAGCCTGCCGATGCGGCCGCATCTATCTGCGCTAACTTCAACCGGCCAACTCCTCGTTGGCGGCGGACTCGATGTTGCGCAGGTAGGTCGCGTCTGTTTGAACGGCGAGGCACCAATGCGGGCTGTAATCTACCGGTGAAAACCTGGGCTTCGACCTACAGATCTAAATCGTAGTTTCATTCCGACCAGACGAATACGCGGAGTATCATCGGCGGCGGATCATCCGCGTGGCTGCAAACATTCGATCTCGTCATACCTTTCGACGCAATCGCCCAATAGCGGCCCAACGCGACACGCAAAAGGCAGACGCCGTTTGACTTGTATGATTTCACGCTTTGTCCCGACGGCAAGCGAATTCGGGATCAGCCATGGCACCCGTACCACGTAGTGAGAATGCCGATATGACTTCGGACGTCACCGATAGCCTAGTCCGCGACGAGCAGATACGGATTGTCTATGGCCAGGCGTGGCCTGCCGTCGCAGGCGGGATCGCGGCAGCGGCAATTTTTGCCTGGATCTACAGCGCCACGGCCGAACAGCACACGCTTGCACTGTGGTTTGCTGCGCAATTGACCGTATACATAGCCAGGGGCGCGCTTTCATTGGCCTTCAGGCGGCGCACGGAGGGCAGCTCTGCCGGCAGCTGGGCGCTCGCACACCTGGTGGGCATCCTGATAACGGCGTCACTGTGGGGGGCGATCTGGGCATTGTTCGTCGACGCCGACGCGCCACTCCATATGGCAGTAGCAATGATGTGGGCACTCGGCCTCGGAGCATCGGCAGTAGGCGCTTACTCGGTTCACTTACCGAGCTTCGTGGCCTTCTATGTTCCGGTCGTATTGCCCGCATTCATTTACCTGCTCACCACCGAGAGCGCTATCAACACTGGCATCGGGCTCGGCCTGGTCGCCCACGTCTTCGTCTTGGTGGGCGCTATCACGCACATTAATCGTTCGATGATCGAGTCGATACGTCTCAACTTCGCGTTAGCCTCGGAAATCGAGGAACGACGCAGCATCGAGCGTAAACTGCGCGAGTTGTCACAGCGAGACGGCCTCACGGGGCTCGCCAATCGACGCCATTTCGACGAGACACTTGAGCTCGAGTGGCGGCGCGCGCGGCGTGACGAAAATCCCGTATCGCTGATCCTCATCGACATCGATAACTTTAAGACGTTCAACGACGCCTACGGCCATCTGGCCGGCGACGAGTGCCTGGTGCGCGTAAGTCATGCATTACTTGGAGCGATAAAACGGCCTGGCGACATCGCAGCGCGTTACGGTGGGGAGGAGTTCGCAATTGTCTTACCGAATACCGAAATCGACAGTGCCTGCGAGTTTGCGGAGAGTTTGCGTGCATCAATTGAGGCGATGGCCATCCCACACCGCACGAACGAGGCGGCGCATGACGTAGTGACCATTAGCGCGGGTGTAGCGACGATCACACCGCAGACTTCGATCCCGGGCGAGGCATTGATTCGGTATGCGGACGAGGCGCTCTATCGGGCGAAATCGGCAGGGCGAAATCGCGTCATATCGGACAGCCATCGCGAAGAACGTCACTGACCAGGTGTTTTCTGAACCTATCTGATCATCCCGACTTCAGAGGGTCTTGCTACTTGCCCGGATCGCTAGATGGGGTAAAGAACAAGACACTTATTCCTTATCCTGAGTAGAGAGACGAACCTGTGCGCTTCGAAGTAATCCCCGTCTTACGCATGTTCGATGAGGCCCGTGCGAAAGAGTTTTACCTTGGATTCCTCGGGATGAAGCTCGATTGGGAGCATCGCTTCGAGATTGGCGCGCCCCTCTATATGCAAGTTTCACGAGATGAGTTTGTGCTGCACGTTAGTGAGCATTCCGGCGACTGCACTCCGGGTGCCAAAATATTCGTACGCGTGGATGAGTTTGATGACCTGTTCAAAGACATCAGTTCGAGGACCTACAAGTACAACAGCCCGGACATCGAAGAAGCGCCTTGGGGAGATCGAACATTTACAGTAACCGACCCCTTCGCGAACAAAATCCTATTCAATGAGCGACCTCACCCGTAGAAAGTCGTGGCAGCCGACCAGGGCGGCATTCACCGTGCCCTTTTCCGCGAGAAAATCGTTCGTCAGGCAACACCTGTGCCGTTGGTCGGCCAGAAACCGACATTCCCGCCTCCAATCTGAGCGGATATCGTTGCGGTATTACCGACTTCACAATCGTCTGCCAACCCGGCACACTCTGAATCAAACTTTCGATCCAATCGACCTAAAGTCAGTATCGACCGTTCTCCACCTCACCGAAGGAACAGAATTAGTGTGCCATCGTCCCGCGTTAGTCCGTTCCGTCGTCGCGCTCTAATGCGTGCCACGGGAACGCTACTGTACTGTTAGGCGTCATTCGGAGTAATCGATGAACTGGGATGCGATCGGCGCCGTCGGTGAAGTTGTCGGGGCGATAGGCGTTATCGTCTCGCTACTCTATCTCGCGAGTCAGGTTCGACACAGCGCGAAAACCACGGGAGACTCAACAGCACGGGATCTTTTCACAACGACCGCAGTCTACATTGCGACTATGGCAGAACGAGATAATCGCGAAATTGTTATGAAGGGATTAACCGAGTACCAAAACTTAACCGGAGCCGAAAAATTTACTTTTGATAGTCTATTGGCGGGGTTTCTGAATATCGTCGAATGTTCCTTCATATCTACGAGAGACGATCTATTCACCACGGAGGCCGTAGAGCTTTGGAGCGATTACCTCAAATTACGATTTTTCCCCTATCAGGGGTTTAAAGATTGGTGGGGTGAATCCAAAGGTCTCTACATTAATGGAATGCGAGATTGGATAGACAATGAGATTAGCCATGCAGATCCCAATTCAGATTTTTGGAAAATAAAATGACGCTTGAATTTCCAAACGAAACGCAACAAAGGTAGTTAACGTCGTCCACTAGCTTCCTCCGGTGTTCTGTATCCGAGTGATTTACGGGGTCGTGTATTGAGCATTTTCGCGATGCGGTCGCAGTCGCGCTGAGTGACATCTTTCATGCTCGTACGTTTCGGTAGGAATTGGCGAATCAGACCGTTGGTGTTCTC
>Ga0209630_10000040_pt1 | contig 151023 bp, 139 predicted proteins | sample COG_01_FD_184745 | JGI IMG/M metagenome (GOLD analysis project Ga0209630, IMG submission 184745) | Pelagic Microbial community sample from North Sea - COGITO 998_met_01 (SPAdes) (version 2) | ecosystem: Environmental > Aquatic > Marine > Neritic zone/Coastal water | place: Helgoland, sampling...
TTGACCGGTGGCAGCCCAGTTGGCGGGCAATATCGGCGTTGGAGAGTCCTTGCATTCGAAGCGCGTGAAGCCTATATCTGCTTGTGAGGTCGAGTTGTTGGTGTGCCATCATAAGAATCCTCTTCCTGGTAGAAAAGCATTCTTAGGCATACTACAACTCGCCTCACTAAGCGCTATAGGAAGGGAAGTTCGTGTTGCATTTACATTGTGAATCCAAGGACCACAACAATGAGTGACATTCGCACCTTTAACTATCACGCAAGCGATGCTGAACTGGACGATTTGCGCCAGCGCCTGAACAGTAGCCGCTGGGCAGAACCGGAAACGCCGGACGACTGGAGCCAGGGCGTACCCCTCGCGTATCTGCGCGAATTATGCGGCTACTGGGCCGATGGCTACGACTGGCGCCGCTGTGAGACGGCGCTGAACCAGTATCCGCAATTCGTCACCAAAATTGACGGTCTCGATATCCAATTCATGCACATTCGCTCCCCGCATGAAGATGCCTTGCCACTGGTCATGACGCACGGCTGGCCTGGTTCGGTGCTGGAATTCATGAAAGTCGTCGGGCCGTTAAGCGACCCAACTGCGCACGGTGGCTCGGCAAGCGACGCATTCCACATCGTATGCCCGACCTTGCCGGGCTTCGGCTACTCCGGCAAACCGACCGCGCCGGGCTGGAACATCGAGCGGATTGGGCGCGCCTGGGGCGAGTTAATGGCGCGGCTCGGCTACTCAAGTTATGTCGCTCAGGGTGGCGATTGGGGATCGTTAGTCACGCTCGCGATGGGCGTTAGCGAAACCGAACACTGTGCGATGCTACACAGCAACATGCCGGTGCTTTCGCTGAGTGAGGAAATCCTCGCAAATCCTGATGCGACAGAGCGCAAATATCTGGCCAGAAGCCAAAACTACTGGGACGTCGAATGTGGCTATTCGAAAGAGCAAAGTACCCGCCCCCAGACAGTTGGTTATGGACTGGTCGATTCGCCCATCGCGCAGGCGGCCTGGGTGGTTGAAAAATTCTGGTCATGGAGCGATTGCAACGGGCACCCGGAAAATATCTTCAGTCGCGACGAGCTGCTCGACAACATCATGCTCTATTGGTTGCCGGCAGCCGGCGCATCCTCGGCCCGGATTTACTGGGAAAGCTTCGCCAGTTTGCTGCAGCCGCAACCGCAAATTCATATTCCGGTTGCTGTGAGTATTTATCCGCTGGAATTGTTTCCGGCCTCGCGACGCTGGTGCGAGGAACGCTTCACCAAGTTGGTTCACTACAATGAACTCGATCGGGGCGGACATTTTGCTGCGTTCGAACAGCCGGAATTATTCATCAACGAACTACGCACGAGTTTCGCGCACGTGCGCACCTGAATGATCCCTGGCGCGGACGCTGAAGCAGGTTCTAGGCACCTGCTTCAGCTGGGTGAACGGCAAGTTTGTTGAGACGTCTTGCACCAACGATCAGGCCCGCCGAAACGACACTGAACATCACCAGACCGGCGACAAAGGTACCACTCACGTCGTAGAGCACACCGACCACCAATGGCCCCAACATGCCACCGAATTCAGCGGTCGCGAAGAAAAGCCCTGAAGCCGTACCGGCATGATTACGCCCGACGCCGGGTAGCTCGACCAGAGTCAGGACCAACACTGTCATCAAGGTGGCCCGCGCAATACCCTGCAGAACCAGTCCCGAGAACAACACGGGTCGGGTTTCGAGCTGGAGCAGTAGGGTCGCGCCGAGTAGAGCGACACACAATCCGGTCAGGATCGCGAAACGCCGTTCTGGCGTCGCTAGACGAGGAATGATCAGCGCGCCAAAAATACCGACTATCGTTGGGATCGCCGCCCAGTAGCCCGCCTGCGAGAAACTCATGCCGTAGTCGACGAGCATCTGCGGCAGCCAGTTCATCAGACCGTGGCTGATCATGAACACACCGGTGCTCATCAGCAGCATCACTCTTACGGCCGGGTCGAGCAATAACATGCGAATCACGCGCCGGTGCGGCACCGGCGCCTCGACGTGGATACCATCGTTATGCGCGCGAATTGCAGGTAACGTCGCGAGCACCCACCAAACGACCCCCGCCAACAGCGCGAGCCCAGCCCACAAGACGAAAATCGGACGCCAATTGTCGTCGAAAAAAGGCATCAACAAGGGGTGGGTCAGGCTTAACGCACAGATACCACCGAGCGCAGGCCCGGTGACGTAAATACCCATCGCCAGACCGCGGCTCGAACCTTCGAACCAGCTCGTAATAACTTTCGGTGCACCGGCCGAGATGATTGGCCCACCGACGCCAAACAGGGCGACCGCGAGCAACAGACCGACGTATCCATCGGCAACACTGCGTCCGTAAGCCGAGGCTGCGATACATATCGCACCGAGCAACAAGGCCCAGCGGCTGCCGAGGCGGTCCAGCAACATGCCGCACGGTACAGCGGCCGCGATGAACACCAATTGCCATGCGCCCATGACACTGCCCATCGCGGTATGACTCATGGCTAAGTCGGTTTCGATACGCTGGACGAGCGGTGCGATGCTCGATGCAATCAAGCCGAAGGCTGCGTAAATCAGCCAGACACCGGACAGCACCAGCCAACGCAGGGGATGCGGTTGGGACATGGAGAATTTTACGAAACAAACAGCGGCGCAGCGTAGCATGTCTGGCGACGTGGTTATGCGTACTTACTCCCGTCCAAAGCCCACGGCAGCCCCTCGGAAGAAGGACAACAGAGCACTCGATACCAACCGTCGCCAACCATGCGGAACGACGCTCTCACGCGAGCCAATATCTGGCCTATGAGCAGACTTAACTCGCCGCACAGGACTATTCACGCGGGCGTGCTTGGCCTGGCCCTAAAACAGCAACGCAGCGGAGACCGGTCCGAGCGGTGGGTGTTCCGCGTTTCGAGTCGAGCGCACGCCAGCAGTAAGGACGAGAAAAAACGCCCCGGGCTCAAGCCATTTCGATTGTCATCACACAAACGGCCAGCGAATTGTCCTAAAATGTGCGGGTTCGACGCAGTGCGGGCTGCCCACGAGGTGATCGAAGGCCGCAAAAAGCGTCAGCAGCGCTGACTGTTACCTGCGTTTTCAATCGGCATTGCAGAAATTTAACGACACTTGCGGGGCCTGCATTTCCGTTTGCCCAAACCTTACTTCGAGAGACTCAACCGCTAATGGATAGCAAGACCAGCCGACCGGCCACTGACAACATCACTTACGCGGACATTACTTCAGTGTCCGGCACGCCGTTGTCTGAAATCGACGAACGTGATCGCGCCCATGCCCGCCGCGGTGCGCAGATACTCGCCGATGCCTTACGCGCCGAAGGCGTTGAACGATTGTTCGGTTATCCCGGTGGCGCCAATCTCGAAATTTTCGATGTTCTCACCGCAGCTGGCATCCACTGTTACCGCACCGAACATGAACAGGGCGCAGTCCACGCAGCGCAGGGGTATGCGCGTGCGACCGGACAGGTCGGTGTGTGCCTTGCGACTTCTGGTCCCGGCGCCTGCAATCTCGTCACCGGACTCGCCGACGCGAACAGCGATTCGACCCCGGTTGTTGCGGTGACGGGTAATGTGCCTAGTCATCTGCTCGGGAAAAACGCCTTCCAGGAAGCAGATATCGTTAGCATTACCGCACCAATCACCAAGGCCAGCATCCTGGTCGAACGGGTTGGCGATATTCCCGAGGTCGTCAGACGAGCGTTCGCGCTCGCAGCTGATAACCGACCCGGCCCGGTGTTGATCGATCTACCCAAAGATATTCAGCAGCACTACCCGCGTGATCCAGAAGGACGTTATGCAGTGCCACGCATACCGGCAGTGATCGACATGCCCGAAGCGACGGCGACTGGCATTCCCGAATCGCAACTCAAGCAATGTGTACGCATGATCGCCGAATCGAAAAGGCCGGTTATTTACGCTGGAGGCGGGATTGTTTCAAGCGGCACTGAGCAACAATTGGTAGCCCTCGCAGAAAAGCTTAAATGCCCCGTCACCACAACCATCATGGGACTTGGCGCAGTGCCGAGCGAACATCCTCTGTGGCTCCATGTGCTCGGCATGCACGGGAGCTATACCGCGAATGTTGCCGTGAATGAAGCCGACCTGGTTATCGCACTAGGGGTACGTTTCGACGATCGAGTCACGGGCAATGTCGATAAGTTCATCCAGCACGGGCAGATCATTCACATTGATATTGATCGCCGCGAGATCAACAAGAACAAGGTCGTCACGCTCGGCGTAACGGCCGATCTCGGCACCGCCATGGGGCAGCTGTTGGACGCAACGGAGGCCGGCGATTACACCGCCTGGCGTGAGCGTTTGAGCAATATGCGCACCGAATACCCGCTAAGCGCATCACACGACGACGCGAGTTTGAGCGGACCGGGAGCCATCGCCCTGCTCTCTGACCTGACTGCTGGCGATGCCCTGATCACGGTTGGTGTCGGACAGCACCAAATGTGGGCTATGCAACATTATGCCGTTAATCGTGCCCGCTCTTTCCTGTCCAGTTCTGGATTCGGCACGATGGGTTACGGACTGCCTTCAGCGATTGGTGCCAAGGTCGGGTGCCCGGATCGCATGGTCATCGATATCGATGGCGACGGCAGTCTCAATATGAGCATTCACGAACTATCGACCTGCCACCGCTACGGCATCGGTGTGAAAATCGTCTGCATCAACAACCAATGGCTGGGCATGGTGCGTCAGTGGCAGGACATGATCTATGGTGGCCATCGTGCCTCCTCGTCATTGGGTGATCCGATGGCCGTGAAGCCACAGGGCAGCGACGACATCTACCCGGACTTCGTGACGATTGCGGCCGGCTACCGGGTGCGTGCCGAACGCGTGCAGCACGCAGCGGACCTCAAAGCGGCCTACCAACGCATGTTGGCCGATCCCGACGAACCGTTTCTTCTCGACGTCATCGTTGAACGAGAACAGAACGTCTACCCGATGATTCCTGCAGGCGGCAGTTACAAGGACATCATTCTCGACGCCGACTAAAGAGTCGCCGCGGAGCCACAGCGCCACTAATCGGGTAACTCTCCGTGAGCAGACGAATGGTGCGAGGCACTCATACGCGCTGAGTCCCCCGCCTCGCACAACCTGATGCAGATGCTAGCGAAACGCCGGCATCACCTCTTTGGCAATTAACTCAAGGTTGGTGTCGATATAATCATCCGGGCAGGCGGTCGAGACGAATACGAAGTCCGCTCCGGCATCGAGATATTCGCGCAAGCGTGCCTGGCAAGTATCCGGATCGCCCGCGAGTGCGTACTTGTGGACCAGCTTGCTGAAATCCTGTGCGTACTGTTTGCTGAGCTTATCCGCGGCCATCTTAATCGCGACCTCGTTATCCTCGTGCACGGCGGTAAAAATAAACAAGCCGAAGCGGAAGTCACTCAGATCGCGACCAATAGCATCGCCTGCAGCGCGGATCTTTGTAACGCTTTCGGCGAGTTGTTCGGGCGTGTACATGTAGGGCAGCCAACCGTCGGCGTACTTCGCGGCGCGATCCATTGCTGCATCCGCGCGACCAGAAATCCAAATCGGCGGGCGCGGCTTCTGAATAGGCAACGGCTTCAGACTGAAATTCTCGAGCGTCGTATAGCGTCCCTGATAGGTCACATCAGTCTGCGTCCAGGTCCGCGTGATGACTTCCAGCGCGTCGTCAGTACGTGACCCGCGCTGCTTAACCGGCACTCCACAGGCCTCGAATTCATTAGGGAACTCACCGCCCACACCGACGCCGAACATGTAACGACCATTGGACGCCACGTCGAGTGCCGCACCCATCTTGGCAAGGAGCGCCGCCGGGTAGAGCGGCACGAGCGTGATGGTGCTCATCAATCGGATGTGATTGGTCGCGCCCGCCGCCACCGACAGCGAGACGAATCCGTTGGCTGTATCGCCGTGAAAACTGACGTGTTCACCGCAACCGAGCACATCAAATCCCAATGATTCAATCTGCCGCGCCGAGTCTGCAACGTTGCGTACACCTCGCAATGCAGTGCCGAATTCAATCCCCGTACGGGCCATATTCCTACTCCCTATCCAAACTAATCAGACCGGCACCATAGCATCGCGAGCATCCTCTGCAAGGGTCGGCAGGCTGGCCCGCATTGACGGATAATGAACGTCACGAAATCCGATCAAAGACGACAAGGGACCAAAACATGCAAGGCATCGTGGTGCACGACTGGACAACATTTGATCAACTGAATATCGAGACATTACCAGTACCGCAGATTGATGAAGACAAGGTCCTGATTCGCGTCCAGGCGGCGGGTATCAGTTTCGCGACCAGTCTGGTCGTCGGCGGTAAATACCAGGTCAAGCCACCGCGGCCGTTCGTGCCCGGCACGGAGGTCGCAGGCATCATTGAAGCAGTCGGTCCGCGCGCGACACGCTTCAAAGTCGGTGACCGTGTTTGCGCGGTGGTGGACTGGGGCGCACTGGCTGAATTCGCCGTGGCGTGCGAGGTGAATGTCTACGCTATTCCCGACGCCCTTGAGTTTTGTCGTGCCATCAGTTTTACCAATTCCTACGCCACGTCGGCTGCAGCGCTGTGCTGGCCCCACCTACTCAACGTCAAAGCCGATGACTGGCTACTGGTGCACGGCGCAACCGGTGGCGTGGGCATAGCGGCAGTTGAGATCGGCAAAATCCTCGGCGCTCGAGTTATTGCCACCGCCGGCTCCTCAGCGAAGCTGGAAGTCGCGCAGTCGCACGGTGCTGACCATCTAATCAACTACGGCGAAGATGACTTCCGCGCGCGCGTCCTCGAACTCACCGACGGACTCGGCGTGAACGCCGTTTATGATCCGGTCGGCGGCGAGGTGTTCATGCAATCGTTGCGTTGCATGACCGCCGAAGCGCGCATCATGCCGGTTGGTTTCGCCGGCGGCGATGTACCGCAAATTCCGGCCAACCTGCTGTTGGTCAAAAATCTCATCGTGTGTGGCTTGAACATGGGCATTTATTTCGGCTGGGGGCCACGTGATTTGCGCTACGAATACGAGGAACGAATGCGCACACACATGCAGAAGTTGTTTGATTGGTTCGTTGCCGGTCACATCAACCCCCGCGTCGAGCGGACCTATCCTCTGAGCGACGCGTTCCAGGCGATGGACGACGTGCTCAATCGACGCGCCATGGGGCGTATTGCTGTGGTGATGGACGAAGAAGCACGCAGATTAGCGTGACCACATCGCACGCGGGATGTTCGCGCGCTGCAGTGCGCTCTCAATTCAGCGCCCGCCCTGACTCACTGTCAGTGCCTGTCGCGACCCTGAAACAATCTGGAGAAAACGATGGAGTGGCTTCCTAAACGCACGCTCGGCGCAGTCCTTGAACGTGCAGCAACGCAGTTTGGCGATCGCGAAGCATTGGTCTTTGAAGACCAATGCTGGACGTATACCGAACTGAACGCGCAAACCGATCGCCTCGCTAAAGGCTTAATGGCGCTCGGCGTCGAGCCCGAAGAGCGGGTTGCTGTATGGATGACGAATCGCCCTGAATGGCTATTGCTGATGTTTGCCATCGCCCGCGTTGGCGGCTGCATCGTGCCCCTGAATACCCGCTATCGCACCGACGACGTGGCGTACACCGTCACCCAGTCGCGCAGCGCGACGTTGATTACGCTCGCCAGCTCCGGCCCTATCGACTACCAGCAAATGTTGCTGGATTCGATGCCGGCCATCACGCGCAATCCAGACCATACGCTCAAGGTCGAGAACTACCCTGATTTGCGACGCCTGGTCGTGCTTGGCGATAAGCGCATCGAACACGCGTGCGGCTGGGAGCAACTGCTCGCGCTGGGTGACGACATCGATGATGGCGAGCTTCGCGCGCGTGCCGACGCAGTCGATCCTGACAAAATGATGATGATTGCCTACACCTCGGGTACAACTGGGCACCCCAAGGGCGTCATGCACTCACACATCCCGATTCGCAACAGCATGGAGCGCGCACAGATTTTCGGCCTGACTGCCAATGATGTACACATGAACTACTTGCCGCTTTTCCACATCTACGCCTATAGCGAGATCAGCATGATGTGCGTGCTCACTGGCGCGTGCCAGATTCTTATGGACGTGTTCGACGCCGACCGCGTGCTTGAACTCGCGGTACGCGAGAAAGCCACCATCCTGCACGGTTTCGAGGCACATTGGCTCGACTTGCTCAACGCACAAGCGGCCAAGCCTCGGGCCGTTAATATCCGCCTCGGCACCCTGCCCTCGGGCGTCGAGAGCACCATCCCCATCGCCGAGCAGGTCCAGGACGTGTTCTGTCCCACCGTATCCGGATTTGGCATGAGTGAGACCTGGGCTTTTGTTTCCGTCTCGAACCCATCCCACAGTCGTGAGCAGCGGGTCAACAGCTCCGGGTACCCGATGAACGACTATGCCTTCAAAGTAATCAATGTCGAGACCGGCGCAGAGCAGCCTGCGGGGGAGCTCGGCGAGTTGTGGGTCAAGGGGTACGCGGTGATGCTCGGCTACTGGGACCGCCCGGACGCGACTGCCGAGACTATCGACGCGCAAGGTTGGTTACACACTGGCGACATGGCGAGGGTGCGCGAGGATGGCATGCTGGTTTTCCTGGGGCGCTACAAGGACATGCTTAAGGTCGGTGGTGAAAACGTATCCCCTGCCGAAGTCGAGGCCTATTTGCGTGGCATGGATGAAATACTGGATGCGGCTGTGGTGGCTTATCCCGACCCTCGCCTCGCCGAGGTGCCTGTCGCCTTCGTGATTTTGCAGACTAACGCAGCGCTCACGGCGCAGACCCTGCTCGAACGTATGAAAGGACGCGTTGCGAGCTTCAAAATTCCTCGTCACGTGATATTCGTAGAATCGTTCCCGATGACATCGAGCGGCAAAATTCGCAAAGTCGAACTGCGCGCTCAGGCACGCACCGAGCTCGATCCAGCGGGCTAGTGGCCGCCAGCCCCTGCTGAGAAAAGCTGCGCGCAGCCGCCAATTCCCCCGCCAGCTGAGCGGCACGAGACCTCTGCCCCGGCCCATTTCGCGCTCTCCGACACGGCGCGCGGTGGGCTTAGCCCCACCGGCCAGACCGCTGGCGCATGACAAGGCATGACATTGGAACCGGACTACGCCAGAATCACTGCCTGAAGCGCACAGCCGGGGAGTAATGGCATGTCTTACGATCTAATTATCCGCAACGGTACCGTCGTCGATGGCACCGGTGCACCACGAATCCGGGCCGATGTGGCCATTAAAGACGGCCTGATTGCCGAGATTGGCGAAATCTCCGGCAGCGCGGAGCGAACCATTGATGCCACCGGCCTGATTGTCGCGCCGGGGTTCGTCGACCCACATACCCATTACGACGCCCAGATATGCTGGGACGACGTTACGTCACCGTCTTGCTGGCACGGCGTTACCACCGTAATGATGGGCAACTGCGGCGTCGGGCTCGCGCCCTGCCGACCTGAGGCGCACGAGATTGCAGCCTGGGACCTTGTCAATGTGGAAGCGATTCCCTTTGATGTCCTGAACCAGGGCGTGACCTGGGACTGGGAAACGTTCCCGGAGTACATGGAAGCGGCTGCGCGTCGCAACCCTGGTCTCAATCTGGGCTTCCTGTGCGCCCTCACACCGTTCCGCCACTATGTGTTGGGCGAAGAATCGATGGACCGCGCCGCCACCACCGAAGAGACCGACGATATCGCCCGCTTGCTGCGCGAATCGATGGAAGCTGGCGCATTTGGATTCACCACCACGTTCGCCGGTCAGCACGTTGGTTATCAGGGCCGGCCATTGGCATGTCGCCTGGCTAGCGATGATGAACTTCGCGCGTACTGCAAAGTTCTCAAAGATCTCGGTCGCGGCGCTATCGAACTCGCGTTGACCAACGAAGTATCCAGAATCGACGCATCCGAGCGTAAATTGCTCGATATGCTGCTGACCGAAAGCGGTCGGCCGGTGACCTGGCTCGCGTTGTTGAACCGCGACGACGACCCGGACGCAGTGCAAACCACACTCAAGGAAAACGCAGACTTAATCGAACGTGGTGGCATTCCGCAGTGCACGTGCCGGCCATTCATCATCCAGATCGATCTGCGCACGCCATTTATATTCGCCAACATGGACTGCTGGAACCCGGTCCTCAATCGCACCGTCGAAGAGCAAATCGAGATTCTGTCCGACAAAGGCTTCCGTGACGCATTCAGAGAAGCGCTCAAGCGCCCGCTGATTTTCTCGTCGCGCTGGAACGTCATGACGATTCTTGAAGTGAGCGATCAGTCACTGGCTGGCTATGTTGGTCGTAATGTCGCCGACATCGCCGCTGAGCGCGGCATGGACCCGGTTGATACCTTCCTTGACCTCGCGATAGAAGACCAGCTCGGCATGCAATTCAACTACGAATTGTTCAATTCCGATGAGAGCCGTATCCCCGAACTGATAACCGACTCCCGCTTGATGATCGGCCTTTCGGATGGTGGCGCGCATGTCGACGCGCTGTGCGACGCCGGCTATTGCACCTATCTGATTGGTACCTGGGTGCGCGAACAAGGCGTACTCACTCTCGAACGCGCAGTGCAACGGATTACCACCGAACCTGCGGCATTTTTTGGCATCACTCAGCGCGGGCGCATTGCGAAAGGACTCGCAGCAGATTTCGCGATATTTGATCTGGACACAATCGGTTCGAATAAAACGGGTGAGATGCGCTTCGACTTACCTGGCGGCGGTCGCCGTCTGGTGATGGAGGCACGCGGCGTTGAGTACACCGTCGTCAACGGAGAAGTTCTCTTCGAGCACGGTAAGGATACGGGCTCGCGTACCGGCCAGGTGTTGCACTCGGCAACCGCCTGACCGTCGACTGGGGCGGTAACGACGGGATTCGCACCTGTCGTTACTGCACTGGTCAGTCATTCAGCGTCGACCAAAATCAGGGACGACGCTGATCAAGCCGTTGCTTAACGGGTCAACGAATGTCCCGGGGCACGGACCGGAACTGCACCGCCGACCGCAAAGCGCCAGCCGCGGGCTCCCGTGTCCAGGCCGCCGCAATGCTATGCCGGGCGCCCGTTGTGGAGATCTCGGCTGCGGTTTGAGGCTGTAACAAAATTGCCGCTTGTTGCCGAATGAATCTGTTGGTTGGACATCGTCTTGTTCCTTTAAACTGCTATGGGCTCACTGCGAGCGTCGTGTAAAGCGACCGCCGCGACTTCTTATGCAAAGATAAAAAGCAAGCAGCGTGCCAAGATTGTCGAGATTCCCGCAAACGCGCCCGCCAGCGGCTGTTACCGTCAGTTGGGTTGCATGCTTGTGACACCCGTCACAAGCTTCCGCAGTCGACGCGTGCCAGCTCTCGCCTCCAACACCCGGCGTTTTGAGATTTTTTTGGCACGTGTCGTCACAAGGTGACGTAAACGGGCACTTGAGCGCCACGGGTGGCCATGAGACGAGATTCGATGGTGATGATTAAAGTGCTAATTGAAGCCTGTTGCGTGGCTGCGGCGCAGGTCATACTCAACACCGTTGAACGCGCCGGTCGCGCAGCCCGCGTGCGTAGCAGCGACCGTGTGCCGGAAATAGAAACTGACGGAGTCCGCTATGTCTACCGATAAAACCGACACCACTAGCCCAATATCTCGTGTCGATACGCGCCTGGTCCCACCGCGGCGCGTCCGCCAGGCCAAAGCTGTAGGCGTTGACGTTCGTCTCAATCAGGCCCGTCGCAGCTTTGCCGCGTTAGCTGCTGCCGCAGAAAGTCCGCCGCTGCAGTTTCGACACCAGTTTGAGATTGAAGGCCTGGAGAAGATTCGCACACTTAGATTGGGGAAGTTTCACGTCGCCGACGAAGCGACCGAGGAGCGTGTGGGCTTCACCTTATCGTTCGAATATCAGGGTCGTGATGCCTTAAAACATGTGACGGAGGCCGAAATCACACATAACGCATTGCGCAAGTCGCTCTACGCCCATGGTCTGGTGTTTCGCAGTGTCTCCTCGGCAACGGTCTTCAAGCTCGAAGTCAGCGCGGCCGTGCCAGCCTTTGTCACAGTCACCGCCGTGCCTGACGCCGCTGTGATCACGCTGCAAATGCATAACATTCTTACCCTCGGCGATGTGAACTACGACATTCCCGCCGATGCGCTCGATCGCAGAATGGTCGACGCCCTGATCGAACTGGTTGCGCGTGGCGACCGCGACTTCTTTGGCATTGTGCAAAAAAGCGGCAAACGCGCAGGTTGAATCGACGCCACACGCGCAATTAAATTAGTTTGCAGCGCTACTGCACACGCAATCATGGCGTCTGCGAAGCCACCGCAGCGCCCTCCTCGCGAGAGGTGCCGTTGACCGGGACGTCCATCGCCGCGCATCGCAGGCCCAGACATCCCCGTATGCAAACTCACAGCGTTCAACCTACAACGCAGGCTTAACCTGAGGAACTCTTATATGGATCTGGAATTTACCGACAAGTCCGTCATTGTTACTGGCGGCGCATCAAACATAGGTCGCGCTATCACGCTCGGTTTCGCACGTGAGGGCGCGCGTATCGTGCTTGGAGACATCGACACCGTCCAGGCGGAAATCGTTGCCGAAGAAGCTCGCGCCGCTGGCGCGGCAGCGATAGAAGTTGTCGCCTGTGACGTCACGCAGCTCGATCAGGTTGAGGCGATGTTCCAGCGCGCTGTCGATTTGTCCGGCACGGTTGATGTCCTGATCAACAACGTCGGCTGGGACGATCTGATGTTTTTCACGCAAACGACACCCGATTTCTGGCGAAAAATTATCGACATTAATTTCGTCGGCGTACTGAATTGTACGTACACCGCCCTGTCTATCATGGCCCCTGCCAATAGCGGCTCGATAGTCTCGATCAGCTCGGACGCCAGCCGCCAGGGGGAATCTCGTGAAGCGGTTTATGGCGCCATGAAAGCCGGCATCAACAGCTTCATGAAAACCGTCGCCAAAGAAAACGGCCGTAACGGTATTCGCTGCAATGTCGTCTGCCCCGGCGTTACGATTCCGGCCGATGACGAAGAAATTGGCAGCAACAGCATGTGGGTTAACAAGGATTCGATGTTTACTGCTGAGCAGCTGGAAAAGGTCGCCAAATCCTTGCCACTGAAGAAAATAGGTCGTCCGCACGAAGTAGCCAATGCCGTATTGTTTCTCGCTTCGAACGCTGCTGCAGGTCATGTCACCGGGCAGGTGATGAGCGTGAGCGGTGGATATTCGATGATCGGTTGAGGGAGCGACCACGCGTTGATCAGAGAAATCAGCGCGCACTGCGACGAAAACAACGCTGGGCGTGCAGCTTCGCGGCAGCGCGCTACGGCACAATGTAGTTATCTCAAATCGCCACTACGGCGTATCTAACCGGGGAGAATCCGTGAAAAAATATGAAGACTTGATCTACACCGTCGATGGCCGCACCGCGACCATCTGTATTAATCGTCCGGAGAAATACAACGCGTTTCGTCCACGTACGGTGGTGGAACTGCTGGACGCTTTCCTCACTGCTGGTTGGGACAAGGACATCGGTTCCATCATTTTTACCGGCGCTGGAGAAAAGGCGTTTTGTACTGGCGGCGATCAGTCCGATCATGGTGGCGGTCAATACGGCGACAACGACGCCCGTGGCCCGGTTGGCATGCCGGTGGACGAATTGCATTCAGCCATACGTGACGTCCCTAAACCTGTCATCGCCAAGGTGCGCGGCTACGCGATCGGGGGCGGCAATGTGCTCGCCGCAATCTGCGACCTCACAGTTGCCTCGGAAAACGCTATTTTCGGCCAGGTCGGTCCCAAAATGGGTTCCGTCGATCCAGGCTTCGGTACTTGCTACCTGGCCCGCGTGGTAGGCGAAAAGAAAGCCCGGGAGATGTGGTATCTGTGCCGACGCTATTCGGCTCCCGAAGCCCTCGCGATGGGTTTGTGTAACGCCGTCGTGCCCGATGACCAGCTCGACGCAGAAGTGGCTTCATGGTGCGCAGATATCAACGAACGCAGCCCGACTGCAATTGCACTGGCGAAGAAAAGCTTTAATGCCGACACCGAATCGATTCGTGGCATCGGCGGGCTGGCGATGCAGGCGCTGCGTTTGTATTACAACACCGAGGAATCCCAGGAAGGTGTGAACGCACTCAATGAGAAGCGCGCACCGGATTTTATGAAGTATTACAAATAGCGCGCCTGGCGACGCGTAGATCATGGCGGTCGGTAACCGAGTGGTTACCGACCTGCTGCGTGCCGCTGGAGCTTAACGCGGCGCCATTCTGATGGCGCCATCGAGACGCACACTTTCGCCGTTGAAATAACCATTCTCGACCATTGTCACGGCCAGATGCGCGAATTCCGGCGGTACGCCGAGACGCTTGGGAAACGGCACGGATGCCGCCAGCGCATTTTTGACGTTATCTGGTGCCCCCTGCAGCAACGGGGTATCAAAGATACCCGGCATAATCGTATTGACACGAATACCCTCGCTCATCAAATCCCGAGCGATTGGTAAGGTCATGCCAACGACACCCGCTTTGGAGGCTGAATAAGACGCCTGTCCCATCTGGCCGTCCTCAGCTGCGACACTTGCGGTGTTAACAATCGCGCCGCGCTCGCCGTACTCGTCGACCGGGTCAAGCGTCATCATGCCCGCAGCGGATATCGCGATACAGCGAAACGTACCGAGCAGATTGATTTGCACAATCAACTCAAAGGCCTCCATCGGGAAAGTCTTGATAGCACCCGTTTTCTTGTCCCGCCCGGCGGTCTTAAAGGCGTTACCAGTACCGGCGCAGTTAACCAGAATGCGTTCCTGACCGATGGCCTCACGCGCTTTAGCGAAGCCCGCTTCGCAATCTTCCTGAGAAGTCACGTTGACTTTGCAGAACACTCCGCCGAGCTCGCTGGCCAGCGCTTCGCCGGCTTCAACGTTGAGATCAAGCAATGCCACCTTGACGCCTTGCTCGGCAAGCAGACGCGCGGTAGCCGCGCCGAGTCCTGATGCACCGCCGGTAATAACGGCAGATACGGATGAATCCAGTTTCATAGGGTCTCCCTTGGGTATCGAAAGTTAACCGTTCCATCCGTGTCAAAAATTTGGACGGGTTCGTACCATAACGCCACGACCGCTGTGGCAGTCATCTTGATGACAAGTCAGATCGGTAAAAAATTGTAGCGGCATTATTGCCCGAGGAGCGCTCCCGACTCCACAGTTGATCAGGTCGGTGTCCCCAACCCAGCGGGCCGGCGGCGCAGCCCGCGCGCGATCCAGGCGGCAGCGCCGGACAACACACCGCTGACAGCAGCGATTAAAAACGGCAGCGAATAGCTACCCGTCAAATCAAACAAATGGCCAGCCAGCCAGGGCCCGGTTGCGCTGCCCATTGCACTGCCAAGTAAGCCAACGCCCAGAATGGAACCGAAATTGGGCCCGCGGAAGCGATCGCTAACCATCGCTGGCACGAGGGTGGCCGTGGCGGAGTAGCCGACGCCAAGCATCACCGCGAACAGGTAGGACAAGGGCACTGAGCCATGCTTGCCGGCCAAATGCAGCACGTAAATGCTCGACACCAGAATGGCGATGCCGGCGACGAATACGACTTCACGTTCGATCCGATCGGAAAGCCATCCCCCGCCAGTTTTTCCGACCACGCTGGACGCCCCGACCAGCCCCACGACACTCGCCGCAGTAATTGCCGCAATGCCGTGGTCAACGAGAAACACCACTTGATGAACATGTAACGTTTGCGAGCACACGCTGCCGCAAAAATACGCGACCACCATCAACCAGAACGGTGCCATCCGCGTCGCTTGGCGAACGGTAACCGAAGCGCGTGGATCGATTGGTGCGTCGGGCTGGCGATCACGCAATCGGACGTGCGCGGGGACCACAAAGTACAAATACAGCGCACTCGGAACGATCATACCGCTACACAGAATAGCCAGCGCACGAAAGGCGAAGCGCCAACCGTAGGCGTCGATCAAATACTGCACCAGTGGCACAACGACCAACATGCCGACGCCGATACCGGATCCGACGATACCGAGCGCAAGTCCGAGGCGATGCTGGAAGCGTCGCTGGACCTGCACTACAGCCGGCGTCCAGCCACAGGTGGCCACTGCAAGAGCGGTCATGAATCCGAAGCCGAGATAAAGATGCCAGGGTTGAGAAATCCAACTGTCGGCGAGCAATGCCGCACCGAGCACAACGCCGCCGCAGGCCATTAGCAAGGCGGGATGAAAGCGGTCGCATAAGTGACCCAGGATGGGATTGCTCAGTCCTTGCACAACGGCAAACAGCGAAAATGCGCCGGCCAGAACGGAACGGCTCCAGCCAAATTCATCGAGCAAGGCAACGAGAATAACGCTGTATGCATACCACACGCCGTAGGCCAGCCCCAGGCTGGTAGCGAGCAGCGCGAGAATTAATTTGCCGTCGTGGCGTCGCGTTGGGGATGGTGAAGCAGAGCGCATGGCGTCGCCGCAATTCGCGCCTCCGGCGCTCAAAAGTTCAGGGGGCGCAGTTTACGCAACCCGACCGGCAAGTGATATGCGTGGAGTTCGATTTCCGTGCTGCGCAGGGGCTGCTGGGCACTCTGTAGTGCCGAGCCGATCCGGGCCCCAGCAGCTTCTGGACTGCTACTCCCAGTGATCCCAATGACTGACCTCGGATAGCGGTAAACGCTTCGCCGGTTTCAGGTCGCCCCCGGTCAGCCACGCAACCGGCAGGAGGGCGGCCTGAGTGTAATTGTCCGGGATGCCAAGCAGCTCGGAAATCTCGCGTTCGAACAGCAGATGCAGCGACGTCCAGGAGCTCGCGACACGCCGTGCGCGCAGCGCCATCATCAGCGACCAGGTAGCCGGCATAATCGAGCCCCACATGGAAGCTTGCGTGAAAACATCATCAGTTTCGAAACGCCCTTCGATGCAGGGGATAATGAGTAGCGGTACACGCTCCATGTTCGCCATCAAAAAGCCGGCCGATTTGATCATGGCCTCGCGCTGACTCTGGCGCATGTCGTTGCTTTCATACTCGCGAGCAGCGGTAACGCCAGTCCGCGTGAGCCCGGTTTTGCCGGCCGCATAGAGTTCCGCTCCCTGGCGATAATAGTCCGCGATCTTCGCGCGTAGATCGGGGCGCGTGACCATCATGAAACGCCAGGTTTGAGTGTTTGCTCCGGTTGGTGCCTGCAGCGCAATCTCGAGCGCCTCGTTGATAAGCTCTCTGGGGACCTCGCGCTCAACGTCCAGGCGCATACGCACACTACGCGTAGTGCTCATCACATGATTGACGCTCGCTAGATCAATCGGGAATAAGTCGTCAGAACTCATGCGGTACTCCTGGTCATCTAAATTCCCAATTGTCGCGCGGCCAGATCTTTCATGATTTCCTCCGAGCCGCCACCAATCATCATCACTTTAACTTCACGATAAATGCGCTCTGCGCGGGTCCCGCGCATGTAGCCCATGCCACCGAGTATTTGTACGGCTGTGTCAGCGCAAAATTGCATGGCCTGTGCCGTAGCCACCTTCAACATACTCGTGCGCGCAACCATCTCGGTCGCACTACCGCGCTGGTTTTGCACACAATCTGCAAGCTCGTAGGTCAGCGTACGTGCCGCGTCGACGCGCATTGCCATATCGACCAACTTGTGGCGAATAACCTGGCGCTGGGCCAGGGGTTGTCCGAACGTCTGGCGGCTGCGCGCCCATTCCACCGCCTCGTCCAGGCACACTTGCGCAAACGTACAGGCCATCACGGAAAGCGCGAGTCGCTCCGAGTTGAAGTTCAGCATGATGGATTTAAAGCCCTCATTCTCCGTTCCGACAAGATTTCCCGCCGGGATTCGGCAGTCCGTAAAACGAAGTGTCGCCGTATCTGATGACCACCAGCCCATTTTGTCGAGCTCGCTCCGTTCCAGGCCCGCAGGCTCTCCCTCAACAACGATCAGGGATATCCCGCCAGGCCCTTTGGTCGATGGGTCGGTACGTACCGCGGTGGTAATAAAATCAGCCCGCATCCCGGAGGTGATAAACGTTTTCTCGCCATTGAGAATGAAATCATCGCCGTCGCGAATCGCGGTCGTGCGCAGATTCGCGACGTCCGAGCCACCTGAGGGTTCACTGATAGCCAGCGCCGAAATCTTCTCGCCCGCTAGAACCGGCGGCACCACGCGCTGCTTCAAGTCCTCGCTTCCGGCTGCGAGGATGGGTGGCAAGCCAATACCGTGCGAGTACAGTGCCGCACTCACGCCGCCGCTGCCCGCGCGCGCAATCTCTTCACCGGCGATGATTTTGTAAAACTCATCACCCGGCGTACCGCCGTACTGCTCCGGGAAACCCACACCAAGCACACCAAGTTCGCCGGCCTTTTTATAAAGCTCGCGCGGAAACCCGCCAGCTTCGTCCCAGGCGTGCACAAACGGTGTGATTTCCTTACTAACGAACGCACGCAAGGCGTCGCGGAACTGCTCGTGCTCGGTGCTGAAAAAATGGGGCGACGGAACCGCTTCGAAAAACATCTGTTGTGCCTGGTTAGGGTTTAGGTCGTTATAGCGTCGTACTGCGCGCGAGCACAGGCGATAGCATCTTGTAGAACATCCGGATAGGGCCGCTCGCGTTCTACAGCAGACAGGATTTCGATGCCCACTGGTCCCCGATAGCCCTGCGTCTGAACGGCGTGCAGGAACGCGGGCACATCGAATGCGCCGCGTCCGCAATGCAAGCGCTGATTGACCGTATCCTCGAACATGCTGCCGACGAGTTCACTCGCGGCATCGTTAATTTCCAGATGATGGATCAGTCCGGACGGAATGCTCGCCACATCTGTATACGCGTTGCCACCGCGCGCCATGTGCCAGATGTCGATCAGCAAGCCTCCGTTGTCACAGTTCGCCCCGCCAACCAGCTCAACTGCCTGGCTGACTGTTGCGACATTGCTCCATGGCATCGGCTCAAGCACGATGCCGGTGCCGACTTCGGCCGCACGCGCGCACAACGAAGTGAACCGTTCAAGCATGTGCTCCAGCGGCCAATCACGCGCGTCCATATCCGGCCCCACTTTGATGTGGCGCGCACCGAGTGCATCCGCGGCACTGAGCAACTCGGTGAATACGCGCTCGGCTTGCGTGCCGTTCGCACCGTCCTCCAGCCAACCGACCAGAAATTCAAACTCGAGATGGATCAGGCCGCAGTCAGCGAGGATCGCCTTCATGTCCGCGAAACTATAATTCGAGCGCACGCGCATCAAATCTGAATGCATCATGCCGATGCCACGAAACCCGGCGGCCGCGGCAGCCTCCGCTCGCGCGCGAAAATCGTGTGGACTGGCTTCTTCTTCCGGTAGTCCGAGCGGCACGACCTTGCCAGCGTGGAGCCAGTAAGTAGCAACGAAGTCGGGATAGGCAGAGTCAGCCATGGGGGTGCGCTTCCGAGTGGTAATTGAGACCGGGCGACAGTGACACGGGCAGCGCCTTACGCTCGCCAGTCGCCACGCGCCAACGCACTATGGCGTCAACATGACCTTGCAGGCAGATTTATCGCTCTTCAATGATTCAAATGCTTGCGGGAACTCCGCGAACGTGACGCTACGCGTCAACATCGCCTCGGGATTGATAATCTCACGGTCGAGTAAATCGAGGGTCAACTGAAAGTCCTGGCGTCGATAACAAAAAACGTAATTAACCTGCAGCTCTTTGGTAATGGCCTTGACCGGAACAATGGTATCGGCCGCCATGCACACCCCAACAATCACAATCCGTCCGCCGGTTGGCGCGTAGTTCATCGCTAGTTGCTGGGTTCCCGGTAGCCCGATGCATTCGATGACCACGTCGGGGCGACGTCCGGCGTGCCGTTTGAAGCTACCAATCACATCTTCGCTGGTCGCGTTGACGCTTGCAGTAGCACCAAGCCGCTCAGCCAGGGCAAGGCGCTCAGGTACGCGATCAGACACCACCACGTGTTGAGCGCCAAAGTATCGACACCACAACGCGGTGGCGAGACCGATTGGCCCAGCCCCCATGATCAATACATTCTCGCCGGGGCTGAGGCGCGCGGCGTGCACACCGTGCAGCGCGACGGCCAACGGTTCGACCAACGCGCCAAACTGCCAGTCAACGCCGGTCGGCAGGTGCAGCGTGTCGCTGCTGCCGACGCGCACGAACTCGGCGTAACCACCAGGTTCCTGGCCCAGTCCTACAGACCGAACGCTAGCGCAGCGATGGCCGTTGCCGGACAAACAGGCCAGGCATGTTCCGCAGGCAATAAAAGGCAGCGCCGTTACCCGCTGTCCGGCTTTGAAGGACTTCGCCGCAGCACTGCCAACTTCGACCACTTCACCGCAGAACTCATGGCCCATGACCGCACCAGGTGGTAATGGCGCCATGCCGCCATCCGCGGCGTGCACTTCCGCCATGTGCAAATCCGAGCCGCAAATGCCACAGCTCTTGACGGCGATGATGACCTCATCGGCCGCCGCTTCCGGGACCGGCACCTGTTCGACCGTGAGCTGCTCACCGGGCCGATGGAAAACTGCGGCACGCATGGGCTAGTCGCTCTTCATAATGACGGTTTGATCGAAATCGTCATCCGAGCCGAGGTGTTCCTCGAAAAACGCCAGCGTGCGCTCTTTGGCAGTGGCAGCACTGGTCGCATCGTAGCTACCGCGTTCATCGCAATTGAAACCGTGATCAGCGTCGTAGACAAAGACCTGCACATCGGGTTGGGCGCTGCGCACGGTCTCAACATCGGACATCGATATGTGCGCATCCTTCTCGCCGAAATGCATCATCACCGGGCATTGCGCGGTGAGCGTGGCATGACCCGCAATGCCGCCACCGTAGTAGGCGGATGCGGCGGTGACGCCGTTTAGTTTGCATGCCGACAGCCACGTCAACAAGCCTCCAAAACAGTAACCGACAACACCCACCTTGCCGTGTGCTGCGGCTGCGTCGAGTGCTGCCTGGACGTCGAGCAATGTCTGCGCCATGTCCATATCCTGGAAGGCGAACTTCAGGCCCTTGTCGAAATCAGTCTGATCCGTATAGCCGAGTTCAACGTTGGCCTCACAGCGATCGAATATTTGCGGTGCGATAGCGGCGTAACCGTCTTTGGCATATCCGTCGACAACCGCGCGGATGTGACTGTTGACGCCGAATATCTCCTGAATGACCACAACTGCGCCGTTTGGCACCCCGGCAGGAAGCGCCTCATAGGCGCCGAACGTATGACCGTCGGCGGCAGTTAGCTGTCGTTGTCCCATGTCGATTACTCCGGTTTCGATGGTGAACGAACGATTGAACAAAGCTTTGCGCCGTAAATCAACTGGCACTTGCTCGCCGCCTGTGTCCGCCAAAGAGTAATCAGGTCCGCACTAGTGCCAGTTTTCTGTGCGGCGACACGTCACGGGCCGGCGGCGGCATTCGACCGCAGTCTGGGGGTGGCTGCCGGGCAACTACCAAATTGCCTCTCTTCCACATACTGTTAGAATCGCAGCAACCGCCAATAGAGCCGAAGGAGACGCCCAAGTGACGCGAGTATTCAGGTTTCTCACTGTCGCACTTATCCTGAGCTGTTGGTGCATGACCGCCAACGCCGATTTGGCGGCCGAAAAGCTCACTGTCGAACCACTCAAACCTGCGACGCCGCATCGTTTGTATTTGTCCGATTTGGTCCTTGCGCACGTGATAGACGGCCGCATCCACGTTATCGACGGTGAGAATTTCGACTACCGCGGCCTGATTTCCACCGGCATGTTCGGCATCACCGCCCTGTCGCCAGACAGCTCGGAAATGTACGTCGCGACCTCCTATTACACCAAGCGCAACCGCGGCAAACGCTTCGATCAGTTCGAGGCGTATTCGACGACCGACCTCACACTCAAAACTGAAATCGAAATCCCCGCCAAGCATGCCCAGGCGCTGGGCTACAAAGGCACCATCGTCGGTTCACATGACGGACGCTTCGTGTTCATCCAGAACGCAACGCCGGCCAGCTCGATCACTGTGGTCGATCGCAAAGCGGAGAAATTCGTCACTGAAATCGCTACCCCCGGCTGCTGGATTTCGTTACCTGCAGCGAGCAATTCCAGGCGCGTCTCGACCTTGTGTGGAGACGGTACGCTGCTCACAGTGACGTTGGACGAGAAAGGCGAGTCAGCCAGTCAACAACGCAGCGCGAAACTGTTCGATGCAGAAAGCGATCCGCTGTTCGTCCAGTCTGAGCGCATTGGTGATACCAATTACTTCGTCTCCTATCAGGGCAATGTGCACGAACTGAATCTCGGCGGCACAGCGGCAACCAGCGAGCGAACGTGGTCATTGCTGAACGAGCAGGATAAATCGGAGCATTGGGCGCCTGGCGGCTACCAGTTGCTGGCCGTGCACGAGAAGACCAGACGTCTGTACGTTGCCATGCACGATGGTGCGCGCGACGGCAGTCACAAACAGCCCGCCAAAGAAATTTGGGTCTTCGATATCGACTCCAGGCAGCGCATCGATCGTGCGCCTGGCGGCAATGCGGTGGCGATGACATTAACCAAGGAAGACTCACCAGCACTGTACGTGTATGACGGCATGCACGCGAAGTTTCACAAATACCAGACCACGCCGAATCTGAAGCCGATCGCCGAAAGTCCGACGTTCGGTGAGTTCGCAGGTCTCGTCGAAAGCCATTAAGCATGAGTCTCGATATCGTTCTGATAGAAATTTGTATGGCGAGCATCGCGATCATATTTTTGCTGGGCGCATGGCAAAAACTCCGCGACGTCATGGCCTTCGAAATCGCACTGGAGGCTTACGAGCTGGTGCCCCCGCAATTAACCAAGGTCCTCGCCTGGAGCCTGCCTCTGCTCGAGATCTGCGCCGCGATTTGTCTGGCAATCAGCGCAACACGCGAGTTGGGTGCAGCTCTGGCGTTGGTTTTGCTGACTATAGTGACCGGTGCAGTAGCCATTAACCTGCTGCGCGGCCACACCGATATCGGGTGCGGCTGCGGCGGTCTGGAAGACGAACAGACGCTGTCCTGGGCCTTGGTCGGACGCAACGTGATTATCAGTGTCGGCGTGCTGGCCGGACTATCAAATCCCGCCACACGCGCGCTGAACGGACTGGATTATTTCACCATTACAGCTGGCTCACTGTGCTGCTACGGACTCTACGTCCTGAGTAACCAGCTCATCGCCAACCAACCGCGATTAATCAGCCTGAGGGCAAACCAGTGAACGAAGCGCTACTGGTCGCGGTAGTCGTACTGTGGGTGATCGTGGTCGCGCTGGTTATCGCGGTGTTTGCTCTTGCCCGACAAATTGGCATCCTGTACGAGCGCGTTGCGCCGATGGGCGCGTTGATGCTGGATGATGGACCGGCGGTCGGCGAGCAAGCTCCGCAATTCAATCTTGCGACGCTGTCGGGCGCACGCATCGACATCGCCAAACCCTCGCAGCTTGGCGATTTGGTATTCTTTCTTTCGCCAACCTGTCCGGTGTGCAAGAAACTCATTCCGGTGCTGCGCTCGATCCAGAAAACCGAAAGCGAAACTGTCAATGTCATCCTCGCCAGTGATGGCGATGAAGCGCGCCAACGCGCGTTTTACACCAAAGCGGCACTCGAGGATTTTCCGTACGTGCTTTCGAGCGATCTCGGGATGGCCTTCAAAGTGGGCAAACTGCCTTACGCAGTGCTGCTGAATCAGGCTGGCGTTGTACAAGCCAAAGGCCTGATCAATTCGCGCGAACAACTTGAAAGCCTGTTTACAGCGCGCGATCTGGGCGTGGAATCAATTCAGGAATATCTGCAGAAAGCGTGAGTCAACGCGACGCGGGCAAAAGGGATTAGATTATGAAATGGTTTGACGACTTTTTTGAACGACAGACCCGCACCGTCGCACAGCAAACTTCGCGACGAAGCGCCTTGCGTCGAATGGGAAAATATCTCGTCGGCACCGCGTTCATCCTGCCCGTACTGCCCTTCGATCGCTCGCCGCGAGCACAACACGGTGCGGTCTCGGATGGCAAACACGATCCGCTCGACGACCAACGTTGCGAGTATTGGCGCTATTGTTCCCTGGACGGGCACTTGTGTACCTGTTGTGGCGGTAGCATCACCAGTTGTCCACCTGGCACTGACCCATCCGCGGTCACGTGGATCGGCACCTGCCAGAATCCCGAAGATGGTAAACACTACCTCGTCAGTTATAACGATTGCTGCGGCGTAGCTTCATGCGGACGTTGTTTCTGTAATGAGAATGAGGGCGAACGGCCGGGATATCGCATGGGCGTGCACAACGACGTGAACTGGTGCATGGGCAACGAATCAAGCGTTTATCACTGCACGGTTTCGATCATTCTTGGCGTATCGGGCAAATCTGGCTAATTTGATGTCGCCGCGCACCTGCTGCGCCAGCCTCGTTTGGGGGCTGTGTCTCATGTTGCTCGGCGTCGGTGTCGCACCTGCGCAGGAACCGGCGCTCAACTATCTGCAGTATTGTGTTGGCTGTCATATGCAGGACGGCTCAGGTTCGGCTGCTAACAATGTCCCGGACATGCGCGGCACCATCGGACACTTCGTACAAATTCCGCAAGGACGTGCGTTTTTGATTCAGGTCGCCGGTGTTGCCCAGGCGCCAATACCAGCCAACGAGCTCGCTGCGTTGATGAACTGGTTGTTGCCGACCTTGAGCGCCAACGAAATGCCCGCCGAGTTCACGCCCTATAGCGCCGCGGAAGTGGCGCAGCTGCGCTCGCTGCGGCCGGCGGATCTGCCCGCCATGCGCGCACGGCTGATTCAACAATTGTCATCATTGGGATACCCGGCGGGTGATTATTGATCGCAGCGCAGTCCGAGAGTGCGCAAGCTCTCTTCGTTGACGTCGCGATATATTCAGGCCGCCTTCGAAAGCCTCGCGCCGGTTTCCCGGCAATTCATCCCGGACACGGCTGCGCGTTTGAGTTGGTGATGCGGCGATGATTATTGTGGACAGGCGTCTTGCGACTTCTGTGCGGCGCCTAGCAGGCCTTTCTGAAATCAGCTGAGGAGAATCGATACGATGACCGTCAATTACATGGATGCCATTCGCCAGCGCTACGAGCGCCTCGGCTACACGGCCTATCGCTGGTTCGTCACTGACGAAACCCCAGCCTGGCAAAAATTATCCGTGCCGTTGGATAAGGCGCGTCTGGGCATGCTCTCGACATCAGGCGCGTACGCCGTCGGCCAGGTTGCATATCACTATAAAGACGATACATCGATTCGCGCGATTGCGAGCGACACGGCAAGCGCCGATTTACGCTTCTCGCATATCACGGAGAACTACCTCGTCGATCCGCGCAAGGATCCGAACTGCATCCTGCCAATCGATACGCTGCGCAAGCTGGTTAGTGACGGGACTATCGGGTCTCTCGCTGACAAAGTTTATTCATGCATGGGCGGCGTTTATTCGCAGCGGCGTATTCGCGATGAAACCGCGCCTGCGATCCTCGAACAGTTTCGCGACCAACAAATCGATTGTGCGTTATTGGTCGCCATGTGACCCGTCTGCCATCAGACCGTGTGTCTGGTAGCTCGTCACCTTGAAGCAAACGGTATTCCGACGCTCTGTCTCGGTTCTGCCCGCGACATCATGACTGCCGGGCGTCCGCCACGCGCCGCGTTTGTCGATTACCCGCTCGGCCATAGCGCCGGCAAACCTTTCGATCGCGACGATCAGCTCGCGGTCGTGAAAGCTGCACTGCAAGGCTTCAATACGCTCACTCAACCGGGTCAGATGCTAACGCTTCCTAACCGCTGGGATAACGACGACTGGATCGCCGACGCTGGCTCAAACCAGGGTGATGATACGCGCCAACCGCGCGACGAATCGCCGCAGTTTCAACTAGCGGCAGATCGCGAAGCCGCTCTCGCCACCGGCGCGTTATAGCTGCATTGGTTCGCGCTGGGCCGCCCAACCGTCCGCAAGGGTGGTCATGGCGTGGATGTGGACAATCTCGCGCTGAATCAGCCAGTGCTGGTCGCGGCGCACGAAGCCCCAGTCGTAGGTTCCCCAGCCCAGCACTGAGATATCGCCAAGATCCTGGGTCACGTGCCAGTACATGAATGCCGTCGCGTTATCACCTTCGACCTTAATGTCTTCGTTAGCGTAATAACGGCGTGGGTTATCAAACCGAGCCCAATACGTTTCGAAAAACGTCATAATCGCGCCCGCCCCATGATGCTCAGCCTGCCACGCGGGCACACCGAGGTAGGCGTCGTCGGCAAATATCTCGCGCAACACCTCGACGCGTTTTTCGTCGACACCAATCGCGTACCGCGACAACACAGCGCGAATATCATTAATTGCGCGTAACGCACCGACTTCTGTTTCAAGCGCAGCCAGTCGCGCTTCAATATCGTTCATAGACAAACCCCCTCATAGTTCCGGTTGGCGGCTTTCGCATTCGGTGACAAAGGCACTCAATCGCTCGCAGAGCAGACTGTCGCCATCGTTGAATCCCTCAATCACCGAAAAATGATGGCAGTCTTGTTGCTCGGTATAACGGCCGTTCAGACCTGCGCCATTCCAAGCCGCAATAAATTCTTGTGACTGGCGCTGAAACTCGGCCGATTCGAGTCCACCGACATCTGCGACCAACGGCGCGCTCGAATCCGGGATATGAAACTGCGGACTCTCGCGCCGAACCATGTCGCCATCGAGTTGCAACATCGGTTGCAACCACGAATAACGCAGCGGCCGCAAATCGAACAATCCGCTGAGCGCATAACCGCCTTTAAGCAGGTTAGCGGGCAGTCCGTAGTCAGTTGCCCAGTCAGTCGCGAGTAATCGCGCGACCTGATGCCCGCCGGCAGAATGTCCGGCGACGAAAATTCGCTCTGCCGAGCCATTGAAACGCGCCGCGTTGCGATATATCCACGCCACCGCAGCGCGACTCTGACGGGTGATCTCCGCAATCGTGACCTGCGGACACAGCGCGTAATTGGTGATAACCGCGGTCATGCCTCGTGCGACCAGCCCGCGCGCCGCGAAACTGAATTCCTTTGCACTCAGGCGTCGCCAATACCCGCCATGGATGAACACAACGATAGGCGCGTCCGGCTGTGGTGCGGGGAAGATATCCATCGTTTCAGGCCGGGTCGGTCCGAACGATTCATCCAGATGGCAGGTCAGGTCAGCGCGCGCCCGTGCGCTTTCGTTGATGAAAAAATCAAACCAGCGCGGGCCGTCGGCAATCGATAGTTCAACGTTGTACTCGGCGTCAATCTGGTCCTGGCTGGTGAATTGTCGATAGAGCATGATCTGATCTCTGTTGGGTTAGGTCGCACCAGGCTGCGGGCCGGCGCACGCAGAATCTCGAGCCGCTTCAGCTGGCGACAAAAGAAATCCGGGCACCGAGCGCTGCTGCAGGTTCGATATCAACACGCTCATCATTGCGTGTCGCGAGTGGCGAATCGTGCCAGACGTCCACATCACGGCTGCGCAGTAACAGCCGGTAAGGACCCGGGCCCTGCTCCGCTAGTTCACGGGTCTGCTCGGCGTTCTGCGGTTCGCTCACGCGCAACGTAAACGCTCCCAGCACGTAGCTGACCGCTGCTGGCGTCGCGCTATCCGCTTGCATACCCAGACCTTGTTCGTACAAACGCCGCGCCGCACTCAAGTCGGCAACCAGCAATTCAACACCTGCCACTCCGCACGCGCCGTTAGCGTGTTCGCCGGGCGCATCCCAGGCCAGCCGTTCACTATCTGGAGTTTCCCACTCGATCAGAAACGGCCACGGTTTGCGCCACGGTGATCCGCCCGGGATAACCAGGCGCCAGGCCAGGCACCGCCCATCCGGTCGTTCGCGGTCCATCGCAAACGGGCCCACTGCAGCTTGGTCGATGGTGCCAAGGCCAGCGGCCTCCTGATCAAGATCCGAACTCGCCAGCACGAAACCAACCAGGCCGCTGGCATGCCCCAGGTAGTCTGCCAACTCCGCACCAAACGGACCGCTGGAACGCGCCTGTGCGACATCCTCTACGGCCAGTAACTCAAGATAATCGAGCCCAAAGCGCACAATGGCATTCTGCGTCCCGATAGAAGGGTGGCGTCCACCGGCGGCAACATCAAAGCCGAGTGCGGCAAATGCGCTGAGCGCGGCCGGAATGTCAGGAACTGCGATAACCGCGTGATCGAACCGACTAATCATCCGCATAACCCCGGTAGGACTTGCTCCGTGACACGGTCGAACTGATCCCGCTCGTCGTGGCCAATCAGGCGCAAGGTGATCGTTGTGGCCCCGGCTTCGGCGAACTTGGCGATTTCGTCGATGCAGCGTGAGGGCTCACCAACGGCTACCCAACGCTCAAGAAAATCACGGTCATAATCGACGCCGTAGTAGTCACGCAAATAGGCCGCCGTCGTTGCCATCCCTGCCTCGCGGTCGTCGGTCACACGAATGTTGTAGTACAGGCACACCTCGAAGTCCTGCGCGAGTTCACGCCCGATGTCATCCGCATAGCGCCTTATGTCGGCAAAGTTCTCGCGCAAGCTTTCGACCGTGTTGGCGGTCGTCATCCAACCATCACCAAGGCGCGCGACCCGTTGCAAAGCAGACGCTTTCAGTTTCGGGAAAGCAGGATTGGGATTCGCCGTGACCCAAATAGGTAAGGGTCGCTGCAACGGGCGCGGCATGACGGTGATACTGTCGAAATGATTGAACTCACCGTGGTAGCTCGCCGATTCTTCCATTGAGATCAAACGCATGATCTCGATAGCTTCCTCCATCCGTTGGCTGCGGCTATCGGGGTCAACACCAAAAGCAGCAAATTCCTCAGCGAACTGGCCACCGCCGGCTTCTTTTTGTCCCTGACACGCAACGAAGATCGAGCGTCCCTGACACATGAAATCAAGGCTTGCCCATTGATACGCCATCAACAGTGCATCACGCAGCGGCGCACTCGCCATACAGCCGACGCCGAGCCGCACACGGCTGGACACCGCTGCCATCGCCCCGAGCGCGACCATCACATCGAGGCGAGGTTTAGCGAATATCGAATCGCCCAACCACACGGAGTCCCATACCGGCGCGCGATCCGCTGCGGTGGTGAGAGCGAGCATCGACGGTACGTCGGACATACCCAACACAACGCTCCGATTAGATAAAGTCAGGCCGAATTTTGACGCCACCATGAATGTTCCTCTGAATGCGAATACTGCACATTCACAATACCGTATTTGCGACCTGCACTCCGCACGACGAGTTGCCTGGCGTCCGTCCTCGCTGCTCCGACAAAAAGTGCTACTCCGCCCGCACTCGTTAGCACTTGACGTGCAGGCTAGTTCAACCAATACTTAACTTAATGGTTAAGTTTAATACAAACACCCTCGACAGCGTTTTCGCGGCCCTGGCCGACGGGACCCGCCGAGCGATTGTGGCCGAACTCGCAAGCGGCGGAGAAATGAGTATCAGCGCGCTGGCGAGCCCATTTCCGATTTCACTACCAGCGATCATGAAACATCTGAACGTCCTCATCGACGCCGGTCTGGTAGTGCGCGAGAAGCGTGGGCGTACCGTGCATTGCCGCTTGAATGTCGAGCCGCTCGGGGAAGCTGATGAATGGATTAGTTTTTACCAGCAGTTCTGGGCCAGCCAACTCGATAGCCTCGAAGAATTTCTGGAGCAAACGTAATGTCAGCACACGCAGCGGCCACCGTAGAAGACACCGGCTTTTCACTGGAACGGCGGTTTGCCGTGACGCCGGAACGCCTGTGGGCGGCCTGGACTGACCCGGACGCGCTCAGCCGCTGGTTCGGCCCGCGCAGTGCCGAAGTCCTGGAAAGTCACGTCGACCTACGCGTCGGCGGCCGCTACCGCATCGTCATGCGTACCCCAAACGGCGAAACCCTCGAAGTTGGCGGTGCTTACCAGGAGGTCGAGCCGCCCCATACCTTAAGTTTCAGTTGGGCCTGGAGCGGCACACCCGAGCGCGAATCGCTCGTGACCGTGCGCCTCATCGCCACGACTGGCGGCACGGAACTGACCTTAAACCACAATCGACTATTTGACCGCGACACCACCGAGCTACATCTCGCAGGTTGGTCAGAATCGCTGGAAAAACTCACCGCCTGTGTAGGCTAATTTATCGCCACCAATCTATCCCGCCCTTTGTGAAAGGAGAACGCCATGACTGCACCGCAAGTTGTTTCACGAGAACAATGGCTGGCTGCGCGCCAGGAACTACTCGCCGAAGAAAAAGCGTTTACACGGCAGCGCGACGCACTAAGTGCCGCACGGCGTGCGTTGCCGTGGGTCAAGCTCGAACGGACCTATAGCTTTGCAAGCCCCGACGGTGAGAAATCGCTGGCTGAATTGTTCGGCAATTGCAGCCAGTTGGTTGTCTATCATTTTATGTTTGACGACGACTGGGAGGCGGGCTGTAAGAGTTGTTCATTTTGGGCCGACAATTACAACGGCATTACCGAACATTTGCTCGCGCGCGACGTGCGGTTTGTGGCGGTATCAAAAGCACCACTGGCCAAACTCGAAGCCTTCAAAGCGCGCATGGGTTGGCGCTTCCCGTGGGTGTCCTCACCCGACAATGAATTTGGCCAGGATTACGGCGTCTCGTTCACCCCGGCGCAACTCGAAGCCGGTGATGCAACCTACAACTTTGGTTCGAGCCCGGCGCGCATGGGCGAGCTACCCGGCCTGAGCGTGTTTTCCAAGGAGGATAACGGCAGCATCTATCACACGTATTCCTGCTACGGCCGCGGGCTCGATATCCTTAATTCGGCTTACCACCATCTGGATGTGGTGCCGCGCGGGCGTGACGAAGGCACCCTCAGCTATCCGATGGAATGGGTGCGTCTGCGCGACGAGTACAGCGCTGCAGGCTGACGCACTGGTTTGGACGCTGGCGTTAAGCCAGCGCCACTTCAACCAAATTGTCGGAAAAGCTCGGCGCGTGCCCCATGTTGGCGAACTCTGCCGAGCTGACAATATTAACTGTGCCGCGATTGAGCTGGCGCCAGTAGCCAAGCGTCGCGACCACCACGCCGCAATTCACGTCCTTGGTGAGTCTCGCCGCGCCCTCAAAACTACCGCGATCGTTAGAGACGCGCACAGTGCTGCCGGCTTCAATATTGCGTGCCGCCGCGTCGTCCGGATGAATCAACACGAACTGCTCGCCCTGACCTTTGATTTTGTCGCTTGCGTTGGCATAACAGGAATTGAGAAAACCATGACTTTTGGGCGAGACCAGGCTGAGCGGAAATCGCGCCGCCAGCGCCGGGTTGCTCTGTGCACTTTCGCGCGGTGCGACATAGTCGGGCAAATCATCCAGCGGTTCGCCGCCCTGCATGTCCTCGTACATCTGACGAAATGGGGCGGCGACGAAATTACCGCCCGTAGCGAGGCTCGCCTTCAGCTCACATTTGCCTGACGGAGTCGGGAAATTTCCTTCACGATGTGGCGCCCGTTCATCCGCGCTGCCAACGTTCAGGCGCGCGTAGCCATGCGTGCGCAGATAGTCGAGATCGATACCGTCGCACACCGGCGCGTCCCAGTCGATGAAGTGCTCAAGGCACTCACTGTCAGACCACTTGAATTCCGGTTCGTCGTAGCCCATCGCCGCCGCAAGGCGACGAAAGATTTCCCGATTCGACACTGCTTCGCCAGGTGCATCAGCACAGGCTTCGTTGTAGGTCAGAAAATTGTGCCCCCAGGCCAGAATAATGTCCTCCATTTCTGCGCCCATAGCCGCCGGCAAGACGATGTCCGCATAGACTGCCGTGTCGGTCAGAAAGTGATCTGCGACTACGGTAAAAAGATCGTCGCGCATCAGACCGTCAACAACCTTGTCGCACTCGGGTGCCTGAGTGACCGGATTCGTGTTCCATACCATCAGGGATTTGATTGGTATTGAGAGTTCATTCTCGCCCGTCAGGTCACGGCCAAGCTGCAAGTTGTTGAGTACCCGGGTGCCGACCGGAATCCAGTCAGACCGACAAATCGCATCGAAACGATACGGGTGTTGCCACACGGGCATCGCCAGGATGCCACCGCCAACGTGACGCCACGCCCCGGTCAGTGCGGGCAGTGCACACACGGCACGGATCGTTTGGCCACCGCCATGATGGCGCTCAAGCGCGACGCCGATACGTATCGCCGCGGTACCACTGGTCGCATATTCGCGTGCTAACTGGCGAATATCTCGTGCAGCTATGCCGGTGATTTCGGCCGCCCACTCAGGCGTGCGCGTCTTCGCCCGTTCTGCCAGCTCAGCGAAACCCTCGGTATGGTTTTCAACGTAGTCATTGTCGATAAGGTCTTCATCGATCAACGTGTGGATCATCGCCATGGCGAGCGCGCCGTCGGTGCCGGGCCGCGGTGCCAGGTGCCAGTCGGCCTCCTTGGCGGTTCGCGACGCGTACGCATCGATGACGATGACTTTGGCGCCGGCCTTCTGCGCCTCCTTAACGATATGCCAGTGATGCAGATTCGTGCTGACGCTGTTGCAGGCCCAGATTACGATCAAATTGGCGTGCCTGAAGCTCTCTGGATCCAAACCACCACTCGGTCCGTAAGTCAGCAACCACGCGGTTGCCGACCCTTCCCCGCAAAACGTTCGTTCCATCACACTCGCGCCCATACGATTGAAGAACGCGTCACCGCCATTCAGGCCGTGGACCAGCCCCTGGTGACCGAGGTAGCTGTAAGGCGCGATCGCCTGCGCACCATGTTCAGCGATGATTGATTTCCAGCGCGCCGCGATTTCATCGAGCGCATCCCGCCAGCTGATTTGCTCGAATTGTTTACTCCCTTTCGGTCCGGTTCGGCGCAGAGGATAGAGCAGGCGGTCAGGGTGGTCATGGCGCTTTTCGTAATCCTTTAGCTTCACGCACAAGCCGCCGCGAGTCATGGGGTGCTCGCGGTTGCCGCGCACCCCAACCAATTTGCCGTCCTCGACCTCGAACACCATTGAGCAGGTATCCGGACAATCGTGAGGGCAGCCACCATGATGTTTGGTTTTAAGAACTGCAGCCATGCTGAACTCCTGATCGGCGCGGCCACGCGCCAGGCAAGTCCGGCGCGGACCACCACAAGATTGCGCGGGGCAGCTATTGATTTCTCATGCTAACAGTAATCGAACGCAGGGCCCGGTCGTGCGGTCCTGCCGCGGCATTCACTGAATACGTAGCAGCAGATTGGGGGTGACAGGTCTGTGGCGGCGGCGAGATTCGTCGGCAAGATCCACGCTGAACTGTGCGGTCGGCGCGGCAACATTTTCGGTCGCACCGGGCGGTCTGAATATTGACAGCAGCCGATATTTGCACGTTACGTCGGTAATAGATTAGTATTTACAACAGTTTATATAATGAATTTAAAGCTATCTCTGCAATAGAAGTCGCGCGCCGAATCGAACGGCACCGTGCCCGAGGGGAAATCACCATGAAAGCCAAACCATCCCGACCGGGGACCATCCCGCGTCGTTTGACGAGCGCGACCCGCTTACTGACCAGACCTGGACCCGCATTGCTGGCGTCACTTCTGGCCGCCTCATCGCTCGCCAATGCCGCCGTCATCGAAGCCGTGCGTACCTCGAGCGACGCACAGCGCACGCGTATCGTTCTGGACACTGATAGCGCGGCCAATTACGCCGTCTTTACGCTCTCGAATCCGGAGCGCGTGGTTATCGATATCGATAATTCGAACGCCAATACGCTCGCGGCACAGAATTTTTCCGGCGGTCATAACGGACCTCTGACCGCGCTTCGCCATGCCAAACGCGGCGCTGGCGATCTGCGTGTGGTGTTCGATTTGTCGCGTAAGGTCACTGCGCAATCCATGCAACTCGGACCGGATGGGGGCTATGGCAACCGTATCGTCGTCGACCTGGTTGAACTTGGAGCCGGAGCCGGAGCAGAATCGCCGGATAAGGCACCCGTGGTCGCTTCGAAACCGCCCGCACGGCCTGCGGCTATCGCTGCCGGTGATGAAATGCTGACCGCACCGACGCCCGCGCCATCAACAATCACACCGACCCCAGTGCCTGTGCAGCAGGCACCAGCACCAGCGGTCGCCAGGACGACGCCATCGGCCGCGCTGCCTCAGCCCGCACCGTCCAGCGCACCGGCTTCCGGTGGCTCGGGGATCAGGAACATGTTCTCGCGCTTTGACCGCGCCATGGCGACCTTCGACCCGATTGGCAAACACGTCCGCCAGCCCATAGAACGTGCCGTGCCGCGTTTGCAGTTTCGCGGCTTTCTGCGCCAGTGGTCTGACGTTCTCCTCGAGCGGAATGGACCCATCGGCACCGTCAATCAGGATTTTCGTTTCTTGCAGCTGCAAAACCTGTTTGAACTTGAGACCAGCTACCACGTCGCCGATGGCATCGATATCAAGGGGATTGCCCATGGGCTATACGATGGCACGTACGACTGGCAGGATTCGCGCGGCCTGTACGCCGACAGCCTCGACCGCACAGCTGAGGTCTATAACACCAGCGAACGCGTGCTACGCGAACTTTACGTCAGTTATCGCAAACCCGGCTTCGATTTAAAAGTCGGCAAGCAGCAAGTCGCCTGGGGCAAGATGGACGGCCAGTTCATCGATATCGTGAACGGTATGGACCGACGTGAATCGGTGCAGCTCGAATCAGAAGATTACGAATTTCGCCGCCTGCCGACGTGGATGGCGAATTCGACCTTTTACTTTGGAGATACGACGGTCCAGACGCTCTATGTGTTCGACTTCGAACACGACCGCAACCCTCTGCCTGGCTCACCCTGGGCATCTCCGCTGGCACCGACTTCAACGACGAATATCGTGCTGCCGACCGACCGACCGGAAGCAGGCAATTTTTCCGATCATGAATATGGCATTCGCGTCGATCGCGCCGCAGGGGCGCTGACGTACGGGTTCATCTACATGTACGCCTGGGACAAAAACCCGGTCGAGCGTGTGCTTGGCACGAGCGTGCAGAATGGCAACACCGTGCTGCAGGTACGGGCTGAGCACAAGCGCTTGCATCACGCCGGTGCAACCATGGATTACGGCATGACGTTCCAGAACGTACCAGTGGTCGGCAGCCTGCCGACCGTGTTCCGTGTCGAAGCGTTGTATACCAACGGCGTACGCTTTGCCGACTTCGAGAAACGCGCCGAGGCGCTGGCTGGAAGTTCGACTGACGGCATGTCCACCCACGATACAGTGCGCGCCGCAATCGCTATTGAATTCGGCCTGCCGCATCGTACGACCTTGATTTTTCAGCCTTCGTGGTACCAAACGCTCAACCACAAGGAGGGGCTTGGCGCCGGTTTTGGCGGCGGCTTCGGCGACGAATGGAGTTTTATCCCGGTGGTATTTTTCTCACGTCCGTTTGCTTTCACCCGCGATCGTCTGAACATGGACCTCACCCTCTTCCCGCTCATCGGCGGGTCTGACAGCGGTTGGGGCGGCCTGAAAACCAAGCTGCGGATGACCTATAAATTCTCACAATTCGTCAAAGGGCATCTCATATATACCGGTTATGACACCGGTAGCAGCACTGACCTTTATGGGCAGTACAATCAGTGGGACAACGTCGGCTGGGAGCTGAGCTATGAATTCTGAATCGGGCAAAGGCCTGGGCCGCACACTAATCTATGGCTGCTTGCCTGGATTGTTACTCGTCACGTGTAGCGCGTTCGCTGCCGACAGCTGGCGCACGGTCGCCAATTTCACGGCCGAGGAACGCGCCTTGTACGACCCCGCGACTTCGACACCTCGGGATACCACTATCCCCTACATCCCGGCCGAACCGTATCCCTTCGAGGCGCCCTACACGGCCGAAGAAATGGGCTTTCGCCAAGCTGAGTTCGTCCATATCTCGCGCTGGGATTACCTCATGGTTGACGCCTTTGGCGTTGTCACGAGTTCGGGCTACATCAACCAGGGCGCGTCGGTCGGCTATATCGACAACCCGGGTCAAACCGGACTGATGGGCTATATCACCGGGACCAAGCCCGGTGAGGTCTACGGCAAGTGGGCGATGTATGACGTTTTCCCGCCAGAGTCTGAGAACACCCAGCAACTGTGGTTCCCGGCCCGTACAGACATCGAAAATCGTTCGAAAATGGACTTCTTCGTCTATTCCCCTTCGCTACGCCGCGTACGGCGGCAACCGGAGCCGCGCCGCGATCAGCGCTTCCCGGACAACTCGCAAACTTTCGACGACGTGCTGGGTCGCGACCCGTGGGAACTGGCATGGGAGGTCATCGGCAGCGATACCCTGTACGAAACGATGCGCTTTCCTTCCACCCGCCAAACCATCGTGCTGAACATTGACGGTCAGGGTTTCGTAGAGAAGCCAACCAGCAGTATCAAAATGATGGGCGACGACTGCCCGTATTACCGTGCCGATGGCGGCCTCGACGCGTGGGTGCTCAAAGCCACAACCAAGCCCGAGTGGCTGCCTGACTACAACGAAAAATACTATGTGCTGTGGCTGGAGAAGAACACCTTCTTTCCGCTGCGCATTGAAAAGTACGGCAAGGATGGTCGCCTTATGATGGTCGAAGAGCGCCTTGGCGACAAATCCAATCCGGCTCTGGGCGATTTCGGCTACGCATCATTTTCTTCCATGTACTGGAACGTCGACCACGATTTGATTGGCTATAGCTTCCACGACGGTCATACCCTGCGCGAATGGACAGATGAAGAAGTCGAGATGATTTTCTCGGCCGAGTTCATGCGCCGCGAATGGTTGATTGAACCAATCAAATCGCAGGTCCTGATCCGCGATCCGGCGGAATGGTTTTTGCGCCCGCACCTGTATCCGGAGCGCTTTCCGGGGCACCGCAACATGACCCTGTCGCCGGAAATCGATGCGCGCTATCGCGCTCAGGAAGCCGCCGGCCGGGTGGTTTTCGAAAGCGGTGGTGACCACTAAACTGTGCAAGCTATGCTGCGCGTCCTGGTGCTGGCGGCCCTCGTGGCCGGCCTGCTCAGCGCGTGCAGCGGTGAGCCTGAGGGCCGTTACGACTCCCGCGCAGGCGGCCCCTATCGCCTGACGTGGTTTAGTGACCCGCCTCGTCCGGTCGCGGGTCAAGTGACACAACTCACCTCGCAACTCCGTTACAGCCGCACTGACGAACCGGTCCACGATCTGGAAATCCTGCACGAACGTACGCTGCACAATTTCATCGTTAATCTGGATTTCTCGAGCTTCGCGCATATTCATCACGAAGATTTCGCGCCCATCGAAGAAAAACATCGCCGCACGGCAACGCTGAACTTCCCCTACACTTTCCCCACGCCAGGACGCTACCGTATCGTGAGCGAGTTCACGCATCGCCAGCGCAGTTGGTTCAAACATGCCGACATCACCGTCGGCGACATCCCCGCTCCCGAGCCAATCGATATCGACCTGAAGCGCGACATCACCGTACGGGACGTCTCGGCGCGGCTCAGTACCTCGCCAGCTCAGGTCGTGGCGGGCTTCGAGACCGAACTGGTGCTCGAATTGTCGCGCGCTGGCATGCCGGTTACCGATCTGGCTTTGCTGCTCGGGACTGAGGTCCATGTGGCACTGTGGCGGACTGACGGGCGCTTTTTTGGTCACACCCACAGTTACACCCCACACATGGCCAGCATGATGGCGGCCATACGTGAAGCTGCCGCCGACGGACAAACCCGTGCGCGCATGCTGAACGACATGATGGTGAAGATGATGAGCGCGCCCAGCGAGTTGGTGTTTGAGGGACCAACGATTCCGATTCACTACGTGTTTCCGGAGCCCGGCGTGTACGCCGTTTTCCTGCAGGCCGCGCCGGCCGGTGAGTCCACCGTGTTTAAATTCATGGTCGAAGTTGACGCTTACTCCGAGGGGATGGATACGACGATTCACTCCATCATCAACGCACCTGCGCACCAGCATTCCGAACGGCAATGAGGCGCACACTCGTCTGGCTGTTGATCGGTCTTTATTCTGCGGTGGTGCCTGCCGGACATGGACTGATGACGACCTTTAATGATGTCGAGCCGCTACCGGATGCGGGCCTCACACCGCTGCAATTCAGCTACCGGCTCGATCTCCTTGACGAGCAGACGCGTCTGCTTCTCACGCCGGCCAGCGCAGACCGTTATCCCCTCGCAATAGCGTTTGCCCGCGAAAAGCTTGCCGAGATAGAAGCGCTCGTTGTGCAGGATCACGGCAGTGCTGCAGCACCCGCTGTGGAGGCCTATCGCGCCTATCTCGATAGTGCTGCCGCAGCGGTGCTCGAAAGTCCCGCTGAGCAGCGCGACGCACGGGCGGAACATTTCGCCAACGCATTGCTTGAGCAACGCTATCTCATGTCGACCAACTACCTGGATTTGCCGAGTGACTCGCGGCCTGTGATTGGTGGCGTCATCGAGGTGGCCGTGACGCACTATGAAAACTTGACTGCGGTTTTACGCAAAGCGTTCAAAAAGGCGCAGTTCTTTAAAGAAGAAGAAGTGCGCTGGGCATGGGAAACGGCTCAACAAGCCGACCTTCAGGGACTCTAGGGCTAGCGGCGTCCATGCGGCGATGACGAGCCCCTAACAATGGCAGTTATCACTCGTCCTGCGCGTTACTTCGAGCACCCCGCCTCGCCGATCAAACTGGACCGCACAACATGTGGCTAAAGCATCGCGCAGCCGTATGCGCGCGCGCTGCACACGTGATTTCATCCCGGAAATCGACAATCCGAGCTGCTCAGCTGCCGCGCGCTGAGTCATCCCGTCGAGGTCGGTCAAAATGAGCACTTGCGCATCAAGGGGCGGCAGTTCCTGAATGAATGGCAACACGCACCCCGCAATCGATTGCTCGATGCCCTCGCCATCATCCGCCACGGCATTTTGCGTTTGCGCGTCGGCTGCCCATTCGGATTTGGTCCGCTGTTCGACAGCGCTGCGGCAGTGGTAGTCAGCGATGGTGTTCAGAGCGATACGCGTCATCCACGCAATCGGGCTACTCACCTCATCAAGCTCGGCCCGATGTCGGACTACTTTTAGCAGAATTTCACCAACGACATCTTCGACCGCTGGCGCAGCGACCCGCTTAGCCACTACCGCGGTCAAATGATCGATGTATTCCAGCCAGGGAAATTCCTTAGCGAATGTCACAGTCATTGGGCAAGTCTAGCCACAACAGCCCACACCAGCACGCGCAGTAACTGTATTTATCGGCTCGTCGTCGACAATTTCATACCATTCCCAGTGCAGCCCCTGGGGCTCGTGTGACCACAGCTTGTTCTGCACCGCATGACAGCAATGGGATTCGTGCTCAATCGACTCGAGTACGCCATCGTTGTCGAGCCGGCGTTCAAGCGTGGCCAGCTGTGCAGCGTTGCCGACTTCCACCCCGAGGTGGTTCAGCCGTTCCGGCGCGTCAGCATTCTCGAACAAGACCAGCTTCAGCGGTGGTTGTTCGATGACAAAATTAGCGTACCCCGGGCGCCGCTTATGCGGTTCCGTCGCGAACAGTTTGCCGTAGTAGGTCACCGCCTCTTCGAGATCGCGAACATTCAAAGCGAGTTGTAAGCGCATGCCATTTCTCCTGATGATAAATAGTCTTACCCATCAAGACGCAGCAGCTCGCAAAAGGACGCAAATTTGCTCGCACTCGATCAGATTGTGAGCGGGATGATCTCCAGAACACCGTCTCGCCCGATTTCGTAACACGCGCCGCACCGCCACGCCGGCACGCGGCGCGCGCTGATTCGCTGTGCGGCGCACACCGGACAACGATGCACATAACGCCGGCGCTTAGGTGCGCGTGCTTGCAGCAGGGCAATGGCCTCAACATCGTCAAAGCGGACGTGCGGGGGGAATCCCGCCGCGCGCATCAAGACCTGCCACTCGCGGCCGTGGGGCTTGATGTGGCGCCCAAACAGTTCGTAGGCGGCTAAATGGGCGAGTTCGTGGCAGAGGATGGAACGCACGTTGTATTCGCTCATTTCCGGCACAGCTGCGGCCAGCGTGATCAGCTGCTTGCTAGGGTAGCAGCGCCCGACGGTGCGAAACATGCGCGTAGAAAATTTGAATCTAACGGACGATTCAAGCTCGCGCAGCGTCCAGACGTCCAGCCAGTTTCGCGCATTGTCAGCGACGAGGGGCGAAAAAGCTTCATTAAGAGCGAGCATGGCCAAGCGAAAATCGTTGCAGTAGATGTGCGGCAGGGGAAATCCAGGGAACTATCTTAAGCGCTCTCAGGATTGCGTCCTATCGCCAGTGTAACCCTGACGAAAAAGAGCGGCACCCAAGCAAACTCCGCAGCCGGTCCAAGCTTACGTCGGCTCGTGAAAGCAGCCAGCTATTGGCCAAAAATAGCGCGCGATGTGTATAGTTCGCGCTGTCCGACCCCATTTTCGCTGTCGGACATTTGCCGAGCCGAAAAATCGCTCAGAACCGACCAACATCATTCCTATGACAACCCCGTACGAATCGGGGCGCACGTGCCAACTGGAGAACACCCACTGTGCCGGCTGAAGCTAGCAAAACCAGTGAAGGAGGCGCAAAAGACGAGCCGATATACGTCTTTGGTACCGACCATGCCGGACAACACAAAAGCGAGTCCGCGTTACTCGCCGTCACGCTGCACGGGGCCCAGGCCGGAAAAGGCAGCGGCGCGAGCGGACGCGCCTATGCGATCCCTTACCGCAACAGCACCGGCGAACTGCTGGCGCTGAATGTCATCGAAAATTATGTCGCACCACTGTTAGAGCTTGCGAAACACAATCCAAACCACCAATTTACTATTGCACGCTTCGGCTGCGAGGCTGGCGCGTATGAGGACGCGGTCATGGCTGAACTGTTCGCGCGCGCGCCGCGTAACTGCACCCTGCCGGGCCTGTGGAAACGGATTCTCGATGCAACGATTCCGGTCCGAATGATCTTGTTCGACCCGGCTGCGAACTTCAAAAAAACCGCATGGCAGAGGGAACTGAAACAACACATCGATTTGAACGCACCACTATGGGGCACAAGCACGGTCGATATCGTTAGCGTCGGCGCGCCGCGTACTCTGGCTGCCAACGATGCGGCGGCAAAAACGCTCGGGTTGAAGCATCGCATCATTGGCGCAAACGAAGATCGCTATGGCCGCAATGCCGCAATTGCTGCCGAAGCGCGCGCGATTTGGTACTCGACTCATTTGCTCAGCGTATTCGATTTCGACATGACCGCGCAGCCCTCACAAATCAGGATTGTCAGTGCCGCAACCCGCGGCGGTCTGACCATCCATCAGGTAGATACTAATCAGGTCCAGGTTTAGACCGCCAAGTTACCCGATAGCGCCCCGCTCCCGGGCGCTGAACGCCAGCGGTTAGCCAGGCGCATTGAGTCCCGCAAAGCAAGCAGAATAAACCTGATTTTCGCGCTCGCCTGCGATCCGAGCGGGCGGTAAAGCGTTCCTTAGCGGTGACGCGCGCAGGTGCGTCAACTCGCTCGACGGACGACAGCTCGGCCATCAGTCGGTCCGGCGTGTGCTTAGGCTAGCTCCGATTGGTAAATGACAACGGCTCGTTCAGCGGCTCGGATAAACGGTATTACGGGGTGGCGAACACCCTGGCCGCACCATAGGCGACCCACGCCGCGCCGCGCAGAGCAATTACTCGCTCGGCCAATAACGCGCCTTCAGTTGCCGCTTATAGAGCTTGCCATTTGGCAAGCGCGGCAACTCTGACTCGAAATCGACCGAGCGCGGGCATTTAATATCGGCAATCCGCTGGCGACAGTATTCGATAAGCTGAGCTTGCAAGTCGGCATCAGGTGCACGTCCTGGCACCAATTGCACAACGGCTTTGACCTCCTCGCCAAAGTCCTCGTTCGGCACACCGAATACTGCTGCGTCCAGAACGTCAGCATGGCCGAGGAGAATGTTTTCTGCTTCCTGCGGATAAATGTTCACGCCGCCCGAAATAATCATGTTGGCCTTACGATCTGTCAGGTACAGATAGGCTTCCTCATCGAGATAGCCCACGTCGCCCAGCGTGCCCCACCCGTCCCGCGAAAATGCTTCGGCAGTTTTTGCCGGCGCATTGTGATATTCGAAGTGAGGCGCATCGGCAAAAAACACCGTGCCTACTTCTCCTGGCCCCAGTTCGGCCCCTGCTTCATCGACGATGTGTAAAACACCATCCACGCTGCGCCCGACTGAGCCAGGATGAGCCAGCCACTGGGCAGAAGTGATATGGGTCGACCCTACACCCTCGGAGCCCGCGTAATACTCATGAACAATCGGGCCCCACCACGCGATCATCTCGTGCTTGGTCGCGACCGGGCACGGCGCTGCGGCATGAATCGCAATCCGATGCGTCGACAGATCGTAGCGCTTCCTGGTGGCGTCATCGAGGCGCAGCAAGCGGATGAACATCGTCGGTACCCATTGGCTATGAGTGACTTGGTAGCGTTCGATTAACGCCAATGCTTGTTCGGCGTCGAAGCGCTGCATCACGATACACGTCCCGCCAAACGCCAGGGTCGCCATGGTAAAACCGAGCGGCGCTGCGTGATAAAGGGGTGCCGGTGAAAGGTAGATGGTCGCCGGGTCAAACTCATAACGATCGCGAAATGACGCATAGCGATCTGGGAAATCATCGATCGCATCGCCGCTCAACGCCCGCCGAACACCCTTCGGATAACCGGTGGTGCCGGACGAATAGAGCATCGAACTACCGGTTGTTTCGTCGTCAATCGGGGTGGGCGGTTGCTCGGACAGCAGATCTTCAAGACGCTCGAAACCTGTGATTTCGCCGCCGAAGGATAGCCGGATAGTAGTTTTCGGTAAGCGCTCACCAAGGCGCTCCGCCTCAGATCGGTAACGCGCTGAGGCGATGAAAATACGCGCGCCACAATCGTTCAGAATGTAGGCAATCTCGTCCGCCTTCAAATGTGTGCTGATGGGCGTGTAGTAGAGGCCGGCACGTTGAGCGGCCCAACAAATTTCGAAAAAGCCCGTGCGATTTTCCATCCACAATGCAACCCCGTCACCGACCGCCAGGCCGAGGGCGCGGAACAATTGCGCGTGACGATTGGACTGTTCATCGAGCTGGCGATAGGTCATCGTCTCACCATTCTCAGCGACGACGTAAGCCAGCTTGTCCGGTGTGACGCGAGCGTGATTCTTCGGATGGATGAGCATGAGTGAGCAACGACGCCGTGAATTCGTCCCCAGCTTACCGGATCACGACACGGCGATTGCTTTGGAAAACGACGCTTGGGCCGGATTCAGTCGTACAGTCGTGTGGCCGACTCGCCTGAACTTCACAATTGGATTAATGTGGATGTCGCGCGGTGTCGTCCGGGGTTCGGCACTTTGACGCGACGCTCGCCTGCTGAAGCAACTTCCGTTGGCGGGCCCATTACCGGGGGAACACCATGGAATTTCTACCACGCGCGCTGTTCGGCGCATGCTTGTTATCGATTACCTGCGGCCTTGGCGCGGCTGAGCGCGTCGTCGATCCGCTGCAACCGGAACGACCGACTGGCGGCGACTGGCAGGGCTACAACAAAACGCTCGATGGCCAGCGATATTCACCACTGAAGCAAATTAACACCAGCAATGCCGCCGCCGTGGCCGAAGTGTGTCGCCTCGACGTCGGCGACCGCGGGTCGTTTCAGGCGGGCCTGATTGTCATCGATGACGTGATGTATGCCACTACCGCGACGGATACGTTTGCGCTTGACCCGGTAACCTGCAAGATCATCTGGCGCCATCGCATCAAACGTCAATCGATAGCGCCGCTGCCGGTCAATCGTGGCGTTGCCTACTATGGCGGTCGTTTGTTTCGGGGCACCGACGATGGGCGGGTGATCGCCCTCGACGCACGTAGCGGTACCCTGCTGTGGACCAACTTTGTCGGCAACTCGGCGCATGGCGAGATTGTCACCGGCTCACCCGTGGCATGGAACGGCATTGTCATCGTCGGCACGGCAGTCTCGGAGTTCGGTGTACGAGGTCGCGTGATTGCTTACGACGCGATTTCCGGGCGCGAAATCTGGCGCTTTCACACCGTACCGAAACCGGGCGCACCTAACTCGGAAACCTGGCGCAACACGGTCTGGAACGACACTGGCGGTGGTGGCGGTGGTACTTGGTCACATTTCGCGCTCGATCCATCGACCTCGGAGGTGTTTATTCCGGTCGGCAATCCGATCCCGGATTTCGTGCCTGCGGAACGTCCCGGGGACAACCTGTATACCAACTGTGTTCTGGTCCTCGATGCCCTCACCGGTGAACTCAAATGGTGGTACCAGCTCGCACCGAACGACGGCCTCGACCACGACCTTGCTGCTGCGCCGATTCTCTATTCCAACAGTAAAGGTGAGCAACGAGTCGCAGCCGGTGGCAAGGATGGCTACGTTCACATCATCGATCGGCGCAACCAAAAACTGATCGCGAAAACGGCGGTCACGAGCGTCGATGAGCCGGTTCGCACCCCAACGCCCGAAGGCATCAAGGCGTGCCCTGGACCTGCGGGCGGCGTTGAATGGAACGGCCCGGCCTTCGATCCAGAGCTCAACCGGCTGTTCGTCGGTTCGCTCGACTATTGCGCGCTGTTTATGAGCGAACCGGGCACCAAGCCTGATATCGGCGGCTACAACATGGGCGGAACCTGGACCGGCATTGGCAGTCCTCGCGGCTGGATTTATGCCCTCGACGCCGACACCGGCGCAGTGGCCTGGCGCTTCCACGCCGATCAGGCGGTTCTGAGCGGCATCACACCCACCGCTGGTGGTGTCCTGTTTGGCGGTGATAACGCCGGGACTTTCATGATCTTTGACAGTGCTACAGGCAAATTACTGAAAAGCACCGACACCGGCGGCTCCCTGTCCGGTGGTGTCATCACCTATGAGGTCGGTGGTCGGCAATACGTCGCCATGACTTCAGGCAATGTATCGCGCTCTTTGTTTGGTGCCGCGGGCAAGCCCACAATAGTGGTGATGGCACTACCGCAAGCCGTTGTCGCAGCGCTGGCGACCGATACCGGTCCCGATGCCGAGCGCGGTCAATCGGCGTTCAATACCTCGTGTGCGGTTTGCCATGGCACTAACGGCACGCAATGGAACAACATTGATATCAAGGCCGTGAAAAGCAAAATGACCTTCGACGAGTTGGTCGAGCTAATCAAGAATCCGCGCGAACCGATGCCGCGTGCCTTCCCGGAGCCCTTGAATGCAGAAGACGAGCGCACGATTGACGACATCGCCACGTTCATCATGCAATGGGAGTAGCGTGAGGCAGGGGCGTCATTATTGGAATGCCGCCCCTCCGGCGTGCACCCGCGAGCCCGGAATCGTACAGATAATGGGGTGTGAGCGTTGTGGCGCTTATTCAGCCTGCAGCTTGTGTTAATGCTCTCAGCCTATGGCGACATTAAACATAACGAAGCCGACTCCGCTTGCGCCCGAGCGTTGCGCGAGTACCCTGAGTCCGCGACTGAAGGGATTCGGATTGTCCAGCCGTACAAAGATGGCCGTCCGGGCCGTGCAAAATGGGTATCGTCGGCTCCGGCTGGATCAAGAATGCTACGTGAGAGGCCGGAACGCTCAATCAAGCAGGGCGGGCGGACTCAAGCTTCGCCCGTGAAAAGTCCGTAAAATTCCCCCGACGTCCAGTTGTGAGTAACGCCACCATTTGCTTCATCCCGATGAGGTGTCAAAGCTTCCGAACGATGTAGCGCTGAATTTATCCTTGCTCGTGAGGAAGAAAGCCAGCCTCTCTGGTTATCCGTCGTCGCCATCTAAGCGATTGTTATTAAACAATATGTTGAGTGTCAGCGTAGTAAGCTCGACACACATAGAAATCCTCGACCAATCAGGCCGGGTGCTTGGGGGTGCGCGCGGCAATTAATTACGGTAATACCCCTCATCTGAAACGAAAGTTAACATTGTTTTTGAGCGCCAGGGGCTACACTTAGCGCGTCAGAAATCGTACTCCTTGGGATATGTCCGAAGGGCTCTTGTTGCTGGATGCCGCGCCGACGAGAAAAAAATATGAATAGAATCAATTTCGCTATCGCTCCCGCCATATTGGCACCGCTGTTGAGCTTATTTTGCACGCCTGCGTTTGCTGAACTAGGGGATCCGCCGTATTTCCAATTGCTGGGTGGTGAAGGAGACAGCGTCTCAATGTGCGGAGCGAGCACAAACGGCTCCAGCTGCACGGGTAACGGCACAGCAGTATTTGAAGTATTCAACGGTATGCCGACCGGCACCGGTGTCATCGACCCCTTCCTGAGGTTCCAGCACAATGAGGGTGACGGCGCACCGGAAACCTACGAAGCGGCCTACAACACCGACGCCCGGTCGCTGCAAAACGACACCGCGAACAGCGGATTCGTCAACCAGGCCAAAGACGAGAACCACTGGAACCATTCCATCCAGCTGGGTGATCTGCAGGATAACAACGGCTTCTACGAATTTTACCTCGACATCAATGAACCCGGCGCCGATAAATCTACAATTACGATTGATGAACTACAGTTCTTTATTGCGCATACCGGCGATATGAATTTCTACACGGCCGATGAAGCGACCACCGGCAATTCTGGCGGCGACACGCCTTCCCTCCCAACGGAAGGGAAATTGCAGAAAAAAGACGGTAACACGGTGGTCGAAACAGCTGAAAAAGTTTGGGACCTCGATTGGGAATATCACGTCGGCGACGCGTGTGCGCCTGAAATTAATGAAGTCGACGGCAACGGCTGTGGAGGATTGTTGATCGACAGTGTCAACGAAGCTGGCGGCGGAAATGGCAGTGGCGACTGGGATTTGGTAGTCCGCTTGTCGACATCGCTATTCGACGTTTCTGGTTACGATTCAACGGACTACGTTTACCTCTACAATTTCCTGGGCTCGGTCGATAAACATAACGACAATTTGTTTGAGGCAGAAGCTGGATTCGAAGAATGGTCATTCTTAGCGGCAACTGAGCCTGGCGGCGGCAATTCCGTACCGGAACCAGCGACCGCGGGCCTAATGGCGTGCGCGCTGTTCGGCTTCGTCAGAGGTCGGAAACGCAGGGCGACCACTATCACCTGAAAGTAACACTACAACGAGAGATTTAAGCCGGCTGACTGCCGGCTTTTTGTTCATTCCAACAGTTAATATACGAATCAGGTGGCGATTCGACACCCGGGATGAAAACCAACCCCATGGCAGTAATTTCACGCCCCAGTATTTTGCGAACGTTCATACCAACCTTCGTGTTGGCTGCCGTCTTCGCGACCAGCGATGTAGCGCACGCTGCGAACGAAGCAGAATTATTCGAAAACGCCGTCAGCCGCTTCAACAACGGCGACTATCCAGGCGCAATTATTCAGCTCAAAAATGTTCTGCAAACGGAACCCGATAATATCAGTGCGCGTGTTCTGCTCGGCCGGGCCCATCTGCAAAGTAGTTATGGTTCGTCTGCCGAAAAGGAACTTCTGGCGGCACTAAAGCTGGGCGCGGATCCGAAAGAAATCTATGGCGCGCTCGGCAACGCACTGCTTTTGCAGCGCAAGTTTGACGAGATTCTCGCGCGCCTGCCAGTAGACAATCCGCTCGAGCGGCCAACACTTGAAGTTCTCCTCATTCGGGCACGCGCGCATTTTGAACTCGGGCAGCTCGATAAAGCGGAAATTCACTTTCGCGATGCGGAAAGGCTCGACCCGACTGGCGTTGACCCGTCGCTTGGCCGCGCCCAGGTACTCCAGGCTCGAGGCGAACTTGCTAGCGCCAGCGATATTGTCGATGCAGTAATAGCCCGGGTTCCACGGAATTCTGAGGCTCTGTTCCGCAAAGGCGAGCTGTTGTCCTCGCAGCGAAAACTAGCAGAAGCACGAACGTATTACGATCGCGCTTTGTTGGCCAATCCAAACCACATCCGCGCGCGGATTGCCCGCGCCAGGGTGGCGTTTGACCTGGGCGATTTTGAATCATCATTGAGCGATGCCACACAGGTCCACCAAGCGCATCCGCGCGATCCGATTGCGGCATTCATTCGCGCCCAGTCAGCTGCTCGAACTGGCGATTTCGAACAAGCGAAAATCGCACTTGAGGCCGCTAAAATCAGTGTCACCTCCCTCGCCGATGACGAGCTGAAAAAAGACCCTGCAAGACTCCAGATAGCCGGCGTCATTCATTATCTGGGGCGTGATTACGATCGAGCGAGTCGTTATCTGTCCGACTACCTGCGCCTCAAGCCCTACCACCACAGCATGCGTCGTCTGCACGGGATGATCCAACTCGAACTCGGAGACCCGAAAGCGGCTGTATCTTCGCTCCACCCCCTACGCTCAATCTATCGAGAAGACCCGGAGCTATTAGCGGCTCTCGGCGATGCCCTGATGAGACTGGGGCGTTACGTTGAGGCGTCGAACTTATTGCAAAACGCCGTCGATATTGCGCCTGAAGAGGGTCGCCTCACGATGTCTCTGGCGATGAGCCACCTGGGTTCAGGACGCGACGAACAGGCACTGGCCGAACTGCAACGGGCCGCGAATCTCGGCGTCGACCGTGGTCGCTCAGGCATGCTGTTGACCATGGTCCAAATGCGCAAGAACAAACTAGACGAGGCAGTTATCAGCGCCAGCACATTGTTGGAAAAAGACCCACAGAATCCAGCCACACATAATCTGCTGGGTGCAGTGCATTTAAGCAAAGGTGATTACGATCGCGCGCGTGAGTTGTTCTCTGCGGCGATAAATCTTCGCAAAGACTATCCGCCAGCTCTGCACAACCTTGCGAAAATGGACCTCGTCCTCGGCAATGTTGATGCTGCCAGGCGCCACTACGAAAAGATTCTCGAGCGCGACGCACGCGACCCGCAAGCGTTGATCGGCATGTCTGACATCGCAGTGCAGGAGGGCGATCTGAAGCGAGCCATCGGATGGTTGTCCAAGTCCACTGGCAGCGTCGAAGAAGGCATTCAGGCACCGCTGCGATTGATCTCCTTACATCTGAAAAACGGCAACGACCTGGATGCCCAACATGTGGCGCGGCGCCTAGTAGAGAATTTCCCTGAAGACGCCCAAGCCAGTGAAGCTCTGGCTTCTGTTCAAGCCGCCATGGGACGCACCGAGTTTGCAGTTGTCACCTACCGGCGCGCAGTCACCTACGCCGGATTCGCTGGCCCGCAGCTCATGCGCCTAGCGCGAGGACAAATCGAAATTGGTGACTTCGAGGGCGCCCGCTTTACTTTGAGCAAAGCGATGAACTCTTACGTTGGTGAGGCTGCGTCATTTGCACGAACCAGGCTCGAAATCATCACGAAGCATTTCGACAAAGCGGCCCAGTTCGCCGCTGATTTCGGCGTCGCCTATCCAAACTCGTCAGGTGAATCGGTGCTCCGCGCCGAAATACTCGAGGCACAGGAAAAATACGCCGAGGCGATCAATCTCCTGCAACCGGTCGCAGCACTTGAGGCAGACAGTAGCCAGGCGACAGTTAAATTATTTGAAATTTTATTCAAAGCAGAACGGACAGCCGACGCCATCGCCTTACTTGAGGCACGAGCAAGCCAGTATCCCAACGACAAGATCTGCAAACGCGCGTTGGCGATGGGATATCTGGCCGTCCAACAGTTCGAAGCTGCGCGGGTGTTGCACGAAGAACTCCTCGAAGATCGAAAAGACGATGCTGCCCTGGTCGCCAACCTGGCACGCATCTATCAGTTGCTCAATCTCCCAGGCGCGCGCGCAACCGCGCAACGCGCTGTCGCGATGAAGCCTGAATGGAGTGTTTCACTTGAGACGCTCGGCTGGATTCTGGTCACCGAAGGGGATGTGGCTGAAGGACTTCAATATTTACGCAAGGCCCTTGCTCGCGATGGCAACGCGCTAACCCGTTATCATCTCGCCGTCGCATTGAACGAACTGGGCCGCGATGCCGAGGCGCGAACGGAGCTCGAACGAATCCTGAGAACTGATCCTGAATTGAAATGGATCGAGGACGTTCGAACGCTCCGTGCACAATTGGACTCGTAGAATCGCCCGCCACTCTCCATGAATGTTTCAAACATGGGGGAAAGAAGCTCAATTCGGACGGGCCGCGACACACGGAGTTGGGAGAAACGCATTGGCTCAATTCCCCCGACATCTTGGTGAGCAAATCGTAGCGAGTATCCAAGCCAATCCAACCGCCCCGTAAGGCGACTTGCGCAATGCCGCAGAGGTCACATAAATGCAAAAAAAAACGCCGACTACCAAGCCCGCCAAAGATACGCAGAACGACACCGATAACGATGCAGCGGATACCGGCAAGGCCGGATGGCTGCCGCCCCTGAAGCGCATGCGTTTCACGCTTTTCGCGGTGATAGCAGTGCTGTTGTACTGGCTGGTACGCGGCTGAGAGAGCTACACCGCATCCAGACCTGACCAGCCAGTCGGCGTCGCGGATACAGCCTGCCAATACCAAACGTAGGTTAGTCGCAGTCCGCGCTATTGCATCGCCGCCCGCCCATCACGACCATCTCGATACAACCAGCGACCGTCAATTCGCTCGAATTCGCTGATTTCGTGCAAACGCGTCGCGCGCCCGGCGAGCTTGTAGCGTGCGACAAACTCGACCGTACCGCGGCTATCTCCGGCGCCGCCAAGCTCGCTACGCAAAACCTTCAGACCCAACCAGCGCTGTCCTTGTGGGACCTCGAGCTCACTCGGACAAGTCTGCGGATGCCAGGTCTCGCGCAAGTAAGTGATGCGGCCTAATACGTAAGCGGCGTAACGCGAGCGCATTAGTGCTTCCGCGGTGGGTGCTGATGTGCCCCCATCGAGGTACAAGCCACAGCATAGGTCGAAGGATTCAGGCCCACCGCAAAGACATTTTGAGGAATCGATAGTCGACATCAGATTATCGCCATGAAGACAAAATCAGTTTCTTTGACTGTCCATCTATTTAAACGCCCTCAGCACATGTTCGACGAAAACCAGTCGAAGTTCACCGTTTTCACAGCGCTTTCCTCTGAGAGTTCTGAACATAATATTGATTAGCCGAACTACAGGGGTCCAGTTCGACTAGCTTGATAGTTTTTCGCATCGTGCAGTCCGGCCCGACAATGGACTACTCCGGCGAGCATACGTTCAGACTGTGTTCAGATCGCGCTGGCAGACTAAGCCTGCAACTGCATTTGGTCCAGTGAGCCAATCATCATGACGATGAAGTGCTCACACGATGACCACTACCCGAATACTAATCAGGGACAGAAATTTGTCGAGCATAACTGGCCCGACACCGGACACGGCTAAACCAAGCAAGGAATAATTTTGATGCCACTAAGAACACTCGCCGCTATCGCAATCGCACTCGTTCTCGGCTGGTCAGCTGTCGCGACCGCTGAAACTGACGCCAGCGAAACGCCTACCGTCCAGGCCGACAGCCCCGACAAAACTCGCGCAGCGCGCAAGGCACACCGCGAGTCAATGACCGATGAAGAGCTTGAGGCCCACAAAGCGAAACGAGAAGAGCGCCGAGAGTCGATGACCGACGAGGAGCGCGATGCGAAAAAGGCTGAGCGTAAAGCACGTCGCGAATCCATGACGGACGAACAACGCGCTGCCCGCAAAGCCAAGCGGCAAGCACACCGTGAGTCAATGACGGACGAAGAGCGCGAAGCACGCAAGGCCAAGCGCACAGAACGCCGTGATTCGATGACCGACGAAGAGCGCGAAGCACGCAAGGCCAAGCGGGAAGAGCGTCGTGAGTCGATGACCGACGAAGAACGGGCAACACGTAAGGCCAAACGGGAAGAGCGTCGTGAGTTAAAAGGTGGCGAGCAAGAAGCGCCTGAATAAACACGTCGTCCCGGGCTTCATAGTCGTCCCACGCACCGCGCAAAACTCAGTTCGGCGAAGCGTCTAAGCCGCCGAACTGAGTCACGTTCGACAGGCTACCAGGTCTCGACCCAAGGCCTCACCACCATCTCAAACGTCCAGGTCGAGCGGTGTTGGCGGTGCAGGTGCAGATAGGTGTCTGCGATGTAAGAGGGATCGGACATGTTGTCGTCTACCGCCGTCCCTGCCAGGCGATGCCAGCGCGAACCGTCTTCCTGAGTCCAACCAATCGCCGTGTCTATTGGCACATGTGCGACGTGAATACCTTTGGGCATCAGCTCACGCGCCATGCTCTGGGCCAGCCCGGCTTTTGCATGCGAAGACATCGCAAAAGCGCCGCTCTTGGGATAGCCCTTAAACGCCGCACTGGCATTGGTGAAAATGATCGTGCCACGGTGCTGGTCACCTTCCGGCGCGTCGCCGGCGAGCATACTAATTGCCGCCTGTTGACCGACCAGAAACGCGCTGAACGCAGAATTTCTCAACACATCGGCAACCAGGCTGGTATCAGCCTCAGTGATCTCCTTGCGGAAAATATCCACTGTTCTGCCGTCGATGTTGTGCACGACCAGGCGCGGACGCCCGAGGTCGGCTGTGACTGATTCGAACAGCGCGGCGACGGATTGTGGATCGCTGGCGTCGCAGGCGTACAAATTCACCTTATGCTCGGCCTGTAGCGTCTGCAGGACCGGCTTATCCGGCGTGCGTGCAGCGACTGCCACTTTCATACCCTGGCTGGCGAACAATCGCGCGCAGCTGGAACTGACGCCCGGACCGCCGCCGACGATTAGTGCGACCTCGGCATCGTTGTGAGAAGAATTAGCTTGGTTGGTTGAAGTCATATGGGCGCCCCGCAGAAAACAGAATGCCAGTTTAGCTGAGCACGGCCAGTGGAATCGCCATTATTTGTTCTCGTCGCCTACCCAGATGTCCTCGGCGTTTAATCCACCATCCGGAACATCAGCACGCCCACGACCATCACCACAATGCCGCTGAGCTCGATTCGGTTCAGTGATTCGCGGAAATAGAACCACGAAATCGCGATGGTGAAGAGCGCCTCAATCTGCCCAACCGCGCGCACATAGGAGGCGTTTTCAAGCGCAAACGCTGTAAACCAGCCAATCGAACCGAGCGCACTGGTGAAGCCGATGAAACTGATGATGCGACGATTTGGCCACAACTGCCGGAATACACGTGGCTCGCGCACCAGTAACCAGGCACCGAGTCCCAGCGTCTGCATACTTGTCACGACGACCACTGTCCAGCCACCTCGCCACAGAAAACTCCCCGGTTGCAGAATCAAAGTCGCCTCCCGAATCGCGAGATAGGACATCGTAAACAGCAACGCGCAAGCCAACGCCACCTGCGTGGCTTTGCCGAGCAACGCATCGCTCAGCGTCTCGCCGCTGGCAAGCAAGGTACTTGGGCCGAGTTTGCCAGCCAACATCAGCAACACACCGGCTAATACCACGAGTACGGCCAACCAGCCCAGCGGCGAGATCGATTCGGTGAAGAACAAGGAACCGATCACGGCCGTCATGAGAATGTCGGTCTTGGTCAGCATGCTGCCGACCGCGAAACTTTTCAGCGTAAACATGCGAATGAGTAACGCCGTCGCGAGGACCTGCACCAGCGCACCAAGCGCGCAATAGCCGAGATAAGCTGCGGTGAAGTCCGGCACGCCGCCGCCTTGCCAAAACAACACGAGGGCGAGGAACAGGCCAAGGATCGGCAGCCCGAACAACGAACGGACGTAAGTCGTGCCCATCGTCGACATACTCTGATTGAGCGTCTTCTGGGCAGCCGTGCGCACCGATTGCATCAGTGCCGCAAATACGCTGATCGGGATCCAGAGAAATTCCACGTTAGGTCCGTTTCAATACCAAGCGCGACAGTGTACTGGGGTTGATGGCGCGGCGGGATCGCCGGTCGGGGGGCGACCGCGCGGATGAGACCAGCCGGGGCGCGCTCAGGAGCGCGTCAAGACAGCGTCGACAAGCGGGCTGCGATAGCCATCTTCGCGCCAGGTGATGGGAAAAAATGATTCGTCCATATCGAGATCGTTGAAGCGCTTGTAGCGACTGTAGATCGGGCCCACGGAGGTCGGATGAAACTGCGCCGTATCCGCCATGCAGTGAACCACCAGCGATCGGCGCATGGTATCGCCGAGGTTGGTTTGCGACCCGTGCCACACCCAGCCGTGATGAAAAACAGCGTCACCAGCCTTGACCTCAATCGCGACACGCTGCGGGTTGTCGACCCCGGCATCGCGCGCCGCCTGCGCGGCGTCCACAAACGGCTCGTCTGGAGCATGAAACGCGACTTCCCGTCGCCCGGGGCCCCACTGATGGGAACCGCGAACATACTCCACCGTACCGCCACGAGCGCTGGTGTCGTCGAGCGCAATCCAGCAACTCACCATATCGTCCGGCACTACCCATTGTTCGTAAGCCGAGTCCTGGTGAAAGCCGATCGCACGGGCGCCAGGCGGTTTCCAGAACAAGTTGTCCTGATTCACCCGCGCTCCGCGCCAGCCGGCCAGGGTCGCGCAGGCACGCCCGATATCGGAACGCATGACCGTCACTGCCAACTGGGAGTCGGCTTTCCAGCTGTTGCACAGTTGTCGTGTCGCAGTCTCAGGGTCGCGCCCGGCGCGCCAGTTAACCTCATCAGGCATCACTCCGGTCTGGTATTCACCCGCAAACAGCGCAGCGATTCGCACGCGGAGATTCGCGACCTCGGCTGAGTCGACGAGCCTCTCGGCCACCACGAATCCATCGCGCCGGAACGTGGCGATTTGTTCGGAATTGAGCCTGACGACCGACATTAATGCGTGATCCGTTCTGGATACGGTGAATGTTAACCGCGCACCAGCGGAGCTACTACGCTCATTCCTCAGCGCACGCACCCACGCGCCTCGCCGCCGAACGTTTGGACCGGTACTATTTATTGCCATGAGAGATAGCCCTGTCCATCCTGTCGCCACGGCATTTGTGGCGTGGCAGTGCCGCATCCGTCAGCACGCCGTCCGCCACACCGACGGGCGCCCGTCGCTCGGCATGTGTCCGCAACTCATGGCTGAGGGCGGGCAGGATCTAGGCCGCTTCACCAGCGTACTTGTCAAACACGATGCCAGCGCCGATGCAGCTCACTTCCGGCAGATTTATCACAGCTCTCGCTCGCCGAAAGAGCGCTACGAAGCGGTTATGACGGCCGTTCAAAGTGCCTATTTCCAGCACCCGGACGAATTCTCTGACCGCCTGACCGCAACGTTCGCGTGGCCGTCCGAACGCGTCCGGGCAATACTCGAAACTCGCCACGGCACGGTGCATTTCGAGCAGTTCGGGCAACGTTTTAGCTTTCCGGCCACCTTCAGGCAGGTGCAGCAGAGCACACCCGAGTGGTCAGCGACTTACTGGCACAACGCGTTGTTCAACTCCGCATTGCCCGCGCAAGTTTGCGTGCTCGAATTGCTGCCGGATTGGTCAACGGCGATCTGCGAACCTGCTATTCCTGACCTGACCCCGCGCGCACGAATGTGAGGCCACCGGGGCTTGAGTCGAGCTTGCTGGTGGTTTACTCGGTGAAACAAAAAGTGCATCTTATGCAACCTGCGTCGAGCGCGGTTTAGCCTGCTAAACGGTCGCCAAAAGACACGGCAACGAGTGCCACTCAGCAGCAAGGCGCCGAGCCAGCAGCAGTTGCTGCCAATCGCGCTAGATTACGAAGCCGCCCGGGAGAACCAGCTATGCCGAATGAGACCGATCTGGAACGCTATGTGCACAGCGATGGCCGCGACGACCTCGTCAAACAGGTGCGCGCGAAAATCGATGAACTCGGTATTCGCTATGTCTACTATCAGTTCATCTCGGTCACTGGCCGCATCGTCGGCAAGGGTATCCCGGCCGACCACTGGGAACGCACCGCCGAGCGCGGCTTCCAGTTAGTTTATGGCGCGACTGCGAACCTGTTCGTCGATCGGCACGGCGACTACATCGGTTACGGACCTGAGGCGATGGAGCTGGTGGGTATTCCGGATCCCGAAACATTCTGCCAGCTGCCGTGGGACAAGCGCGTCGCGCGCGTGTTTTGCGTGTGTTTTCGCAATCGAGAAGAACGCGAGAATCCGGGTGCATTTCTCGACTCAGATTGCCGCGGCAACCTTAAACGTGCGCATGCCGAATTCCAGGGCAAACACCAACTGGATTTTCGCATCGGCACTGAACCGGAAATGATGTGGCTGAAACGCGGCGAGGATGGCAAGCCGGACGGCGGCTTTTCCAAACCCTACTGCTATCACATCGATCAGTTCGAAAGCCTGCGTCCGGTGTTTATGCAGGTCATCGACTACTGCCATGCGATGGGACTCGACATGATTCAGGGCGACCATGAAGATGCGCCCGGGCAGCTCGAATTGAACTGGACTTTCGATGACGTCGTACGGAACGCCGATCGACTCTCGACCTATCGGCAAATTTGCGCACAAGTAGCGCGCGAGAACAATCTTATTGCGTGCTTTATGTCCAAGCCCTTCATGGGCGTTTCCGCATCTGGCTGCCACCACAATATTTCTCTTTGGCGCGGCGGCGAACAGCAAATGAACCGGCTGCACCAGGACCCGCTACCCGGCATGGACGATGTCTTTACGTATCGCGGCGGCGGCGAGAATACGTTCATGCCGGATACCGATGACGTTCAGCGACCCGGGAAAATCGGCCTGCAGGCAGTCGGCGGCATCGTCAAACATCTCGGCGCCCTCACAGCCATCGGTTGTTCGACCGTCAATTCCTATCGGCGTTTGTGGGACACCGGATTTTGGGCCCCTGTATTTGCCGATTGGGGCTATCAGAATCGCACGACCGGTTTACGCATTTCGGCCCCTGGCCGTTTCGAGTACCGCGCGGTCGATTCGATGGTGAATCCCTACTTGATGGGCGCCGCGCTGCTGAACGCGTTCGACGACGGCATTTCTAATGACATCGATCCGGGCGAGCCAGAGAACCGCAACATCTATCAGGCGATGGAAGAAGGCAAGGAAGTCAAAAAATTACCCATGTCGCTGGGCGATGCGCTCAATCGGCTCGCGGAAGATGAGGTCATCAAGTCCTCCATGCCCGGCGACATGTACAAAATATTTCATTGGTACAAGAACGACGAATGGGAAAAATTCATGGCTACGGTCACCGATTGGGATGTCGAGACTTATCTCGACTGTCTGCCATGACAGCGTCGGGAGATTTCCCATGTGTGGCATAGCGGGCGTCATTCATCGCGGCGACGTCGCTGGCATCGGCAGCGAGATGACTTCAATGCTGCAGGCCATGAAACATCGCGGCCCGGACTCGACTGGGTTTGCGTTGTACAGCGCACCGCGGACGGAACAGAGTTTTGTGATGCGCTTCAAAGTCGCGGAAGGTGCAGAAGCACGCAGCGGCTTCGCCATTCACGAACAAATGGTGGCGCGCAAACAGGAAGTTGACAAGCGCCTGGCAGAGCTCGAAGTCGAACTGACAAGCGTGGGCGAGGCGACTGAATACGCGTTTCGTTACGAATTCAGCTTTGCTGGAGATTTGCGCCGCCTGGCGAGCTATGTCGAAGACATTGAAGGCGTGGAAGTCCTATCGATCGGCCATGCACTGGAACTCGTCAAAGACCTTGGCGACGCGACGGTAGTGAGCGACCAATACCAGCTGCATGGTTTCAGCGGCACTCATGCTATCGGCCATACGCGAATGGCGACTGAGTCCGACGTTGATATTCGCTCGGCGCACCCCTACTGGGCTTACCCCTTCTCTGACGTCTCGGTGGTGCACAACGGGCAGCTGACGAATTACTGGAGCATGCGCCGCGACCTGGAACGCCGCGGGCATCGGTTCATGTCCGATTGTGATTCCGAGTTGATTGCGGTCTACATCGCCGATGCCATCGACCGCGGCGAAAACCTCGAATCGGCCATGCGGCGCTCAATCGAAGAACTCGATGGTGTGTTCACCTACCTGCTCGCGACCTCTGATCAACTCGGCATGGCCAAAGACGTGATGGCCGCCAAACCAATGGTTCTGTATGAGGCAGACGATATTGTTGTGCTGGCGTCTGAAGAAGTCGCCATCCGCAGCATCTTCGGCCGTGAAATTGACACTTTCGATCCCTATGAAGGCGAGGTCCGCGTATGGCAAACCTGAGCGAGGATAAATCCCATGAGCTCGGCATGCACACCGAGCAACTCAAGGGTCGCAGCCAGCAAGTTTTCTTCTCGGCCGCTGCGCATGAGAACTTCAGTCAGCCGTTCGCCTATGACGTCGACATCAATAAACATGCAGAGATTGACGCGGAGAATCTCGCTACCGGGGAGATCAATGATCAACTGCGGGAGCTAATGAAAAGCGGTCACGGCAGCATCAAGATACTCAACCCGGGCGCCAAGCACAGTATCGCTGTCGGCATCCTTAATCGATTAAATCTGGTTTTGGAAGGCAGCCTGGGCTATTTCGGTCTGGGCCTGCTTGACGGGCCAAACGTACGCGTCACTGGTCGCGTCGGTTGGTCGTGCGCCGAGAACATGATGTCCGGCACGGTTGTCATCGAGAAAAACGCCGGTTCGACATTCGGTGCTGCGATTCGCGGTGGCGACCTGATTTGCAGAGGCAGCGTTGGCGCGCGAACTGGCATCGATCAAAAAGGTGGCACGATTCTGGTTGGTGGTGACACCGGCGCGTTCTCGGGCTTCATGATGCAGCGCGGTCGGCTGGTGGTTCTTGGCGACGCAGGTAGCAACCTTGGCGACTCGATGTACGACGGCACCATTTATGTGGCCGGCAAAATAAAGAGTCTTGGCGTTGATGCCGTCGAGGAGCCCATGGGTGAGCTCGACGTAGCGTGGTTGCAGCGCAAGCTCGATCTGTACGGACTAACGGCCCCCAATGGGCTGGCTAACATGACCAAGATCGTGTCCGGCAAGCAATTGTGGAACTACGATAATTTGGAACCCTCCGAGAAGAAGCTCGTACTTTAGGTCCGCGCTAAGGAAATACGCGATGTCACAATCAGACGACGATAAATACGTTCTCGGCAAGAGTCCGATCTTCACCGAAGAGGTGATCAACGATATCCATGTGAAGTCCGAACTCGGGCGCTATCGCATGCGCGGCTTCTCGATGTTCAAGAAAGTACCGGGCTGGGACGACCTGACATTCCTGCCAGGCACGTTGACGCGCTTCGTGATTGAGGGCTATCGCGAAAAGTGCGAAACGAAAACGGTCATCGGTCCACGCTGCAAACGCCCATTGGTATTAGACATTCCAATCTACATTACCGGTATGAGTTTTGGCGCGCTGTCGTATGAAGCCAAAACCGCGCTGGCACGTGGCGCGACTATGGCTGGCACCGCAACCTGCTCGGGCGAAGGCGGCATGATCCCGGACGAGCGTCGTTACTCCTCGAAATGGTATTACCAGTGCATTCAGTCGCGTTACGGTTTCAATCCGCAACATCTGCGTCTCGCCGACGCCTGTGAATTTTTTATCGGCCAGGGCTGCAAGGTCGGACTCGGTGGCCATTTGATGGGTCAGAAAGTGACCGATCAGGTAGCGGAAATGCGTTCTCTCCCGGCCGGGATTGATCAACGCTCACCGGCACGCCACCCGGATTGGTTGGGGCCGGACGATCTGGCGTTGAAGATTCAGGAAATACGTGAGGCGACTAACTGGGAAATCCCGATTCAACTCAAACTCGGCGCGGCGCGCGTTTACGATGACGTGCGGATGGCAGCAAAAACTGATCCCGACGCGATCTACATCGACGGTATGGAGGGCGGCACTGGCGCCGGCCCGCACCTCGCTGCAGAGGAAACCGGTGTACCCGCGATCGCTGCCATTCGCCAGGCGCGACGTGCGATCGAGGATGCCGGCAAGAGCGGCGAAGTGACTCTGATCTACGCCGGCGGTATCCGCAACGGCGCCGACGTCGCCAAAGCGCTCGCCCTGGGTGCCGATGCTGTTGCGATTGGTCACTCGGCGTTGATGGCCCTGAACTGCAATAAGGACATTCCTGAAGCCGACTACGAAAAAGAAATCGGCGTACCGGCCGGCTCCTGCTATCACTGCCACACCGGTCGCTGCCCGGTCGGTGTTGCGACCCAGGACCCGGATTTGCGTGCACGCCTGGACCCGGATGCGGCCGCTGAACGTGTTTACAACTTTCTGCACTGCCTCGCCATCGAATGCCAGATGATGGCGCGCGCCTGCGGGAAGACCAATGTGCACTCACTGGAACCAGAGGATTTAGCCGCGTTGACGATGGAAGCTTCAGCAATGGCACAGGTTCCTTTGGCAGGTACTCAACACACCGTCGGCCATCCCGACATGACCCGGTTCTGAGCGCGTGTTGCGCAAATCGGCGGAGACGCACACATGACGGAAAAATCGACCAGAGACATCGACCACTACCTGAATTCAGACGGCGTCGATTCGGAGCGGGAAAAACTCATCGGGCAGACGATTGGCTATCGCTACGACGTCAACTTACTGCCCGATTACGAGCGCTTGACGCCTTATCTCGCGTCCTACCTCGAGTACATGGGGTGGCAGGATCTGAACTGGCTGGAAGATGTGCACATGGGTTATGAAGAAAATCGCGCTGCGGTATTCGATCGCAACATCAACGGCTGGGTCACCGTGCCACCAGACATCGAACTTCCGGACAATCAACAAGACCGCGACATGATAGCTCGTGAATTGCTCGTCAAATTCCAGATGTCTGCCGATCATCCGCTGGTCGAATTGCGCCGCGCGTACGAAAAATTCGAATAAGACTCCGGCGTCGCTTGCCTGTGATTGTCGGGTTAGGGGCGATGGCGACGGCCACCGAGCATGCGCTAAAAACACGCATCGTGCCCGGAACGCTGCTAAGGACGGCAGCAGACGCGTTTTCATATCCGCCGGCGGGGAACAGTTTGCCGAGATGACGACAGCTACGAAGATCTGACCATGGCACTACGCCTGCTCAAACATGCCTTTATCGAAGATTACGCGGAACCGCGCTGGTTCAACACGCCGCCCGAATTAAAGAAAACCTACGATATTGTGATAATCGGCGCGGGTGGACATGGTCTGGCGTGCGCACATTATCTCGCCCGGGATCATGGCCTGCATAACATCGCCGTCCTCGATGCAAGCTACATCGGGGGTGGCAATACTGGCCGCAATACCACCATCATCCGCTCGAACTACCTCACCCCGGAAGGGATAAAGTTCTACGCCGATAGCATGACGCTATTCACCGAGCTGTCGGACGATTTGGAAACGAACATATTCTATTCCGAACGCGGCCACTTCACGCTCGCCCACAACGAATCAACCCTGCGTACTTCGCGCTGGCGCGCCGAGATGAACAAGTTCTACGCGGTCGATAGTGAAGTTGTCGACCCCGACGAAATTCTGCGCACCTGCCCGCAGTTGCGCATCGACTGCGGGGGCAACCATCCCATTGAAGGCGCACTGTTTCACCCGCCAGGCGCGGTTGCGCGCCACGATGCGGTGGCCTGGGGCTACGCAAAGCAAGCGAGTAAGCGCGGCGTGGAGATACATCAACACACGCCCGTCACGGACATCCTCGTTGAAAACGGCCAAGTCACCGGGGTCGTGACCCCACGCGGCACGATTAGCACGCGCAAAGTCATGTGCGCGGTCGCCGGACACACGCCGGAGGTCATGGCGATGGCTGGCCTGCCTAGTCCGATCGAAATTTTCCCCTTACAGGCCTGCGTCACTGAACCGATGAAGCCATGGCTGGATACCATCATCGTGTCAGGTAGCCTGCATTTGTATGTCAGCCAGAGCTCGCGCGGCGAACTGGTTATGGGGGCGGCGCTGGATCCGATGGAATTACATTCCCGGCGCTCGACGTTTGAGTTTGTCACTGGCCTGTGCGATCAGGTACTCGATTTATTCCCGTTCCTGGGCGGCGTGAAAGTGAATCGCCAATGGGCAGGCATGGCAGACATGACCCCGGACCTCGCGCCAATCATGGGGACCACGCCGATCGAAGGTTTTTATCTCGACGCGGGCTGGGGGACTTATGGCTTTAAAGCGACCCCGATTGCCGGCTTAACCATGGCCAATACGGTCGCGGAAGGCATCGACGATTCACGCATCAGGGCGTTCTCGCTTGGGCGCTTCGACGACTTCAACCTGGTCGGTGAAAAAGGCGCGGCCGCAGTCGGCCACTAAATAGCGATGAAGACAATAAATTGCCCCCTGCTGGGCTGGCGCCCGGTCAGCGAGTTTACGGCTGCAGGCGTGCTCGAGCCGGAACCGGCCGATCTCGGCGAGATGTCCGCGGCGCAATGGGTATTCGAGCGCAACAACGTCCCCATGCGACGCACCGAATGGTGGTATCACGGCGCGACACAACTGTGGTTTAAAGTACTGCGCGATACCGCGACTGACACGATCATTGACGTGACCACAGCACGTGACTAGGCGGCTTCCCCCCCGCACCGGCGAGTGGATAGACCGCAATGAGAAGGTCTCGTTTCACTTTGAGGGTGAACGCGTTGTTGGTTTTAAGGGTGATGTCGTCTCGAGTGCATTACTGGCCAGCGGCCACCGAACTTTAGCCCGCAGTTTTAAATATCATCGACCACGTGGCGTGCTGTCGTTCGCCAATCACGACGCAAATGTGTTGCTCGAGCATGATGCGCGCACACACATCCGCGGCGACGTAGAACTGGCGGAAAATGGACGTCGTTATCGCGCGGTCAATACCTGGGGCGGCCTTAAGTTCGACCGCTGGCAGCTGATTCGCCTGCTTGCACCGTTCCTACCGGTGGGTTTCTATTACAAAGCTTTCTATCGGCCACGCTTTCTGTTTCCGCTCTGGGAGCGCCTGATTCGCCGCGCGGCCGGACTCGGCCGCGTTGATTTCAACGCATCAACCGAGCGCCAGCCGCGCCGCCATGATTATTGCGACGTTTTGATTATCGGCGCTGGCGCCGCCGGCCTCGCCGCCGCGCACGCGTTAGCTGATAGTGGCCTGACAGTCATGGTGAGCGACGAAAATCCGCGTTTCGGTGGCAGCCTCGATTACCTTCACAGCAACGATGACCACGCTCAGGCATTCAAACACGAAGCGCTGCAGGCGATTGAGACAAGCACCACGGTCAAGACGTTGCCAGGCTACTTTGCCGCCGGTTATTACGCCGACAACAGCGTAGCGCTGGTTGGCCCGGATGGTGTTCTCTACGTTCACGCGCGTACCGTCATTGTCGCAACAGGGGCATACGAACAACCGGCGGTGTTTCGCAACAACGACGCCCCGGGGGTAATGCTAGCCAGTGCCGCTGCGCGGCTCGCGTATCGCTACGCAGTCGCCCCGTTCGAAAACGCCTGCGTGATTGCTGGCAACGACGATGCGTATACGACGGCCCTCGAGCTGCAACATGCCGGCCTAAGCATTAGCGCCGTGATTGATATTGGCGATCCCGCAACCTGCGCAAGCCGCGCAGCGGCCGCCATCGCGGCGGGAATCCAGGTCATCCCGAACGCCGAGATCAGCCATGCCGACACGCGGCGCGGGGAACTCGCTGCGATCGTTATCCGCTGCGGCACTGAGCGTGCTGAGCAACGCATCGAATGCGATGGCGTGTTGATGAGTGTGGGCTGGGTACCCGCTGCCGGTCTGCTGTATCAGGCAGGTGGGAAAATCGACTACGACGACGTACTCCAACAGGTGGTTCCAACCACACTGCCGGACGGCGTGTTCGCGGCTGGCCGGGTGAATGGATTTCATGAACTGTCCGCACGCGTTGCTGATGGGCGCGCGGCAGCCAGTGAAGCAAGCACGTATCTCGGCAGCACCGTGGCGCGAGCCAACCGCCCTTCTCGAGCGCAACACGCGCACTCACACGCTTACCCGATCTCTCGCCATGCGCGCGGCAATGAGTTCGTCGATTTCGATGAAGATATAGTGGTTGGCGATTTGGAGACCGCGTGGCGAGAGGGGTTCGATTCTGTCGAACTGATGAAGCGCTATTCGACCATCGGCATGGGACCGAGTCAGGGCAAGACATCGAACATGAACGGCGTCCGCGTGCTCGCGCGATTGAACGACCAGGCAGTGGGCGCGATCGGTGTCACCACCACCCGACCGTTTACCCATCCGATTGCCATGGGTAAGCTGGCCGGCCGGCGTATACGGCGCCAATGGCGTACGCCAATGCACACGTTTCACACCGACCACCACGCCGATGTCACCGAAGCCGGCACCTGGTTACGGCCGATGAGTTATGCCGCCGCGTCTCCGGCCAGCGCGGTGCATCGCGAGTACCGCCAGGTTCGCGAAGCCGTCGGCGTAATCGATGTCTCAACGCTAGGCAAGATTGAGCTGTTCGGGCGCGACGTGATCGCATTACTGGAATATGCCTACACGTGTTCGTTTGACAAACTCGCGCCACATATGTCGCGTTATATTTTCATGGTCGATAGTAGTGGCTCGCTCGTCGATGACGGCGTTGCGGCGCGCTTTAGTGACGAGCATTTCTATATCACCGCCACCAGTTCGCATGCACAGACTGTGGTCCGCCAGCTACAGCTGTTTGCTGATCAACTCGCGCTCGAGGTGACGATTATCGATCGTACTTTCCAGGTCGGTGCAATCAACCTGGCAGGTCCGCGCTCACGCGAGGTCCTCGAACGCCTGACTGACATCGATGTAAGCGATGCGGCGTTCCCTTATTTGGCCGTACGCGGCGCTACTGTCGCTGGGGTTTCGACCCGCTTGCTGCGAGTCGGATTCGTCGGCGAACTCGGCTACGAGATCCACGCGCCTGCGAACAGCTGCATCGCGTTGTGGCAAGCGCTCATGGAAGCCGGCGACGAGTTCGGTATTGCGCCTTTCGGCGTCGCGGCCCAGCGTCTGCTGAGACTTGAGAAAGGCCACCTAATCTTCGGCCAGGACACCGACGGGATGACGAATCCATTTGAAGTGAATTTGGGTTGGGGCGTGCGGCTCGGCAAAGAGCGCTTTGTCGGCAAGCACGCGCTGGAAGTTCTCAAGCCGCGAGATGCGCGCAAATTGATCGGTTTCGAACGTGTTGAGGAATCCGACGAGCCCCTGCGTGAATGCAACTTGATTATCGAACGGGGGGGTCTGGTCGGGCGTGTCACCAGCGTCGAATACAGTCCGCATCGGGGCTGCGTTATCGGTCTAGCCAGCGTAAGTTCAGAACTCTCGACATCTGCTCGCGTACTCCAGGTTCTGTTGTCGAACGGCGAATACGCGCCTGTGAAAGTCGTTGAACTGCCGTTCTATGACCCCGGCAATACACGTCAGCAAGCTGAAAAGCCGCCGGCTGCCCAAGCATGAATGCGCGCCGACACAGTCCCGTCCTCGACCTGTATGCACACCCGACCGAGCGCGGTGAGTATTTTGACATGAGTGTCGCGGTCGGCGGTCAGGACATAGATCCGGCCCGGCTCGCGTTGATTGACATTAGTCCCGTACCGAAACGGCTTGTCGCCGGTGTCGGCGCTGCGGGCTGGCTTATGCAGCATTGTGGCGAAGTACCGAAGGATTTGTTCGACTGCGCAGACGCTGGGGCCGGAGGCACTGTCGTGCGATTGCACTATACCCAGTACCTAATCGTCGGCGGCCTGGATGGAGAATGTTTGCGCACTGCGCTCACAGCCGACGATAGTGCCACTGACGGGGTCTTGTTGTTGCCTTACGAATGCGCTGAATTCGCACTGCTAGGTGCCGATCTCGACCCTCTGTTTAATGAGCTGAGTGCCTGCAATCCGGCCCTGCTACAAGCCGATCGATGGCTGGCAACCCGCTTCGCCCATGCCGAAGTCGGGTTGCGCCTGATTACCGTGCCCCAGCCCCACCTGCGTGTTGTCTGTAGCCCGGCAGACGCGCGTTTCTTGTTTGAACTACTCAGCACCCTGGTAGCAGAACACGGAGGTTTGACGACCACCCTCGACGCTTACATCCGCTTAATCGGTGTTATGACGTAATCGCCAGGAGCGAACTTCGACATGATCACAAAAATTTCAATCGCTCTCGGGGCATAACCCAACTGTGTCTCGGCAACCACAGGAGCCTGATATCGTCGCTGAAGCCTTGCCCAGCGAACCTGGCGAAGTGGGTATCTATATCGGCGCAGTTATTCGTCGCAGCCGCCGTCAGCAGCATCTTACGATTCAGGACGTCTCGGAACTCGCCGACGTTAGCCGTGGCATGCTCAGCCGCATTGAGAACGCCCAGGCTACGCCAAGCCTCGATGCTTTGGCGCGCATCTCGAAAGCACTGGGACTAACGCTCACCAACCTTTTTAAGGACTTTGACGCACCACAAGGCGGTGCAACCTACGTGCCCAAGGGCTCTGGCATGGATGTCGCCAGGCGCGGCACGAAGCGCGGCCATACGTACGAGCTGTTGTCCTACGACCACGGCCCAAAGAAACGCATTGAACCCTTCCTCATTACCCTCGATGATGAATCAGAGACGTTCCCGAGCTTTCAGCATAAAGGCACCGAGTTCATGTACATGCTGAAAGGCAAGATAGAATATCGTCACGGTCGCCAGACTTACGTGCTGAAGCCAGGCGACGCGATTACGTTCGACGGCAATATCCCGCATGGGCCGGAGAGGCTTATCGCCCTGCCCATCCAGTTTTTATCGATCATGTACTACGGTGAAGAGGAAATCTGAGCGCTGGTGTATGCGCGCGACGGGATTGGCAACGGTCATGCTGTCACTTTACAAGCAGGTGGATAGCGACAAAACGGATTTTCACTCGCCCGCTTTACTTAAGCAGGAGAACACTGATGGACAATGAACTGTCGTCACTGACGATCATCTTTACTGAGTTTTACTACTGGGTCACGGTCGTGTTCATGTTTCTGATCCACGTCGGCTTCTGCGTCTATGAAGTGGGTGTATCGCGACGCAAAAACCATCTCCACACGCTCATGAAAAACACCATGATTGTGCCGCTTGTCACTGTGACATTTTACTTTTTTGGCTGGTGGATCTATTTCGCATTTCCGAATGGTCCCGGTGTAATCGGTGGTCTGATTGCCGCGCCGTGGGCGGTGCCCTGGAGCGAGCTCATGGGTGCCCACTTGGGCGGCGCGCCCGCGAGCGACGCGGTCAGCGCGGCAGATACAATTTACTGGGCGCGTATCAACGGCGTTTTCTGGGCGGCGTTTTTACTTTTCTCATGGACCGCTGCTTCAATCGTATCGGGCGCGTGTATCGAGCGCATTCGTTCCGGCGCGTTCTGGATCCTCGCAGTGCTCATCGGTTCGGCGCTATGGATTATCGATGCCGCCTGGGGCTGGCATCCGGATGGCTGGATGGTGCAAAAACTCGGCTACCACGATGCCTACGCCTCGGGCGTCATCCACGCCATCGCAGGCGGGTTTGCGCTCGGCGTACTGACCGTGCTCGGGCCACGGATTGGCAAGTTTCGCGCCGACGGCAGTGCGCGCATTATCCCGCCGGCCAACCCGTGGTTTGTCACGATCGGATTGTTCCTGATTTTTACCGGCTTCTGGGGTTTCTACGCGGCCTGTAACGTTCCGATCATTGATATCCAGTCAGGCGACGGCGTATTTTTCTCGGCGACCAACATCTATCTCGGACCGACCAGTCTGTCGGCAATTACGTTCAATTTTCTGATGTCCCTGGCGGGCGGCATGATGATGGGGTACGTGGTGTCGCGCGGCGATCCGTTCTGGACCTATTCGTCTGGTCTCGCCGGCATCATCGCCGCCTCGGCGGGCAACGACTTGTACCACCCTATCCAGGCGATGCTGATCGGGGCTGCCGGGGTCATGTTCATGTATAAGATGCATTACTGGGTAGAGCGTCGGTTCAAGATTGACGATGCTGTCGGCGCGGTCGCAGTACACGGCTATGCCGGCTTTTTCGGGGTCGTCGTTGCCGGCTTCATGCTGTGGGGCTACCCGGCTTCGCCCAATCCGGACTATGCGGTTATTACGCCGTGGGGACAATTAGCCGGGGCAGTAATCATGTTCGGCGTGCTCGGCTTCCTGCCGGGTTTCCTGGCCGCAAAAATATTGGCCGCGTCAAACATGCTGCGCATACCGCGCGCAATCGAACTGGCCGGTCTCGACTTCAAACACGAACAGCAAGACGAGCAGCACAGCAGTGAAGTGCTGGCGGCCGAGGCGACCGAGGGTCAGGGAGTAAACTCATGAGCACAGCGAGTTTTGAAAACTTTGCCGGAACCATTGCCGATATCGGTCCACTTTACCCATTCGTCGGTAGCGAAATGATACTCGTCATCGTCGCCGTCATTTTCTGGTTGTGGTGGCACGTGCAACAGCTGCGCGCCGAACAACGCGAATACGACGAGGAAATGGACGGCGGTGACGGCCAGCAACAGAGTGCCCAATCGGTCCATCGAGATCCGAGCTCGAAGTGAAGATTCTCGCCCGGCTAACGCACGAGAACCCGCCGCTATGCGGGCGCGCGATGCCAGGGTCGCGAGCCGCACAACGTATACCTATAAAGACCTGCAACTGAATCGGGACAATGCTGCGATGACTGATATTCTAGATGCCTTCCGCGCCATCCTCGACGACACCGGCGTACTGACCGGTGAGTCCGTCAGCGAACGCGTCATGCACCCGTGGTATCCGCGTCCCATCGAGGCGTTATGCATTTTGCGCCCCCGTACCACCGAAGAAGTATCGGCAATCCTGGCACTGTGTCACGAGCGCGGACAGACCGTGATACCGCATGGCGGCCTGACCGGCCTGGTACAGGGCTGCAACTGCGGCCCCACCGATGCCGTGCTGTCGCTCGAGCGGATGAACGCGATTGAAGACTTCGACGCGGTCGGGCGCACGGCCACCGTGCAGGCCGGTGTGCCGCTGCAAACCCTGCAGGAGACCGCCGAGGAACAGGGACTGATGTTTCCACTCGATCTCGGTGCGCGCGGTTCGTGTCAAATTGGCGGCAATGTCTCGACTAACGCGGGTGGTAATCACGTCATCCGCTTCGGCATGACGCGGGACAATGTGCTTGGTCTGGAGGCCGTGCTGGCCGACGGCACCGTCGTCACGTCAATGAACGGCATGATTAAGAACAATGCCGGCTACGATTTGAAACAACTGTTCATCGGAACCGAAGGCACGCTTGGGATCATTACTCGCGTGGTGCTGCGCTTGCGCGAAGCTCCAAGAGTATTCCACACCGCTTTTGCAGGTTTTGAAAACTTTAAACAACTGAGTGAATTTCTGCGCTTTAGTGACCGCGAGCTGGGAGGTGCACTAAGCGCATTCGAGGTGATGTGGGAAGACTACTACGAACTCGTCACAACGGCGCCGGCTGAGAACACGCGCCCGGTGCCACTCGACTATCCACTATATGTACTCATTGAAGCACTTGGTACGGCCCACGACGAAGAAAAGAATATCTTCGAAGAGATCATGGGTGAGGCAATGGAACTCGGCTTGATTGCTGATGCGGCAGTCGCGCGCTCCGGCACCGATCGCAAAGCGATGTGGCGAATCCGCGACTCCGTGGAAGAATTTTTCCGCTACGGCCACGCCTTTATCTATGATGTGAGTTTGGGTATTCGTTACATGGACGACTACGTCAATGACGTGAAACGACGGCTTACCGAACTCTGGCCGGAACACCACTGCTTTACTCTCGGGCATATCGCTGATGGCAACATCCATTTCGCGATTCACATGGGCGAAGATACCCTCGAGGCCCACGCGGCGGTAAATCAGTGCGTCTACGAGCCGTTACGCCCAATCGGTGGCTCGGTGTCTGCCGAACACGGTATCGGAACTGAGAAGCTCGCTTACCTGGAGTTCAGCCGCTCGCCAAATGAGATTGATCTAATGCGCCGGGTCAAACAAGCTCTTGATCCGCGCGGCATTCTCAATCCCGGAAAGATTTTTGCTGCCTAGCTAGTTCAACGGCGCCGGAAAGTAGCTCTTATGTCTGCCAGCGCGCCAATCGCGCCTAATGCTGATGCAATTTACCGGCGGGTCGCCTGGCGACTGATTCCGTTTCTGTTCCTGTGCTACGTCTGCGCCTATCTCGACCGCGTCAACGTGAGCTTCGCGAAACTGCAGATGCAGGACGCACTCGGGCTGAGTGATGTGGTCTACGGCTTCGGTGCTGGTATCTTTTTCCTCGGCTATTTTGTTTTTGAAATACCCAGCAATCTGATCCTGCTCCGTTACGGCGCCAGCCGCTGTATCGCACGCATCATGATCCTGTGGGGCGTCATCTCTGCCGCCATGATGTTCGTCACCTCCGCCGAGATGTTCTACGTATTGAGATTTCTGCTTGGAGCAGCGGAAGCGGGCTTTTTCCCGGGCGTGATTTTCTATCTCACGCTATGGTTCCCCGCCTCGCGACGCGGCCGCATGACCGCCCTGTTTCTCACTGCTATCGCCGCATCAACGGTCATCGGAGCGCCGCTGTCCGGACTCATTCTTCATTATCTCGACGGCGCAAACGGCTTGGCAGGCTGGCAATGGCTTTTTTTACTTGAAGGCTTGCCGTCAATAGCTGTTGGCGTCATGGCGCTGTTCTACCTTGATGATCATGTTGAAGATGCGCAGTGGCTGAGCGCGGCTGAACGTGACTTCATCCGCCGCGAACTCGCCGCCGAATCGGCGGCGATTGGTCACAGTCGTATCATCGACGGCCTGCGATTACCGTCGGTGTGGTTGCTGTCCGCCATTTACTTCACGTTGGCGATGGGCATGTACGGCCTCGCTTTCTGGATGCCGACCATCATTCAGGAACTCGGCTACACCTCTTATGTCGAGATTGGCTTAATTAACGCGGTTCCCTACGGCACGGCTGCAGCGGTGATGGTACTGGTTGCGCGGAGCGCCGATCGACGCCGCGAACAACGCTGGTATGTCATCGTCCCGGCTGCGTGCGGTGCAGTGGGACTCGTCGCAAGCGTGCTGCTCGCGCAGCATCCTGCCTGGGCTATCGCGGCGCTGACGCTCGCAGCAAGCGGCATGTTTTCGGCAATACCACAGGCCTGGGGGCTCGCCACCCGGTTAGTCACTGGCGGCGCGGCTGCCGCGGGCATCGCGTTGATAAACTCGATTGGTAACCTATCCGGCTTCGTTGGCCCTTACGCCATTGGTTGGATCAAACACCTCACCGGGAGCACCGCGGCGGGCATGTATTTGCTCGCGACCGTATTGCTGATCGGCATTGCTCTGGTTGCACTAATCAAACCACAATCGGGTCACGAAACCGTTAAAGATGGAAACTGAAAGAATGTCAAATGCCAATCATCCAGTTGGAGTTGTTTTATCGACTGTCACAGATGCGCCGCCAGCAGAGCTGGTTGAAATCGCTCAACTTGCTGAAAGCCAGGGCTTCAGCAGCGTCTACGTGAACGAAGGTCGTGGTGACTCGCTGGCGTGCGCCGAGGCGATAGCGCTCGGTACGAGCACACTCAAAGTGGGGACGAATATCGCCAATATTTATTTCCGTCATCCCTATCTGGCCGCTCAGACGGCACGAACCATTGCCGAATTGAGTGAAGGTCGCTTGATTCTCGGCCTCGGTATGAGTCACCGCGCGATGTTGGCGAGCCTTGGTATTGAAATGGGCGACGCGCGCGCGAAGCTGCGCGATTACGCTGCGTTTGTCGTCGAAGCACTTGCTGGTCGTGCAGGTAAGGGGTTTCTCGCACCACCGGCCTCGCGCTACCCGGTGCCGGTTCTGGTCGCAGGTAACACCGTCGAAAGCGCCGCGATCGCGGGCGAAGTCGGCGACGGCCTTATGCCATTTCTATCGCCACTGTCCTATCTGCCAAAATTAGTTGAGGCATCCCGCGAAGCGGCTACGCGGACGGGCCGCGACGCAAACGGTTTGCAGTGTGTGATCAGTATTCCTACGTTCCTCAGCGACGACCTCGATGCCGCACGCTCGGCCGCACGCTACAACCTCGCTTTTTTCGCCGAACTACCAAACTACCGCCGTCAATGGCGCCGCGCCGGCTATAAAGCGGCGATGGACCAGATCCAGAGCATCCTCGCTGCCGGGGGGAAACGTCGTGATGCTGCGGCGATCGTGCCAGACGAACTCGTGGACGACGTGTGTGTGTTCGGCACGGCGGCAAACTGTCGCGCGCAACTCGCAGCATTCCACGCTGCCGGGGCGGATGAGCCAGTCATCGCGGTGAGCCCGGTCAACGAAGAGCGTCTGCCAGCGACACGTAAAGCGCTTGCGGCGCTAGGTACAACATGACCCGACGTTCCTTAGTTCGGTTGGAATCGCGACGTAATTATTGACCTGAGCCAAACTGCGCTGCGCGATCTGCACGCCCGCCCCGCGGTTGACTGATTTCGATTGTCGTAGCGATGACTATTGCTCTGGCGTTCAATAATTCGTCCATATGCGGTTGGCGTTCCGACCGCTGCACGACGCTCAGCCCCGACACCTGGCCGAGCCACGCTCCGAGTCACCGGTATTAGCTTTTTTGACCATCAGGGCATTGGCTTCGGCGCCCAATATCACTATGCTTAGCACCCATGGGATATCAAGTATCAGGGCGTCTTCACGCCATCTTCGAAACGAAACAAATCACCGAACGATTCCAAAAGCGCGAGTTCGTGATTGAGACTAGTGACAACCCGAGCTACCCGCAGTTCGTGCAGTTTCAATTAACCGGCGACCGTTGCGAGGGCATGGAATCATTTAAGGTAGGTGATCCGGTCAAGGTCGATTTCAGTCTGCGCGGCCGCGAGTGGACCAGCCCAACCGGGGACGTCAAGTATTTCAATAGTCTCGATGTGTGGACAGTAGAACCCGAAGGTTCTGCGGGTCGCGCCGCGGAAAGTGCGCCGCCATTGAGTGAGGAAAATCCGCCGCCGTTCGATGACGATGTACCATTCTGAGCCGGACTTGTCGCGGCAAGCTCACTGTTAACGCAAAGAATCCGTGAGCATATCGTCTGCGAGGGATTTGGGTAATTCGACAAAAAAAACCGGATCAGAATTGCTCTGATCCGGGGCTTTCACTAAACCGCGTGCTGCTCCGACGCTTTCTTTACCGTCGGTGACGGTGTTGATTGTTTCAAATCAGTCACCACAGCTGTCGGTTCCGTCTCCATATCAATCGTACCGTTGAATGTGCAGCCGTCTTCGAGTGTGATGCGTGGCGCTTTGATATTGCCAGCCATCTTGCCGGTACTAGTTAGCACCACATTTTCCACCGCGGCGACATCTCCGTTAATGCTGCCTTCGATGCTCAATGTCTTGGCATTTATGGTGGCAGAAACATCACCACTCACGCCAACCGTCAATCGACTTTTCGGTAGTGCCACCGAACCTTCAATGCGTCCTTCAACGAGCAGGTCTTCATCGCCTGTTATCTCGCCCCGAACTACGATCGTCTGCCCAATCACCGCCGATGTCGAAACGATTTGTGCTTCGGCAACAGCCTCGATGGTCGATTCACGTAACTCGGTAGTATCTTCGGACGGGTCAATCACACGGGCTTCGCCGACAAACTGACTTGCGTCCCTTTGGTCCCTTCTTTTAAACATCATTATTTACCTCCAGCGGTTAAGTCTTCTGCTTCGATAACGCGTGAGCTGGGGCCTACTCCCTGACGCTTTGCGCGCCTCCAGGCAACTCCAAGCTAGCCCTGCGGACAGGCAAGATCCAGGGAATAATTGGCAATTCAGAACTGTCGTTTGGACTCATAGGCTTAGCGTTTGCTTCTGCCTTGCCCGGTATCAATGAGGAGCTAAGCCCATCAAAAGCTGGCGTATTCCTTAGCCCGCTCTTGCGGCGATACCGACGACAAGAACCGAGATTCAGTCAGTTGCCCCTGAGCCCTGAGCTTCTGTCGAACTTGTTTCGAGCGCCAGTCAGACGAACAGAAAGAGAATCGGCTGCCGCGGACGGATCCTGGCCTCCTCCACGGCGGCTGTTCGTTGCGCGGACCCGAGCCTGGAATATCGGCTCGCTACGCCTGCATCGGCGCCGGCATTCCGCCCCACCGGGAACGCGATGCGATGACAGTCGTGCGCCGAAAATGCTGCGGCTGTAATGCCCCACCACGCGACGCGCTCCCATAATTGGCGGCTGATGACCGCACCTCGAGACGATGGCCGTGGCTAATCGAGGCGTTCGGTTCGCGACGTCCAGCGCCATAACTGAAAATAGCTGCGCAAAAATATAAATATTTTCAGGGACTAATATTGCTCACGCGGCAACGACTGAAATCCGGTACTCGCGATACCCGTAAGTACTTGCCCATATGGGTTGTAGTGAGTCGATCATCATTCACCGCCCGCAAAGCCTGCACTGACGGGGATACTCTTTAGTACGCACCTCGGGCGCTACGCAATTGAGTTCTTCCACAGCAAACGATACTGCCGAGTACCCGTTGATGACACTGAAACCGTTGGCGCAGAATTCCCGCCTCTGATTTATTTTTTGCGTCCTGCGGCGCTATCTTTCCCGAAATTGCACGTCTATACTCCGCCGCATCCAGGGCACCTGACCGGTCGGTGCCTGTGTGTCGCGGCCGTCTCCCTCCTCGAAAGACTTTCCTCGAACGAACTAACCTGAGCTCTGCCTCGACCGGGATCGCGATAGCGTGATAGGGCCGAGCCTGGAGCATATATGCCTTTTGCAGATCTCGGCCTTGAGGCCGAACTACTGCGCGCGATTAGCGTGCAGGGATACACCCAACCCACCCCCATTCAAGCGCAAGCCATTCCGGAAATCCTTCAAGGGCGCGATGTCCTTGCCGGCGCACAGACCGGAACCGGTAAAACGGCAGCTTTCGCCTTACCGATATTGCAATTACTCCGTGCACCGAGCGGACACAAAACGCCGCGCGCATTGGTGCTCACGCCAACGCGAGAGCTAGCCGCCCAAGTCGGCGAAAGCTTCAACACCTACGGCCAGCATGTGAAATTACATACTGCGATCGTTTTTGGTGGCGTCGGCATTCAGCCACAAAAAGATGCCATGCGTAGAGGCCTCGATATTATCGTCGCCACGCCTGGTCGACTGCTTGACCACCTCGGTCAGGGGACTGTGGATTTATCTTCCATAGAAATTCTCGTGCTCGACGAAGCCGATCGAATGCTGGACATGGGTTTCATCCATGACATCAAAAAAGTACTCGCCCGCTTACCCAAACAACGCCAGAACCTGTTGTTTTCCGCCACCTATTCAAACGATATCAAACGCCTTGCTGATGGCTTGCTGAATCATCCAAAACTGATCGAAATCGCACGCAAGAACGTCGCCGCTGATACTGTTCAACAGCATGTTTATCACGTTGAGAAATCGGCAAAGCGTGACTTGCTCATCCATGCGATAAACGACGGGCAGTGGCATCAGGTGTTGGTGTTCTCGCGTACCAAGCATGGTGCGAATCGGCTTGCTGAGCAATTAAACCGCAGCAACATTCAGGCCGCCGCAATTCACGGCAATAAAAGTCAAAGCGCGAGAACAAAAGCGCTGGCAGGATTTAAGAACGGCCATGTCCGGGTGCTCGTCGCCACCGACATCGCCGCGCGCGGGCTGGACATCGAGTTACTCCCGCACGTCGTTAACTACGAACTCCCGAATGTCCCGGAAGATTATGTTCACCGTATCGGTCGTACTGGCCGCGCGGGCGAAACTGGCGCAGCTATATCGCTGGTCAGTCGCGACGAACGCAAGTTGTTGCAGGATATTCAGCGTTTGCTGAAACGTGAACTACCGGTGTTACCGTTGCCGGAATTTGCTCGTAGTGCTACCCCGGAACCGTCAAAACCTCAGCAACGTAAGGCGAACAATTCCGGACGCTCCCATAACGGTCAGCCCGGACAGCCGCGCAATCGCAACGCCGCGAACGGCAATGTTGCCGAGGGTACCGGCGGCCAACGTAAGAGACGTTCACCAAACCGCTCTCGCGCAGCGTAGTTAACGTTTAACCAATCAGTGAATTCGCCAGGAATGGCAAATCACGTTCAGGGTCCTGTGTGCTGGTGCCCCGATCGTGTAATTAGTCGTACAGCACACATATGAGGAAGTAAAAATGATGAATCTCTACGTCGGCAATTTGCCGTACAGCGCAACCGAAGATGAGCTGCGCACTGCTTTTGCCGCTTTCGGTGAAGTGCAGAGCGTTAACCTGATTTCGGACAAATTCACCGGTCAGTCCAAGGGTTTCGCGTTCGTCGAAATGGTTGAGAACGCAGCAGCAGATTCTGCCATCAAAGCGTTGAACGACACTGCGATGGGCGGACGTAACATTAAGGTCAACCAGGCTAAGCCTCGCGGCGAGCGTCCGGCCCGCGGTGGCGGCGGCGGCGGTGGTGGCGGTCGCTGGTAGGCAACTGCCCGCCCCGCATATTGCGGGGCTGACCCCGAAAGCACGGCCCGTGTACATGGCAGGACGTCCACCACGTCCGCGCCATGTTGCACGGGACGTACTTCTCCAGCCTGGCCTAACCTTCCGGCGCACGATTGAGATGACCAAGTCTACTCAGTCGGTTCACTGCCGACCGGTAAACATATTTCTCCATCGCCGCTACCGTCGGCCTTACACGTCTGCTCCTGCACCCCCCTGACTCGTGCTTTTCAGCAGGCCCTTCGAATTGCCTGCGGGGAGAATCAGCGGCAGCCAATACGCCGCCCTTCCAATCACGCTAAGCCGATGTTCCTGGCCGTCTTGTCGGCGCACTCAGAGTAGTCGGGCGTGGCGTAAGGCGAACCACCGCTAGCTGCTGTCTATTGCGTGCACAGTTCGAGAGGACATCAACGACATTGTCGTCACCCGTGCTCGACCGGCCGGACAGCAGCTTCTGTGCCGGGTACAAATCAAGCTCCCCGCTATGTGGTGAATCGGTACCGACCGCGCGGCTGCCGACGGGAATGCACACTCGCGCACTCCCTCTGTGCACGCCCAAGTTTCCGCGAACAATCAGTCTAGGCAGTGTGTTTCTTCACGAACTGGCCGATCTTGTCGATCGCTTGCTGGCCTTGATCGAGCATCGGCGCAAACAGATGCCAAACGTGAATCATGTCGTCCCACACTTCAACTGTCGCATCGACGCCCGCTTCCTTGAGCCGCGTTTCGAGGCGCTTGGTGTCGTCGAGCAAAGTCTCGCAATCGCCGACTTGAATCAGCAACGGCGGCAGACCACTCAGTTCGGCATACAGAGGCGAGGCCAGCGGGTGCTGAGCGTCGGCACCGGCGAGGTAGCTTTTGGCCATCTCCAGCAGCACCCCTTTCTGTACCATCGGGTCAACTGCTGCACGAGTTTCCATCGAGGCACCGGTGGCCTCCATATCAGCCCACGGCGAGATCGGCGCGGCGCAGGCTGGCAGTGGTTCACCCGCATCGCGTAAGGCCACCAATGTCGCGATGGCCAGACCGCCGCCGGCAGAGTCACCTGCAACGGCAATGCTTTCCGGGCGCACACCCTGTTTCAGTAACCAGCGATAAGCTGCCACGCTGTCATCGACTGCAGCAGGAAAGGGATGCTCCGGAGCCATACGGTAATTCAGTGCCAGCACGCGCCCGGAGATGGCGACTGCGAGACGTTCGAGTAAAACACGATGGGACTGGACCGAGCCAAGCAGGTAACCGCCGCCGTGTACGTAGAGTAAAACACGCGCCGGATCACCGCCGTTGGCCGTCAGCCATTCGGCATCAACACCGCCCGCGTCGACCACTTCGCAGGTCACGTCGGCGTGGCGCGGCACCATATTACCCATCGCGTCGAGACCTTTGCGCATGTCGTCAAGCGACGCGCCTTCGGTCACTACTGGGTTCTCTTTCAACATCGTGCGTATTGCTTCTATCTGGGCATTCGCCATGGGCTTTCTCCTGGTGTCCGTTCCGGCACCGCGCCGGGTCGCCAGTGTACACCGCGTGAGGGCCCGTGGAGCGGGCGTACCGGTCCACAATCGGCTAGCATATTCGCGCTGAATCAACGCTAGTAATGTGCTGCCTACCCTCATGAATAATGCTACCGACACGCGCGCCAGCCTGAGCACGAAGATTTACTACGGTTTTGGCGCTGTCGCGTATGGCGCCAAAAGCAACGGCTTCAATTATCTGCTGCTATTTTTCTACAGTCAGGTCGTCGGCTTGCCGCCGCAATGGGTCTCGTTCGGCATATTCATCGCCCTGATCGTTGATGCGATTTCGGATCCACTAGTCGGTTATTTTTCCGATAATCTGCGCTCGCGCTGGGGACGCCGGCATCCATTGATGTACGCCGCCGGCGTGCCCGCGTCGATCGCCTACTATTTTCTGTGGGCGCCGCCAGCCTGGGATCAAGGCCCGTTATTCGCCTACTTCGTCACGCTTGCCATCCTGATCCGCACGCTGCTGACCTTCTACGAAATCCCATCCACCTCATTAGTCGCCGAGCTCACTGACGATTACGATCAACGCACTCGGTTTATGAGTTTCCGGTTTTTCTTCGGCTGGTGGGGGGGGCTGGTGATGGCCGTCCTGGTCTATCTGGTGTTCCTGCCCGAGGCCAAAGGCGGGCTGGAGTACGTTGAAGGCTGGCGCAACTATGGACTGGCTGCATCCATCATTATTTTTCTATCGATTTATATTTCGTCGTTCGGCACGCATCGCCACATCCCACACCTGCGCAAACCGCCAGAACGTTCCCTGAGCGTGCGCCGGACGTTTAGTGAGTTAATTGAAACACTGTCCAACCGCTCGTTCCTGGTCCTGTTTATTGGCGCACTGTTTGCCGCGATGGCAGCCGGAGTTAACACCAGCCTTGGGATTTATTTTGGTCGCCATTTCTGGGAACTCACCACGGCGCAAATCGGCGTATTGCAAATACCCTATTTCCTCTCCGCACTCGGTGCGTTGGTCCTCGCTCCTCTGGCCGCGCAACGACTCGGGAAAAAACGTGCGGCAATCCTGGTAACCACCCTGACCGTAGTCCTCACACCACTACCGGTCATCCTGCGCCTGTTCGACCTGTTTCCGGTGAACGGAACACCAGAGGTCTTCTACGGTCTGATGATTTTCTACACCATCGACGTCACGATGATGATCATGTCGAGCATTCTCGTTGCCGCCATGTTGGCTGACGTTGTAGAAGACAGTGAAGTCGCCACCGGACGACGCTCTGAAGGCACGTTTTTTGCCGCCAGTAGTTTCGCGCAAAAGGCAGTCAATGGCCTCGGCGTCATTGTCGCCGGACAAATCCTCGCTTGGGTGGAATTCCCGGCGGACGCCAAGCCCGGCGAAGTGCCGACCGAAAGTCTCAACGAACTGGCGATGGCCTATGTTCCGGCGCTGTGGGTGTTCTACTTTATCGCCATTGCGGCGCTGGCGTTCTACAACATCGATCGGGACAAGCACGGCGACAATCTGCGCCAGCTCGCAGCAAGCCGTAACTGAGTACCGAGGCGCGAACAGGCTCCGCTAGCCGTCGACTATTTTTACACCGCGCCAGAACGCGAGGTGACCTCTAATTTCGGCAGCGGCGTCTTTCGGACTTGGGTAGTACCACGCTGCATCTGGATTGATGTCGCCATCAACCTGCAGCGAATAATAGTTGGCAACGCCTTTCCATGCACAATTCGACGTCGTCGGACTGTGCCGCAGATACGTCTCATTGACTGAATTCGGTGGGAAATAATGATTCGAATCGACTACGACCGTGACCGCTGATTCGGCAATCACCTGATTGTTCCAGATCGCTTTCATACTCGCTCCCATTTTTCGTCGCACGCGCTATTTCTGAAGTCGGCTGCGGCGCTCGCGGCCCTTGGATGGAACACCGTACTAGACATTCTCGCCCCACTGCTCGAAATAGGTTACCTCCGCGGCCGGCCTTCGGGTGACCGGGCCGAAGTTTCCTTGCGGGTAACCGATAGGAATCACCGCGACGATGCCGTACGTCTCCGGAATCTTGAGATGCGTGATCAACTCCGCTTCAAACATCTGGTGCATGGTCGTCAGACTGGCGCCGAGGCCTTTAGCGCGGCAGCCCAACAGAATGTTCTGCACGCAGGGGAACACCGAACCATAGGAAGGCGGGGCAAGGCCAATCCGTTGGTTTGCAGGGACAGCGCCGGGCCAGTCGCGTTCACCACACACAAACAACAGCACTGGCACGTCCGGGATGTGCTTGCCGAGCGCCATGGCGGCGCGAACGTTGCGAGCAAAGCGCGAGTTGTCGTCTGCCGGCGGAACGATTGCTGCGAATCTTCTCAGCATTTCCGCATCGTAACGTTCACCAAAAAAGGTCTTGGTCGTGCTACCGCGCGCGACGATAAAACGATACGGCTGGGTGTTTAGGCTATTCGGCGCATGACTGGCAGCATCGAGAATCTCCTCGATAATGTCCTGCGGGACCGGATCCGGTTTCAAGCGCCGCATGGGGCGCATTGTTTTCATGATATGGAAGACGTCTAAATTCTCATCCACTAGAGGACACTCCTGACCGGATTTTGTTGGGACACCGATAATTGCATAAGACTGTAACAGGCAACCGAGTGACCTGACGTTAGGCTCCTCAGTGGGACGCAATCAAATATCCCTGGGGTTGGCGTTGCTCGGCGTACCCGGCTAGTGGGTACTATTCCTGGACTGCCGCTCGACGGCTTTAATCGGCGCCATGGCCAGTTCAATGATGCGCTCGCGATGGGCCATGTCGTTATGCACTCTAGTCTGGACGCGCATGCCCTGGAACACCGTCATGACGAACGCACTGAGCTCGGCAGGCTCGGTATTTTCATCCAGCGTCCCGGCTTGTTGAGCAGCAGCCAGATAGGCCGTCAGCGCATCTGGCACGCGTTGGAAACGTTCTCGAACGTAGTCATATAGTTCCGGTTCGCTATGCCTCAGCTCGAGCATAGCGTTGGTTATCAGGCAACCACGCGAAACGACGTCTTGCTCGGGCACCACGGTGAAATGACGGATCAACTCGGCAAGCTCTTGTGAAACGGGCGCTGTACCTCTGAGAAATTCGCCGGCCTGGGTGAGCATGTCGGTGATATACCAATCCACGACTTTTCGAAACAGATTGGCTTTATCCCCGTAGGCGTTGTAAATGCTGGTCTTCTTCAGCGCCACCAGCGCACAAATCTGGTCTATGGCGGTAGCCGCGAACCCTTGCTCCCAGAACAGCTCACCGATCCGGCCCAGCGTCTCGTGCTCATCAAAACTCTTTGGTCTGGACATATGCTTTAGCTCAATCGACACCCGTTAACTGACCGCACCATGATCCCAACTGCGGCAGTGAGATTGCGACGGCGGCGAGCGGAATTACTTGAATTGTACTCCTAAGTACAATATAAATTGTCGGCACTGTCCGTCTCTGTACTGCCGGTTCAAGCTAGCGGGAATTACGCCTATGGAACACTTCGGTCTGGTAGGGCTCCTCATCGGCGTCGCCGCTCTGGCACGCTGGTTCCAGCGTGCGTTCGTGGTCAACATTCCGACATCGCCGCTGGTGTTCCAGATTGTATTCGCTGTCGGGCTGTTGCTTGGCGCAGTGCCGCTGTTACTCGGCCACGATGATCCTTATGCCCCATGGGCAGTTGGCGTCGCACTGGTTTACCTCTTTCTGTCTGTCACCGGTGCCCAACGAGCTGACGATGCGCTCGTTAAAGTTGGCGACCAGATACCGGCGTTTAACGGTGAAGACGACGGTGGCGAGGTTTTCGACAGTTCAAGCCTGACGGGTTCACGCGTGTTGTTGAAATTTTTCCGCGGACACTGGTGACCTTACTGTGTCGCCGAGTTACGGCGATGGGAAGAACTCCGACCTTTACTCGACGCAGCGGGCGTAAAAATTGTCACTGTCTCAAGCGATTCGCCAATGCAAATCCGTATGGGCCGCGCTGCCCACGGACTGGGGGCAACGATGCTGGCCGACCCCAAGCTTAGAATTACTGAGCAGTTCGGCGTTCGCAATCAGAACATCAATAACTTTAATCCGTTTGCGCGCCCCGGGTTACCCATACCCACATCGCTTTTGATCGATGAGAAAGGCACGGTCGTTTGGAAAGACCAATCAGATAATTACACACGACGTTCAGATCCCGAGATCGTTCGCGCAGCGCTGAACGAGCACTTCGTAGCAGGAGAGGCGTAACCACGCGAGAATCGGTGACGCGACGTGGACGATCGCATCGTCATATTGGGCAGCAGCTTGGTCGGTGCTGTGTAGGCAAGCAGACACTTCGATGTGGCCGCAAATGGTAACCATTCACCCGCCATCACAGCGCCGGTGAGACAGGCGCGCACCTGAGCCCGATATCCGTCAGTGGGACCTAGGCGATGGTGTACTCGTCGTTCTCCAAACAGATGCGGCGACGTAGCTCGGCACCAGCAACCCGTGCACCGCCAGTCCGGGTCATGGTCGATAGGAAACGCTCGCGCCCTTCTCCCTCGAGCGCACTAATCTCATCCAGTGCACGCTGAAAACAGTACAGCGCACTGGCGAACGTTTGGCGATGAAAAGTCGCCCCGCGTGATTCATAACTAAACCAGCCCAACATGGGATGCGCGCTCAAAGTTTCGGGGTCGGTTCGCAGCGGCGTACCGGACTTTAAATCGGTCTGTGCATCGCACCACGCATTGAACGTCTCCACCATGCCCAGAATCTCCGGGCCATTGTCCTCGAAGAAATATTGCAGCACGGGCAATAGCGTATCCGGAAGCGCGTCGTCAGCCATGTACTGCGGCGGCAGGTCGGAGAACTCACCATCGACGATACCGGGCTCGAGCATCCGCTCGGTCCAGCGATAAACCTGTGGCGCTCGCAGCTTCATGATGTGAGAAGAATGCGGATCACGAGCCAGGTGTGCATACATCAATACCATCAACCCGAAATCTGCCGGGCTCGGCCGCCCGCCGAGCAGGTAGGGACACTGCAGGAAATGATCGTTCAGCGCTTCGAGGAGCACGAAATACGATTCTTCAATCGCCGGAATCGTTGCTTCGGTCACCCCGAGATTCTCGAGAAAACCGTCGAAGAACGCCATGATTGGGCCGATGTCTTTGCGCTGGAGATCCATGTCACGATGATGCGAGAAAAAGTGTCCGAAAGTCGCTTCCGCAAATGGTCGATCGTTCTCGAGGTACGTCCAGCGGTAGTGCATGCCGATTTTGAATAACATTTCAGAGCCGAAAAACGCCAGTAACCAAGCAATGGCCCGTTGTTGCGGCGAGGTCGGCACGAGCGGATTCTCAGGCGTGCACTTTTCGAAATGAATCAGGGTATCTGTCGAGTCCTGTATCAACGTGCCGTCAGTCAGTTCCATCACCGGCATCACGAAGTAGCCAATAAGTGGAATGATCTCTTGTTGGAAACGAGGATGTCCGGGAAATATCTGCTGGAACGGGATGCCCTTCTTCAACAGATACGATCGCGTTCGACCGGAAAACCCTGAACCGGGCGCGCCCCATAGAATGGGCAGGTCATGAGTCTTACCAGTGTTTTTTGCCATCGCGGTCATCTCCTGAGGTTCGAGTGAAACGTCGCAGCGCATCTGAACGAGGGCCGAGGGCCACCGATCAATCTGACACGCACACATCTAATCACGTTCAACCCGGCCTGTGTCTAAAGCCTGAAAACATTCGCGGCGAAGTTCCCCGCCACCGGTTCAATCGCAGAGCCACGAGAGCGAAAAGCCAGAACAGGAGCAATCGCTGGGGCCGCCGTCCGCAGCTGCCCCGGAACCTCTCGTCATACATTGATGACGGTGGGGCTCCAGGGACTTTCGAGCGACTCAGGCTTAGCCGCGCATCTTGGCCTCTGCGGACCCCGGGTGGAGACTCGCTGTCGCGCTTGGACGACTGTCCATGCGTTTGAACCAGGTACTGATGTTCGGCAGATCATCGTCTAGCGGCTGGCCAACGTCTTTCACGAAGTCCATGCAGCAATAAAGCACAATGTCCGCGAACGTGAGTTTGTCGCCAGCGATAAAATCTCGCCCACTGATCAGTTTGTCCATCCAGCTGCGCGCCCGCTTCGCTTTCGCCTTGAGGCCGTCTGCGGCTTCGGGAATGCAGAACATGCGATCCTTGAACAGATCTAGGCCCTGCGAATAGCGAAAACCGCTGTACATATTCTCGGTTATCTCCAGTTCCACGCGCCGAATCCACATGCGCGTAGTCGCACGCTCAACGGCGCTCGAACCGATGAGGGGTTTATCCGGATGGGTTTCGTCGAGGTACTCACAGATGGCAGTCGTCTCTGCGATAACCGTCCCGTCATCGAGTTCCAGCGACGGCATCTGCCCGCCCGGATTCTTTTTTGTATAGGCCTCAGCTCGATTGTCGCCGCCCAACAAATCGAGTTCTTCGGTCGGCATTTCAATGCCCTTTTCGATCATCGCCATGCGCACAGCACGTGGGTTGGGGCCGAATGAATTCAACAGCTTCATCGTGTTCTCCTTAGGGGTTGTCAATTGACATCGCGTCTCCGAAGCCCAGCAGAACTATCGTCTACGCGGTGTGGATCTCGTCAACGTTAATGGTCGCTCAGAGTTGCTCTCCGGAACTCGTGCCGTTTTTGACACCTGCATCGACTCCGGTTACCCGATCATGTCGATGCGTTGTTCGCATGAATAGTTAGCGGCATGCTGAGTGAATTCTCGCGGACGCCCACCGGGGCCCGGAACTATCGCTCATCAGTTGTCGCGACCGCCAAAATACTTGATTTGTACTAATGAGTACAATATAGCGCGGAATTGCTCAGCGCCAGCGGCCGGATGTCTCACCGCAGCGAAGAACGGTGGTGGCCAATTTAGTCATTCCGCCGAACCGGCCAACAGCAAAGCTTGTGGCCCCGCCTGCGCGTTTGTTCCGACTGGCATCAAATGGACAGTCCGCCGGGGCACGACATCGCGCTCACGCTTGACGCCCGGTCCTGATGCGCGCGCGTCGCGCGCCGGCGGGCTGGATTTCGGCAGGCGCACCCAGGCACCTGCACGGGCCTCAGCTCAATGCGAATCCCTCGTAGTGACTGTCCCGCGCTTCATCGCAGAACTGCCGATAGGCCCCTACGCCGCCAATGTACGACAGCAGCCGCCGTGGTTTGCCTTCGACGTTGTCACCGGTGTACCAGGAGTGCGTCGCCATCAGTAACGTCGCGTTGGCCGTATCGTCATGATGCTTTACCCACCAGTCTTCTTTTTCCAGGCTGGGTTCAATCGCCTTCAAATCTTGTTTGCGCAGATAAGCAATACAATCGGTAATCCAATCAACTTGCTGTTGCAGGCAGGTTGTCATGTTGCAAAACGCAGTTGAGGGTGCGAGCGGGCCCGCCACGGTGAACAAATTGGGGAAGCCGTGAACTTGCAGCCCCAGAGTACTGCGAATGTCTTTGCGCCACTGCTCAGTCAGCGAACGTCCATCGCGACCGTGGACGTCCATGCGCGACAAAGCGCCAGTCCCCGCATCAAACCCCGTCGCGAGTATCACAACGTCGAGTTCATACTCCCGGCCATCAACTAGCAGCCCGTTCTCGGTGAAGCCTTCAATCGGGGTCTCGCTCACATCCACAAGCTGCACGTTGTCGCGGTTGTAGGCGTCGTAATATTCGGTTTCCAGTGGCACGCGCGCGGTGCCGAACCCGAAATGGGTCGGTATCAGCTTCTCAGCGACGACCGGATCTTTCACTCGCGCGCGAATCTTTTGCCGTACGAATTCGGAAACTTCCGCGTTGACCGTTTCGTCGAAAAACATCTCCGGATAGCCGCCGATCCAGAAACTTAGCGAGCCGTCGGCCCATAAGCGTTCCAGCGCTGCCGTGCGCTGTTCGGGACTCAGGTCAAGATAGGCGCCAGTTTCAAAGTTGTAATCGAATCCGGCAAAGGTGTGATGAACGGATTCACGCAAGGCCGGATACTGCGCGCGCCAGGCATCGCGCGCCGCATCGTCATAGTCTTCGTTACGCATCGGAATGGCGTATTGCGGCGAGCGTTGAAATACTTTCAGCTCGCTGACTTCTTTCGCGATAGTTTGGATAACCTGAATGCCGGTTGCGCCGGTGCCGATCACGCCGACTCGCTTGCCCGCCAGATCCATGCCTTCGCGCGGCCAGCGCGCCGTGTGAGCTATAGCGCCACGAAATTTTTCGAAATTCGCAAACGGCGGTGTCTGGGGCGCGGAAAGCATCCCCGCGCAACTGACGAAATACGGCGTTACAAAGGTCTCATCAGTGTCTGTATTGATGGTCCAAAGTGCGGTCTCGGCATCCCAATTGGCCGCCGTGACCGTGGTGTTGAACTGAATGTCTTTGCGCAGCTCGAATTTGTCCGCCACGTAGTTGAGATACCGCTCGGTTTCCGGTTGTGCCGGAAAGCGCTGACTCCAATCCCACTCTTCCAGGAGCTCATCAGAAAACCAGTATTGGTAGATGTACGATTGCGAGTCCACGCGAGCACCCGGATAACGGTTCCAGTACCACGTACCGCCGACCTGGGAGCCCGCGTCCAGCGAACGCACTTTAAGTCCCATCTCGCGCAGCCGGTAAAGCTGATAAAGGCCGGCTATCCCCGCACCTACGACAATAGCGTCGAACTTTTCGGTGGCGGCGCTGCTACTTGCTGTCGACATATCAAATCTCCTGCTGCGCCCGGCTCGGGCGGGGTAGTTATCTGGAGCAAAGTATCCGCTGTGGATCGTTTGACAGCCAGACTGCAATGGTGACAATGAGGGGGTTAATTGATGACAGATCGGTATGGACCACGACACTATCGAAAACACCCTGATGCCGAACACCTACGTCAAACTCCTGACGCAAGAGTTCGACGATCTCGCTCAGGTCGCGTCAGGTACTGGCATCGCCCCACAAGAACTCGCGGAATACCCCCATCCTATCACCGTGCGCCAGCATCTCCGCTGCATCGAGAACGTCATACCGTTGCGGCGTTCGCCGGATTGGCATCTGCAGTGGGGAAAGCGCATGGCGGAGAATTTCCATGGCGTGGTCACGCTTGCCTGGCTGACCGCTCCGACACTGGGCGCCGGACTCGACGCCTTTATTCGCTACATGCCCAGCCGGGTACCGTACCTCGATTGGCATGGCGCCTTCGACGGCGAGTCCTTTCGCTGTGAAGTGAACCCGAACCTCGACCTCGGTCCGGTCGGGCACATGCTGACCGAAGTCCCGCTACTGGTGATGCACGAATACGTCCGCGTGATCCGTCACGGCTCGGCTGAGCAGGCACGTATCGAACTCAGCTATGCACCGCCCGAACCTCGTTATGCCTACGCCGATTGGTTTGATTGCCCGGTTGAGTTTGAACGTACCAGCAACGCGCTCATTGTTCCGCGCGCCTGGCGCGACGTACGCAACGTTGATTTCGATGAATCAACCTGGCGAAGCTCACTGGCACGCTGCGATGCGATTGGCCAACCCGGCGGCGAGCGCGACGTGCTGACGCAATTACAGCATCTGTTATCGGAGGCGTTAGAGAGACCGGGCGGCGACGCTCGCCCCAACCTCGATACCATCGCGGGGCAACTGCACCTGTCTCCGCGTACCGTGATCCGTCGCTTGCGCATGATGAATACGACTTTTCGGCAGGTTTGTGATGAGGTATTGATGCAACGTTCCGGCGAGCTACTGTGCGACCCGCAAAATCGCGTACAGGATGTCGCGGCGCGACTGGGTTATGCAGACAATGCCAGCTTTCGAAAGGCATTCAAACGCTGGTATCGGATGACGCCGGCGGCGTATCGTCAGCGTCACCTGCCCCTGAAACAAACTAGTGATTGTCTTGAGCGAGACCGGTCCTGACGGAGATAATTCGAACCACTCGCGTCACCCGGAACGCCGGTGAATTTCGCGCCGTGCAGCGACGCGAACCTACGGACACACTTGCTAACAATTGTTAACGCAGTACTACAGATGCTGGCGACTGTAGATAGAAAATGTGACATGCGATAGGGTGAGCTTTGATGATGCACACGCAGTCATCAATCGCCTGCGGGAGCTGCTACCACTAGCCGCGTTCCTGCTTCCGCTGACCGCTGAGGACGTGATCGCGATGAAAGCCGGAATACCACCCAAGATTCCGCGAGGCTGCGCGAGCCCTCAGTCTGATTCAAACGGCGAAGCAGCCCTCCCCCATCAAAACGCGAAGCCGTAATGGCACGAATTAACGGCAATTCCAAGAACAATCGCCTGCGTGGCGGCAAAGGAAACGACACCCTCTTCGGCTTCGATGGCCGCGATCGACTCGACGGACTCGCAGGTAATGACACGCTGCGCGGCGGCAACGACAACGACATCCTCTTCGGACGCGACGGTAACGACCGCCTTTATGGTGGCTCCGGCAACGACCGTCTCGTCGGTGGCGCAGGCAATGACCGCCTGAGCGGTGATGCCGGCGCAGATCGGATGATCGGCTGGCGCGGCAACGACACTTATTTTGTCGACAATGTCTCTGACATTGTCGACGAGCGCGGCGATAAAACTGGCCGCGACACGGTCTACGCGAGTGTCAGTTTTTCAATCAATCCGACTTCCACGAAGATCAGCGGAGACGTTGAGCGTCTGTTCCTGCGCGGGCGAGAAGATCTTCGCGCGACCGGCAATAACCTCGATAACGACATCCGCGGCAATGCCGGGGACAACCGCATTTCAGGCCTTGGCGGTGATGACGTTCTGCGCGGCTACGCCGGCAAAGACAATCTTAACGGTGGCTTGGGCCAGGACACCGCATCGTACGTGGGATCAAGCGCTGTGCGTGTTGATCTTGCGACCCGCAAAGGCACTGGCGGCCATGCCGCCGGCGACCGCTACTTTTCAATCGAACACCTCACCGGGTCCGCAGGTCACGACACCTTGCGCGGCAATGGCCTGAGCAACAAGCTCTCCGGCGGCAACGGGAACGATTTATTGCAGGGTCGCAGCGGTAACGATGTCCTGTCCGGTGGTAGTGGCAACGACCGACTTTTCGGCGACGACGGTGACGATTCGCTCGACGGCGGTAGCGGCAACGATGTCCTCAACGGAGCGACCGGCAACGACATTCTGATCGGCGGCACCGGCAATGACGCACTCAGCGCAGGCGATGGCGACGACACCCTAAACGGCGGCAGCGGTGACGATTCGCTCAGTGGAGGTAGCGGTAACGATGTCCTGAACGGTGGCAGCGGCAATGACACGCTATCGAGCAACAGTGGCCACGACACGCTCATCGGCGGTCCCGGCGCGGACATTTTCAATCTTGGCAGCGGGGTCGAACTGCTGCTCTATAGCGGCGCTGACGCTGACGGCAGCACCGATACGATCCACTTCGACAACTTTGAATTTGGCGGTAATTTTGACGTCCTCGACCTGCGCGAATTGTGGGATGGGGTAAACGGGCAAATAGACAATTACCTGCAGGTCAGCGCGCTCGGTGACGACACGCTACTCGCAATCGATGTCGACGGAATCGGCGACTTTACGATTCCTGATCTGACTCTTGCTCTGGTGGGTGTCGATTTTTCTGCCGACGTGCTGCAAAACCTGCTCGATAACGGCAATTTGCTATTCCTCCCGCAGGGTGCATCGACCCCCGATCTCGAAGCGTCTTCCGACACCGGTGTGACGAGCACCGATGACGTGACGTTTGACGCAACCCCGACATTCGTCGGCAACGGGGAAAATGGTGGCCTGGTCACTTTGTTTGCCGACCTCAACGACGACGGTGTGCTCGACATTGCCGACATCACACTTGGTACGTCCGCGGTTGAAAACGGCGTGTGGCGGGTGACCAGCATCGACCTCGCCCCTGGTCTGTACAACGTGCGCGCCGACCACAGCGCTATTGATGGTTTTCTACCACCTGCGTCCAGCGCTCTGGCGGTGACCATTATCGACAGCAGCGGCATCATCCTCGGTGGTCCCGATCGCGACACCCTGATCGGCGATGCGGACGCCAATATTCTCGATGGCGGCGGCGGCGACGATTTACTCTACGGCCATGCCGGCGTCGACACGCTGTTTGGCGGCACTGGTGCCGATCGGCTCGACGGCGGTAGCGGCGCCGACGTGCTCCACGGCGGTCCCGGCAACGACACCTATGTCGTCGATAACGTCGGCGATAGTGTCAGCGACAACGGCGCGGACCCCAACGATGCGATCGAGAGTTCAATCACCTGGACGCTGATCGATGAGGCGATAGAAAACCTCACCCTGACGGGCGCCGACCATATTGATGGCACCGGCAACCGTAACGACAATCAACTGCGCGGCAACGCTGGTAATAACACCCTTATCGGAGATGACGGCAACGATACGCTCGATGGCGCCGCCGGCATCGATACCCTGATCGGCGGTCCCGGTGACGACCGTTACATCCTGCGTCAGGGCGACGTTATCCAGGGCGAAACCCCGACTGGCGGGAATGATGCGGTATTTGTCTACTTCGATAATTACGTGCTCGGTGACAACCTCGAATACATCATCCTGCGCTCCGATGCCGACTCGAGCGGCGCGGGTTTCGACCTCGATATTTCAGTCACTGGTAACGGACAGGACAACATCCTGATCGGGAATGCCGGCCAGAATGTTCTGCGTGGACTCGGCGGTGAAGACCGTTTCGTCGGCGGCGCCGGGGCCGTGATTCCTGAACATCCTCGCTGTGAATATTCACCACAGTTCCTCGTACTGAGAGTTCTCAGGGCGCTGCGCGAGCTATTCGTTTACCTCCCGGCCGCACACGTGGCGACGAAAGACGTTTGCTTCGCTTTTGCCACTGCAGCCGATTGGCAATACCGATTGACGGCGTAGCAGCTTGAGGACGGTCACCCGATCTGAACACGACAAGTCGATGGAGTTAAATGAATGAAGACGATTAACTGGGCGGTCTGCGCAACTTGCGTAATGTTGTCCATTGCGGCGCCGGCAGACGACGAACTGTCGGACTTGTTAGCTAACGTGATGGCAGTCGACATCAAGCCAGCTGCGGGCTTCACCGCTCGCTTACTGGTACCGCCGGGGGAACTGTATGACCCACTGGTAATGCACGAAATGGATGGCGTCGTGTGGCTCAACGATGACGGCAAGATTAACGGCGACAAAGGCAGCCGCATGATCTCGGTCGCCGCTGATGGCCGCGTGACGGTTCTTGTCGAGGCCGACAAGATGAAACCCATCAGCGCCGGCTTTGATATTGCGCCGACCAATTTCGGTGCCTACGGAGGACAGATATTCGCCCTCTCCCAACCCAAGGTCGGCTCGAAGAACCAGGTCGAGAACTACCTCATCCAAAGAATCGCCCCGCATGAGGACTACGCGGTCAGTGTGTTCTGCACCCTACCTGCTCTCGATGCAGAGCGAGTCAGCGGCACCGGCGTCGACGCAGCATTTGCCCCACCTGGCAGTCCCTTCGCGGGCGCGATGTATGCGGTGACCAGTTCCAACGGCACGATATATACCGTCAAGGCAGACGGACGCTGCGCGCCCTTCGCGACCTTCGATACCGAACAACATGGTTCGCCGCTGTACCTGCGCTTTGCGCCAGATGGCCAGTCCCTGCTGGTCTCTGTGGTGCGCGGAGGTTTATACAACGCGCGCGGCGGTGCGGTGCTACGCGTGCTGCCGGATGGGACTATTGCAGAGCAAGCTGTTGTGGAAGGCGGCACCATGCTCGGTGGCTTCGACATCGCGCCGCAGGGATTCGGAGACTATGCAGGACAACTGTTCGTCGTTGACGTCGGTTCATTCGAGATCCCCGTGCCGTTGGGCCAGGCGTTGCGCGCCGACGGCAAAGTGTATCGGGTCGATCACGAGGGCAAGTTCCACGTCGTCGTCGATGGTCTCATTAATCCCTGGGGCCTGCGTTTCGTCGGGAATCGCTTGTGGGTAAGTGATATCAACGGCGATTTCATCTACGGCAAGCGCGAACTGCCGGACGGCTTCATCGTCGAAATTGGGGTGAAATAACAGAAACCTAATTCGGGGACAGTTACTGTATTTCCGCGGCGGAAATACAGTAACTGTCCCCGAATTAAATGACTCAGTGCGAATCCGCGCGTGGAGACTAATGTAAATGCGACATGAGCACAGACGCACCTCCAGCGCTGTGCTGTTTTGCGCTGGCACGATGCTCTTGTTCGGTTTGCTGTCGTCAGACCTTTGGCGAGCTGCTGTTGGCTTTCCTGGTATTGATTTCTATCAGTACTGGGGGGTGGGAAAGATTCAGCGCTACAGCGAGTTCAGGGCGGGGTCGCCGTATCAACGCACAACCGAGTATACGACTGGCATCCGGCTGCTTGCCGAGGCACAACGTAGTGGTCCTCTAATGCAAGCGCAGAACGCGCGCCAAGCCGTCGATATCACCGGGTCTCCGTTTCTCTACCATGCTTACACCCTGCTCCCGGAGGACTATTCGTACGCGCTGTTGTACGCCCGCCTGCTCGAAATGGCCGGCGTGTTCGTGGTGCTTTTCGCCCTTTTTGCGCTACGCGGTTATCTCGGCATGGCCGCGCCGGCTAGTCTGGCGCTTATGTACGGGTTTGACCCCCTGCTGATCGATATTGGCGTCGCCAACGTAAACGGTTTGCAGGTCCTGCTTACCGGCAGTGGTTGCTTCCTTGTTTCAATCGCCTTGCGACGCTCGATGCGTGAGCAAGTCGTGAGCAGCCTGTTGAGTGCTTTGGGCACGTTCCTGTGCATTGTGTCGGCATTGCTAAAACCAACCACTTTGTTGGCCGCGATATTTCTGGCCGGCGCGCTGTTGATGGTCAACGGTCGGCGTGGCGCGGCCCAGGTCAGTGCTGCCGTGCTCGCGGCAATCGTCCTGGTCGCGATGTCCGGTAATTATTTTGGTTCGATAGCCGTGTGGAGCGAATGGCTCGCCGAGATCACAGCGCCCGATCGCCTCGAGTACGCGGCAGCACAAGGTAACCTCTCACTCATCACGATTTTAAGTAATGCCCTGGAGATGAATCGGACCGTGATATCCACAGGGTTCGTGTTGCTGGTTATTGCATCGTGTTGGTGGGCGTTTGCGGCGCACGGTCGTGCGCTATTGCCAGAGCGAGTGATGTCTGCCGCCGCAGATCCTTTTCTACTGGTTACTTTGGGTATCGCCATCATGCTGCTGCTTTCTCCGCTCGTGTGGACGCACTACCTCGTCCTCATGCTCTGTCCAGCGGTGTACTTACTGATAGCCCCAAATGTTTCTACCCGCACGACAGTACTCGCAGTCACAGCCCTTTTGCTCGCAGCCGGTGCAGGCCGACATGCCTATCAGAATGTCGGCATCCTTACGCCCGCTATTGTCCACGCCTTGAATGTGTCGGCACTACCGACATTGTGGATAGCGTGTTTGTCGTATCTCTCACAGCGCTCGGAAACCTGACTCCGGACGAAAGATCTACGATAAGTCGTTGGAGTACGTTAGAGGCGTGTGCCCATCGCGGATTCAATAGGTTCAGCTGTTAGCGATACCCGGATCGCCAGCCCAATCCGTTGCAAATGCGAAAAACCGCAACCACACCAAGCGCTCGGAATTCTTGAGAACATCGCTCCTCGACGTCCAGCTTCCTACCGAACGCTCGCACGCGTATTCGACTCGAAGACGATGTCTACCGCTTGCGCGAACTGACGTCGCTATTTATCCGCCAAGGCCCGCGCAACGTATTGGTTGCCTCGGATTGTCTGCCAGTACGCAGTCAGCTTTGGGTAATTACTAAGCGCATCCCCGACACCCAGGTACGAGTCACTGTATTCGGTGACGTAGAATAATGCCGGTGCCAGCGCGCAATCTGCCAGAGTCAGATCGTCTCCGACTGCATACCCGTCACTATCGATAGTTCGCTCCAATGCAGCCAAACCTCTGTTTACCGCCACCATTCCGGTCACCACAGCCCTAGACGCCTTACCTTCGGCTTTCGCAATAGCGAACAGCGGTAAATACGCCGCGAAGACATAGGCGTCGGTCATTTGCGTCACCATGCGTGCCCGCGCTCGCACCTTGCAGTCTGGCGGCAACAGCGACGGTTCAGGGTAGGTATCCTCAAGATACTCATTAATCACCGCTGACTCCGCGATCACCGTGCCATCATCGCAAACCAATGTGGGCACCTTTCCTAACGGCGTTATCTTGCGAAAGGCTTCGGACCCGAAACCATCTGGCGGCGGGGCAAACTCTGCATTCAGCCCTTTGGCATAAACCGCGATGCGCACTCTCACCGCAAAGGGCGAGACAGCAACTTCGAAAATTTTCATGCATGAACTCCAACAAAGATCGCGCGCGAGCACGCGGGTTAATAGAACCGGGTGGACGCAATTACAGCGTAACGTTCAGATGCCCGGCGACCCTATTCATGGGCCGCACTGTTCAGAGCACTTCGGGAATCTCACGCAGTCAGCTGCATCAGATGTTCAATCAATGCGACTAACGCCTGCGGCTCATCCTCCTGACAAAAATGTCCCGCATTCGGCAGTTCGATGATTGGGCGCTCGCCGAACGCTTGTTTGAATCCATCGATCGTAATGTAGGGCGGGATGGCACCGTCTTGCATCCCGACGGCTAACATCGCCGGTTTCGCCCGCAGTTTAGCGACCAGCTCGTCGTTCGGTGGGTCAAGGTAAGGGAAGCGCGCAGTCACGACTTCTGTCGGAAACTCGATAGCGCCTTTGCATTCTGCGCGGGTAGCAAATGGCGCCGAGTACGCATTCACCCAGTCATCTGTCACCGCTGCAGTATTTTGAAAGCCAATCAGCTTCAGAATACTCAACGCGGTGTAGCGCAGGTTACCGAGCACCGCCTCCATATTGCCCTCGCCATTAATAAACCGAAACCAATCCGATTCCATTAATGCCGGAAAATGCGCGGTCAAATCGCAGAACGGATAGACCACAGTATTCATGACGAAAACGCGCTTGAATCGATCAGGCTGGGTTGCGATAGCTGCGCCGCCAATCAGCCCGCCCCAGTCCTGGATAACAAGTGTTATGTCATCCAGCGCCAACTCGTCGAGCACGCTAAACAGATTCTCGACGTGCGTTTTTAGCGTGTAAATCTTGTCCTGCGGGGTCTCACTTTTCCCAAAGCCCATGTGGTCCGGCACCACAACGCGATAGTTTTTTGCGAGCGGCGGAATGAAATTCCGATACAAATAGCCCCACGTCGGTTCGCCGTGCAAGCAGACGATTGCCTCACCTGCACCTTCGTCCACGTAATGCATCTTGAAGCCGGGGGCGTCGGTAAAATGCGGAGCAAACGGCCATGTGCCGTTGAAAGTTTCGTCTGCATCAATCATCACAGCCTCCTCGTTGGATGGCTGTTCAGACTAGCCCCGTTCCCGCGACTTGGCTACACACCGTAATTTGGAGCGTCCGATCGAACCCGAGCTGCAGCTCCAGGAGGCCGGGCTAAATTAAGACACGAAGCCAGCTAAGCCGAGGACGCGCGGCAATACACGCGGGCTTGATTCGGCTTGCTGGCGATACCTATCAACGAATCGCGCGCGGTGACCCGTCGCGCGCATCGCAGCCTGCGGCTCTAGCCGCGCGAAGATAACGCGGCGGTCGCCGTGCCCCGGCACGAAAGTTCGCCATCCTGATTCACCGCCTCAAGTTCAAAGTCGATGAGATTCTGGCCGTTCTCCTGGCGTTTTCCGGTGACCTTGCCGTTGATAGTGAGCAAATCGCCTTCGGGATTGTGGCGACGGATCTCGGTGTACAAATGCACCAGCATCGCGTCGTCACCCATCCAGTTCGTGATCGCGTGCGCCATCCATGAACAGCGCTCGGGACCGTAATCGTAAGCGCCGGGCGCACCGACCTTATGCGCGAACTCCTCTTCCCAGTGAACGCGCTCCGGACAATCCGGAATACCATAACGATTCTTGATGCCGGTCGCCGGATGGCGAGACTGCATCTGCCAGGCGAGTTTGTTGGTGCGAATGTATAAGCCACCCCAGCCCTGCGCGTAACAGATAAATCCGGTCACGGTCATCGGCCCCTTGGCCATAGTGGGAATCGCCTCGCCGACTTCGACATCTTCGTAGAAACGCGTGGTCGCACCCCGAATGCGTTCGGCAGCATACAAAGCACTGTGCGCTTCGAGTTCCTCGTCGGTGTAGACCCGAATTGGCTGATCCTTCAGCGCGCTGTACTTGGTGCCCGATTCGCGTGCGATATCACGATCAGTACGGAAGCACCAGGAATCGGCACTGGCGAGTTGGTCGCCGCTCTCATCGTAAAAATCGACGTGATAAATTTGCTGAATCGAACGGCCCGCAAAGCGCGTTTCGTGTTCGACCAAATCTTTCAGATAGGCCTCGGTAGAAATTTCCGTGTTGCGCTTAATCGGTTTCATCCAGCTAAAGTCACAACCGGCGAACATCGCGTGAATGCCGGGCAAGCCACCCACGTAACCGCTGATAATGCGGCTACACGCGAAAATAAACGATGGGGGTGCGATGATTTCGCCATAGGGCGTCGTCCGTGCGTATTCCGGATCGCACCACAGAGGATTGTCATCACCAATGCCATGCGCGTAATGGCGAATGTTGTCGCGCGTCGCCTCGTAACACCAGGGCTCGAGCGTACGCCCGATCTTGACCCCGATGCGCTTGCGCAGGTCATCCAGAGCAGCATCAGAGATGCCGACGAATTCGCGTTGTAAATCGTTACTCATAAGTTCGTTTCGTCCATCAACAATGATTCGTGTTTAGTGGCCCATCCTCGGGTAGCAACGTCAATTTGCTGCACTGACCTGCTTGGCTGCCAGGTCCCGCAGCACTTTTCGATTAACCTTGCCGGCCGGTGTTTTCGGCATCTCGCCTATGAATTCGATTTCCCGTGGATACTCGTGGCGCGAGAGCTGCGTTTTCATGTGCTCTTGCAGCGCCGCCGGTGTAATCGATTCACCATCACGCACGACGACGTAGGCACGTGCCACCTGGCCGCGCAGCTGATCGGGCACACCTATCACCGCCGCCTCGCCGACTGCTGGATGTTTCAGCATGGTGTTTTCAATCTCAACAGCACTCATGGTCCAGCCTGCGGAGATGATGACATCATCGGCACGACCTGCATGAAAATAGTAACCGTCCGCATCGCGCGAGCCGAAATCCTTGACCCGAAACCACTCACCGCGACGTTTGACGGCAATCTCACCGATGGTGTCGTCGGCGACTTCTTCATCGGCCTCGTTAAGAATGGCCACTTCGTTGCCTGGCGCCGGTTTGCCGAGCGCGCCGCGGCGTGAACTGTGCCCGCTCATTCCGGGGTAATCGACCATGATCACACCGACTTCGGTTGTGCCATACATGCTCGCCGGCGCAATCCCGAATGACTGTTCAATCCAGTCGAACGTGTTGGAATCGAGCGGCTCGCCGGTAAACGAACATTTCTGCAAATTGATGTCGTAGTCGTCACGCACGCCCGCGTTGCGCAGCATGCGGTAGACCGTGGCCGCCGCCGCGAAATTGGTAATTTTGAGTTCGGCCAAGGCTTCCAACAGACGCACGGCGTCGAATTTTCCGGCGAAGGCGCCAATGTGAATGCCGAGCGCGAGCGGTGCAATTGTGCCGTGCCACAATCCATGTCCCCAAGCCGGTGACGATGGACAAAAATAACGGTCATCCGGCCTTAAACCAACGCCATAAAGCGCCGCAATCATCAACGTCACAACCGAGCGCTGCGTGTGCCGGACCGCTTCGGGCAGCTCACGCGTGGTCCCTGAGGTGTACTGGAACACGCACAAGTCAGTCGCTCGCGTGGCCACCTCGTAGTGTGTCGGCAATGTCTCGAGCTGGCGCCACAACGAAGCGTCCACTTCAAGCACCTGCGCTGCGGGAAATTGCGAGCGCAGCGTATCGGCATCGGTCTCGGTGACGATCACCGTCGGCGTGCAGTCGGAGATCCGCAACGCCAATCCATCCGGTCCGAACAAGGTGAACATGGGTACAGCAATGGCGCCGTATTTGATGGCGCCGAACATGCAGGTATAGAAGGCTTTACCTGGCTCCAGAATAACGGCCACACGCTCGCCGGGCGCAACGCCTGCCTGGCGCAACCAATGTGCGAACTGGCTAGTCGAATCAGCGAGCTCAGCGTAGTCGAGATGCTCCAGGCGACCGTCACTATGTTTGATGCTGACCGCGCGCCCGCGCTGACGATGGCGATCGATGCATTCATGGGCGAGATTCATATGCTCGCGATCGCCGTCGAACAGCTCCCACAAGCGAGCGCTTGAAAAATCGGATTGAACTTGATGGTAGTCGTTAATGTCGGTCAGCGAGGTCATGGCAGCTACTATTGGCTTCAAGGCGCAGGGACGGTCGTAAGTGCATGATTGTAACCGCAATGGAGATGCCGAGATCAGGCTTGCACTGATCTTACGGCGGGCTGGGGGCCGCCATCGCGCGCGTTTTGAGGCCTCTCGCACCGGTCGGGCTGAGGGCGACACAATGCCTTGCAAGCTGTGCGCTGAGCGCCGAAGATTATGCTGGCAGCGGAATGGGAGATGGCACATGGTTTTACAAGCACGGGCGCAAGAAGTCGCAGTCGATTTCGGACCGCAACAGGAGGCGATGGACGCCTATCTCAAGGCCGGAGAGCAACGCGCTGCGGAGCTCGGTAATCGCGGACCGATTCGCTTCGATAGCGACGGCTGTTTGTCTGCCGATATTGTGGAAGCGTACTGGCGCTGTGGCTTTTACATCTTCACCGGGGTCCTGAACGGTGACGAACTCAGCGATATTGAAGCGGATTTGAACACAGCGCTGGCACGTATGCCGGTGACCGAAGGCGCAGACGTCGATGCGCTCGGCCGCCCCGCGCTAACGGTGGATTGTGAAGCGCCGACGGCTTTCTGGGCGCGGCCGTTGAGTGACCCGCTCGGCGGTACTGAGATAGCAGAAGGTCGTCATCCGGCGAAAATGTACGAGCCCAGCGCTGCTGTCGACGCACCTGAAAAAGAAATTTACATGGTGCTTGGCTCGCTGCAATTCTCTGAAGCCTGTCTACGCGTCTACGGCCATCCACAATTGCTGCAAGTGGCAGCCGCGATCAATGGCGAAGATTTTACGCCCTTTAACGAGGCCCTGTTCATCAAACGCCCCGGCCTCGGTTCATCTGTTGCCTGGCACCAGGATGGCGTCACGCACTGGGACAGCCCGGATTGGGACCAGGGCACGCACGGGTTCAATTTCATGGCGCAGTTATATGGCTGTACTGCCGCGAACGGTCTATGGGTTGTGCCAGGTTCCCACAAGCTTGGCCGAGTCGACATCAAGGCCATGGTCGCAGCCGCCGGCACCGACCGTTTACCCGAAGCGGTACCGATGATTTGCGCGCCAGGGGATGTGTGCATCAACAATCGCCAAACCCTGCATGGCTCATTCGCAAACACCACAGCCGACACTCGGCTAACAGTTAATTTCGGCTTTCATCGCCGCAGCGCCGTACTCAATGTCACAGCTGGCGGCGTCCACAACGCGCGTTCAACTTATGACGCCGCCCGTATCCATGAACGTGCGCGCCTGATTGCCTACGCAATCGATGCACGCCGCCAGCGCTTCCCGCACGAAACGCCGTACGTCTATCAGCCATTCGCCGGACTCGAGGACGACTATCGATGGAACGCCGACGCGCGCGCCACGCTCAAGGACTACAACCTGCTCGACTTGAGTATCTGAACGCCCGCCCCGGTCGGCTTCGATCTGCGCATCACGTGGCGCGCGACGGGCCTCGTTTCAACTTATTCCTCAACAGGACCGCTTATGAAAAGCTGCCAAATCGTGGGTGCCGATGGCATCGATGCACTCGCCTTCAACGAACGGGACGTTCCTGCGCCGCGAGCCGGCGAGGTGCTGGTCCGGGTGCGTGCGTCTTCCCTCAATTATCGCGATCTGTCCACCGTTGAAAGTCCGGCCGGGCGCGGCTTCCCTTATCCCCGCATTCCCAATTCGGATGGTGCCGGGGAAGTCGTTGAAATCGGCGATGGCGTCACCCGTTTCAAAGTCGGCGACAGGGTGTGTGGCATTTTTTTCCAGGGGTGGATTGACGGCGATATCACCCCGGAGCTGATGCAAAACGCCCTCGGTGGTGGGCTGGACGGCATGCTGTGTGAGTACCGGGTACTGCACCAGGACGGTCTGGTTTCTACCCCGGCGCATCTGAGTGACGAACAGGCTTCGACCCTACCCTGCGCTGCACTGACGGCGTGGAACAGTCTGGTTGAACGTGGTGGGGTAACTGCCGGTGACACCGTTTTGTTGCTCGGAACGGGTGGCGTATCCGTAATCGCGCTACAGCTCTGCCAGTTGCTGGGCGTGCGCGCGATTGTGACGTCTTCAAGCGACGATAAGCTCGAACGAGCGCGAAGCCTCGGTGCGTGGCAGACGATTAACTACCGCCAACACGCGCAATGGGAGCAGCAAGTCATGGATATGACCGACGGTCGCGGCGTTGACCACACGGTCGAGGTTGGGGGTGCGGGCACCCTGGCTCAATCGATCAGCGCGACTCGCGTCGCCGGCTCAATCGGACTGATCGGCGTACTCACCGGCGGCCAGATAGACCCGATGCCGATTCTGCGAAAGTCGCTGCGGCTGCAGGGTATTTATGTGGGAAGCCGGCGTATGTTCGAAGACATGAACCGCGCGATCGAAGCCCACCAATTGATTCCAGTTATAGAGCACAGCTATGCGTTTGAAGATGCGCGCCAGGCTTATCACGATCTGCGCGCTGCTGCGCATTTCGGCAAACTCGTAATAACGTTGTAGACGGGCGCCGCAGTCGCTTTTCACCAGTCTGCTAGCTTAGGGCGCGTTGGGCGCGGAATACACGCAGATGTTCGACCCCGGTTCCCCCCAGCAGCTCATTAGCAGTCAGGCGTTTAAAGTAGCGCCCGACGAGCAGCTCTTCAGTCATGCCAATGGCACCGTGGAGCTGCACCGACTCATGGGCAAGATGACGCCCGACTACGCCAGCCTGAATCTTTGCAGCCGCTATAAATTCGCGTGCTGAACTCACGCCATCCGCGTCGCTCCTTGTGCGCGCCAGTGCGAGTAAGGATTCGAGTCGCGTGATTGCCAGCTGCATATCCACCAGTCGATGTTGCAGCGCCTGAAATTCGACCAGCTTGACGCCGAACTGCTCTCGCTCGGCAAGATGTTCATGACTTAACTTAAACAAGGCTTTTGCGGTGCCGAGAGAATCCGCAGCGAGGTGCAGGGCAAAAGACCGCAGCGCGGCATCGATCCTCGTGGCCACCGGCTCGGCGAACTCAAGCCGCGCATCGCGCGATAAAACTACGCCATTTAAATCGACATCCGCCAACTCGCGTCCGTCGAAGGTGGCGTGCCTGGTCACTTCGAGTCCGGGCGCATCCTGCGGTACTAACAACAAGAGCATCGCAGCACTGTCATTAAGTCGCGCCGAAACCAACAGCCGATCCGCACGCCCGCCATCGAGAACAACTGCTTTGTGTCCCTGTACCACCAGTTCGTCGCCGCGTGCTGTAGCGCGTGTATGGACAGGCTGCCCAAAACACGCTTGTTCGCGGGCTTCGTGATGGGCCAGAGCAACAAGCTCATCGCCGGCCAGCCACTTCGCCATGCATTCGTCGCGGCGCGCCGACGGAGAGGCAGCATTGAGTAAATAACCGGCCAGAGAAACCTGGCTCACGAACGGCTCAGGCATTGCCGCGGGCGCAAGTGCCTCGACCAGAATGTTCAACATCGATTCCGGCAGGCCAAGCCCGCCATTACCTTCGGCTAGCGCTGTGCCGAGCCACCCAAGCTCGGCGAACTGTTGCCAACGCTCGGCATCGAATTCGGTTCTAGCGTTGCTGGTCGTCTGGCTATAGTGATCCTGCAAGAGCCGCACAGCACTATCGATGAGTGCCTGCTGTTCAGGAGCTGCATGAAAATCCATAATCAGCGCCGCCGCTGCTGCTTCAGTGCGCGGTACACGAGGTTCCGTTGCACCTCGTTGCTGCCGCCATAAATACTTGCCGCGCGATTGTTGAAATAGCCCGCCAGCCAATCGGGCATGGCGATACCTTCGTCGCGTGTACTCGCGCCGCGCGCCGCCGCGTCTGCGTAAAGCGTTTCCGGCCCACTTATCGCGATGTGTAACTCATCGATGCGTTGCGCCAACTCGGTCCACTCAATCTTTACGACACTGGCCTCAGCATCGGCGTTGGAACGGTCGAGCGCCGCATGGCCCAGACGCAACTCGGTCACCTCATAGGCGAGCAGCTCAATATCCAGCTGCGCGAGTTTGTCCCATAGACCCGCCAGCGGTGTGGCGCAGTTTTGCGCGCGTTCACACAGCCGCACGAAGCGTCGCCGCAGGCGCCCGCCAAACACAAATGCCCCACGTTCGATGTCGAGTAAAAACTTCGCCACCGCCCAGCCATTACCCTCCTCACCGAGCAGAGCTTCGACCGGTATCTCAACGTCGTCGAAAAAAACCTGATTGAAATCATGATCGCCGCTGAAAAGACGAATCGGTCGCACCGTGACACCTGCTGCAGCCATGTCGACCAACATGAAACTGAGTGCGTCGCGGGTGTTCTCGCGCCGGGTGCGCACAAGACAGAAAATCTTGTTCGCATGCTGCGCATCGGTGGTCCAGATCTTCGAGCCATTGAGGAAATACGCATCGCCGCGTCGCTCGGCAAACATTGCGACACTCGCTAAATCCGAGCCAGACCCCGGTTCCGAGAAGCCCTGGCACCAATAGTCAGAACCATCGAGCACGCGCGGTACGATTTCGTCCCGCTGTGCCTGCGTGCCGAATTCAATCGCGGTAGGCGCCACATAATACAAACCCATCGGCGGCAGAGCCGGCGCACCGTGTAGTCCCATCTCGTAGTGCAGAATGTAATTCTCTATGGGGCTTAGGCCGGCGCCGCCGAATTCTTTCGCAATGTGTCCGGCGTGCCAACCGCGCGGGCGCAACAACGCGATCCAGGCTTTACTGCGCTCGGGATCGGCAACCATGGAACGTTGCGCATCATCCGCCGCGACCATGCCGGCATCGAGATGCTCAGCCAAAAACGCTCGCACTTCTTCGCGAAACTGTGCTTGCTCATCTGACAACTGGCCGGCAAATAGCATCGCCTTATCTCAGTCCTTGAGGCCCAAGGCCTTGCGCGTGCCTTCTGGCAGTCCGGTCGGGTCAATGAGGAAGTCATATAGTTTCAGCCAATGCGTGTGTGCGAGCTGATGTAAGTGGAACGCGTTCTGCATTGCCAACTCACGCCCCTGCGCATCCTGCGCACCGTTGATGGCCTTCTTCGCCATCTTGAGTGCGAAGCGGGATTTCGAACTGATCTTGCGCGCCATCGCCAAGGTCGCTTGTTCAAGCTCCGCGCGCGGTACGATTTGGTTGACCATACCAAGACGCAAGGCATCGGCAGCGCTGAGGTCATCAGAGGTAAACAGCATCTCCTTGGCCTTGCGTGCGCCGACTTCCCAAAAGTGATGGAAGTACTCAACTCCGCCAACGCCAAAGCTGACCGTCGGGTCACTGAAGGTCGCGTCATCGGTCGCGATGATTAAATCGCACGGCCACGCCAGCATCAGCCCACCGGCGATACACTTACCCTGAATTGCCGCGATTGTGGGTTTTGGAATATTGCGCCAGCGTTCGCTAAAGCCGACATAAATTTCTTCTTCGCGACTCATTTGCGCTTCGGCACCGGCGCAGGTAAATCCACACATCGTGCCGACCGTGTCGTAGTTGTGGGTGTTGGCCTGAGCGCCCTGCTCGGCCAGATCATGGCCGGAGGAAAAATGCTTGCCATTGGCAGCCAGAATAATGACCCGAATCGCCTCATCGTGGGCTGCACGGTCGAAAGCATCATTCAGTTCGTATAGAAACTGGGTGTCCTGCGCGTTCGCAGTTTCAGGACGATTGAGAACAATGCGCGCAATGCCCTCTTCTGGGGTCTCGTAGACGATGTAAGCGGGTTCAGTTTTAGTATCCACGTGCAGCCTCCGGTGTTGGGTTCGCCGTCTGTCAGGCGAGAGGCATTATTGCACCATGGTTCGTGGGTCGGGCAAGGGCAGTAGTCGTCGCTGGCTTGTGAGCTGCGGCGATAGCGGGAGGGCGGAAACAGAGCGGCAGACGGGGACACCCGTCTGCCGCAACGATTTAGATGAACTTCGCGTATTCGTCCAGCATGGGCAGGATCTCCGCTGCCGGGGATGGTGGCAAAGGCAGAATCGCACGCTGAATATTCTTCTCTGGCAGAGTCTTCAGCTCGTCCATTTCCGGCGCCATGGCATAGAACATGCTCAGCGCCAGACTGGCCGGGTCGCGACCGATGTTGTTACACGCTTCGACAATCTTCGCCATACCGGCGTCGAAGTTGTACATGCCGCCAATCGGCATCCAGCCATCACAAAACTCCGCTACGTGAGCGGCGGTCTTGGGGCCTGCAGCGCCACCCATGAGAATTGGCGGATGTGGCGTTTGGGCGGGTTTTGGCCATGCCCAGCTCTTCTCGAAACTGATGTGCTTGCCTGAATAGCTCGCTTCTTCTTTCGTCCACAGTTCCTTCATAAGCAGGATGTACTCGCGCAAAATGCCGCGACGCTTGCTGTAGTCGAGGCCATGGTTAGCCATTTCCTCGACGTTCCAACCGTAACCGATACCGAGTTCCAGACGACCACCTGAGATCATATCCAGACTCGCAGCTTCCTTGGCGAGCCAAATTGGGTCACGTTGCGCGACCAGCGTAATGCCGGTGCCGAGGCGGAGTTTCTTCGTGACTGCGGCGGCAGCTGTCAGCGCGACGAATTGATCGTGAGTACGCCAGTACTCTTCCGGTAGCGGACCGAGAGCGGGGTTGCCGCCCCACGGCGTTTCACGGCTGGTCGGGATATGGCTGTGCTCTGGAAACCACAGCGACTCGAAACCGCGCTCCTCGCAGGCCTGGGCCAATTCCATCGGCTGGATGGCCTTGTCCGTGGGAAACATAATTACGCCTATCTTCATGAGATTCCTCCCTCATTTTATATTTGGCTGGAGATATTCCTCTGCGGCCATTAGTTTCGCCGCAGCGTCGTTTTAGTCTGGCTTGGCCCCTCTTGTCACCGCAATAATTCAGGCGACATTGGCCGTTATCCGGTCGCGGAACGATCGGCGTTACGCGCTTGCCACCATTGCTGGTAGGTATCGTTCGGGACAATGACGCGCGATATTGCGCTACTCACAGCATTACCGGACGCATCGCTGATGCGAATGCTGAATTCGGCCATTTCTCCACGTAAGCGGGTGACCTCGAGCTTTACTGTAACTGTGTCGCCCGGGCACAGGGGAATGCGCATGCGCTCGGGCTTGAACGTCAGTCCGAGGCTGCCATCGCCCGGGAAAGAGGTACCGAAAATACCCGTAATGCTCGCCTGCAGGAGGCCACCAGGGACAATAATGTCCCGCACATTCGGGAAGCGTAATTTCGCCGCTTCGACGTCATGATGAATCGCGTTCATATCGCCGACGAGCTCGCAGTACTGTTCAACCTGCGCGTGCGAGAACGAGATCGTGGTTTCGTGGGTCAGACCGACTTTTAGCTGTGCAGCGGTCAAACAAGCGGTAGCAGACATCACAACGTTCCTTTTGTACATCTGGCGACTGGCGTTAGCCTGCGCCGTGGCGGCCTGAGGCGGCAATTCTAGCGTCATTTTGTCGCAATACAGACCTCTACTGGCGATACAGCACGTTTAGTCCATCCGCGAAGCCCGGTTCGAAGGCGCGAACGGCGGGCGGACTGCTGGTAGGCGGTTGGGCAATGACAGCGGCGATAAAGACCCCCGCGTGGTCGATTTAGCGCATTGCCCACGAACAACGCGACTGCCTGCTCTGTTACGATTCGACCCATCCAGGGTCGCTGTACGAGAGCTTTCGCCCGTTACGCGCCAAAACCTGCCAATTCGTTACATTTAGGGTGACGTTATGTCGAGTCAGTCCGCTGCTCTGATCCGTTCGATTATTTGGGCACTCATGGTCGTCACCTGTGTCCCCGGCTCGGTCTCGGCTACCGAGGAGACGCCGGTAGCCATCGTCAAGGACACCATTTCGCGCATTCTCGAGACGCTGTCAGACAATTCGCTCAACGACGAACAAGCACGGGCTGCGGTTGAGCAAATCGCGAGCGAGCGCATCAACTACTACGAGATGGGACAACGCATTCTGGCGCGTAACTGGTCGAAGGCGGATGATGCTCAGAAGGCCCGCTTCGTCGAACTGTTTCGCGAACGATTTATCCACGTCTATTGGTCTCGGATCCGCAACTACTCGGACGAGGACGTGCTGTATTTCACCGCCACCATCGATAGAGATATCTACGCGACTGTCGACACAATCATTCAGACGGAGCGGATAAAAGTACCCGTAACCTATCGCCTCAAGTTCGCCAACGGGCGTTGGCTGGCCTACGATTTTCTAATCGAAAACAAATCCATGATTTCCACTTATCGAGCGACTTACGCGCAGATCATTAAAAACAAAGGCATCGATAAACTTCTGACGATCATGGCAACTGGCCGAGCGACCGGCTGGGCCGAAGACTCCTGAATTCATATTTGTCCTAATTTCATCACGGCCACGGCGCGCAGCCGTGCGTGGCGCTCATCGTGCGAACACGTTACGCAAGGTCAGATTAATTCGTGCCTCAGTGATGCGTTTTCGTTTGGGTAACTGATGTGCCCATCGGGTCTGCGAACCCGGTCCCATGAGCAACACCGAACCATGGGTCAGCGGGCATTTTACGGGTGCCAAGTCAGCGCGATAACGATGCTTGAGGATGAAGTCGCGCGCGTGACCAAAACTCACCGAACCGATGACTGGATCCGGACCGAATTCCGCCTCGTCGTCGCTATGCCAACCGACACTGTCGTTGCCATCCCTGTAAAGCGTGACTAACACGCCATTGAACGATAAACCGGTCAGATCAAGGACTCGCTTTCGTATCGCATCGAGCGGTGTGGTGATGGCGAGCGGCGCGATACGCATACCGGAGTAAATCAGCGGTACATCGGCGTCCGCGTACCAGGCTTGCAGGCGCGGCAAAGGGATCCGTTTGCCATGAATCAGGATCTGATCGTGGCGCCACGGCGTATCACGCCGGAGTAATTCGAAATGTTGATCGGCTTCGGCGGTCGAAAACGCGCTCGGATAGAAATCGAGTTCGGCATCAGGCAGATCGATTCGTCGTCTGTCACTCTCCGGTTCGCTGTCAAATAGGGATTGCTGAGACAACGAATGTCGCCTAGGTACCTGGCGCGAGCGCCTCGAGTGCGTCCCAGTCAATTTCGAATCCGCCGACCTGCCCCGCCTCCAGTTGTTCGTGAGGGTTTATCGGATAGAGACAAATTTCCGAAGCACCTGCGTCAATATGCGACTGGATACGGGCTTTGAGTTGGTCGGCATCGCCCCACGCGATAATTGCATCGATTAAACGATCGCTGCCGCCATTTTCGAAATCAGACTCGTCGAAACCGGCGCGTTTCCAGGTGCGGTGATAGGCCGGTAGTGGCAAGTAGAAATTAAGCGCATTGCGGGCATGGGCTCGGGCGGTCACTGGATCTGAATCAGTACAGGTTCTCACGACAACACAGAGCTGCTTGTCGGGCCCGAGAATTTCGCGCGCCCAGGCTGTATGTTCTGCAGGCTGATTCAAACAGAACGCACCATCGGCGTGTTGCCGCACGACTTCCAGTAAATTAGGTCCGTGTGCGGCGCAGATAATTCCGGCTGGTTGTGCGGGCGATGGACCGTCCGGTGAGGTGGCGTGAATGCCGCGCAAGTAGTCGCTCAGCGCCTGAGTTGGCGGCAAGAATCTGTGCCCGCGTGGCTCGACCAGCATTGGATGCGAGACACCGAGACCCAGGGTAAAGCGACCGCCGGATAGTTCGGCCAGAGTCTGTCGTGCCTGCGCTGCCGCAACATAGTCACGCACGTAGATATTCGCGATACCAACGCCGATGTTGATGCGACTGGTCCGCGCGAGCAAATAGCCCGCCAGCGCCATCGGTTCCCGTCCTGACACTTCCGGTACCCATAAACGGTCGTATCCCATCGCCTCAAGACGCAGGGCATAGTCTTCCACGCCTTGTGCGTCCATACCTTCAGTGAAATGGAGCAGAGAATAAGTCGTCATGAGTACGATCCTTTGTATTCCGTGTTGGTTATGGCCACGGAATAAAGGCCAAATACTTACGTCAGGACTGTAACGCAGTCCGGTCCTAGAGTTAAGGATGCTCGGTAGAGCCAGACGCTTGGCGCGCCAGCAACTGCATTCATTGAGCATTTCGCAGGAGTCCGCCACAATCATTCTGGCAGCTACCGAGGAGGACTGAGGCATGTTGGTTGACGGAAAATGGCAGGGAGATTGGCAGCAGCGTGCGAGAGCCGATGACGCCGGACGATTTATCCGCGAGTCGTCGACTTTTCGCCATTGGGTTACCCGTGATGGTCGTGCCGGCCCAACTGGCGACGCCGGCTTTAAGGCGGAGCCTGGCCGCTACCATTTGTATATCGCACTCAACTGCCCGTGGGCGTGCCGTGCGCTGATCTATCGCAAACTGAAAAAACTTGAAGATGTCATAACGCTATCCATTGCCGCCCCTGAATTTACCGATCAAGGATATGGGTTTCGCCCGTACGAGGGATCGATCACCGATCCAATCCATAATGTTCGCTACGTTCATGAGCTGTATGCCCGCGCAGATCCTCACTTCACTGGGCGCCCAACCGTACCCGTGTTGTGGGACAAGTCCAACGACACCATCGTGAGTAATGAATCGAGCGACATTATTCGTATGTTCAATGATGAGTTCGATGCACTCGGTGACGCGAGCCTAGACTACTACCCGGTCGAGCTACGCGACGACATCGATGCCTTGAACGACCGTGTCTATGAGGGTCTGAACAACGGCGTGTACCGCGCCGGCCTGGCGGGTTCCCAAGCTGCGCACGAGCAAGCCGTGAGCGATGTCTTCGCCTGCCTGGATGAACTGGAACAGCGTCTCGAAGGTCGCTTGTACCTGCACGGCGAGCGCATCACTGAGACCGATTGGCGCGTATTCGTCACCTTAATTCGTTTCGATGTCGCCTATCACGGCTTGTTTAAATGCAACCTGAAACGCCTGCTCGACTATCCCAACCTCTCCCATTACCTGAAACGTTTGTATGACGTTCCAGGCGTTTCTGACACAGTCGATTTTGACCACATCAAACGCACCTACTACAGCATTCGCAAACTCAACCCGGACGGCATCATGCCGCTCGGGCCACTGCAAATTTTTCCCGCCGACACGTAGCGACGCCAACACCTCCGCGTCTAAGTCCCCACAGAATTAATTCGGGGACAGTTACTGTATTTCGGGGCGCCGAAATACAGTAACTGTCCCCGAATTAGGATGCGTTGAATTCGTGGGTGAGCTCATTGATGATGGCAGTGCACAGGTGCGGGGAATAGCAACTTGAAAATCCGGAACATGGAAAGCGGCACAGCACCGGACGGTGCGGAACTCGTGCGTCGCGCCGAGGCGATGCGTGCGCAACTTATCGAAGAACAGGTGGCGACCGAGGCACGCAGGTTCTATTCCGAGCGTACGCATGAGGCGTTCTTGGCGGCGGGCTTCTACCATCTGCTCGCACCGCGACGCTACGGGGGACTCGAGCTCGACGCCACGACGTTCTACAAAGTCATGATCGCGATTTCCCGGGGTTGCCCGTCAAGCGGCTGGATGTTGTCGCTGGGTGCCGCTCACGCACTCCACGTTGCGTCGTATTTTTCCGAACGCGCACAAGACGAAATGCTCGGCGAGAACGACTGCTTTATCGCGGCCGCGAGTTTCGCGCATCAGGACGCACTTGCGAGCCCGGTTGATGGCGGGTACCGGGTCAGCGGTACATGGCACTTCTGCTCCGGTGTGCCCTACGCTTCCCACCACCTCGGGGTAATCCCAAGCCAACCAGGGGAATGTCCGGTCGAGGATTTGCTGATGGTGGCCATCCCGCGCGGGGAATTCCGTCGCCTGGACAATTGGGGCGATTTGATTGGGCTCAAGGGCAGCGGCTCGCACAGCGTGGTGGTTGAAGACGTCTTCGTTCCCACGCACCGTGTTATCCACTTGCTGGATATGGAAAACCCGACCGGTCACACGCCGGGTTACGCGCTGCACGCCAATCATCTTTATGCCGGGCGCTTCTTCGGCTTCGCTATCGGCGAACTGGTTGCGGTCCAAATCGGTGCGGCACAAGCTGCGGTAGACGAGTTTGAACGCAGCATCATCGGCAAACCCAAGATGTCACTGAACAACTCCGGCACGCCAAAAACTGAGGACGCGGATTTTCAGCGCTGCTTTGGTCTCGCGATGGCCTGGAGCGACAGCGCCGAATCTATCCTGCTTAAAGTCGGGGAGCAGTACATGGAACACGCGCGGCGCACGATCGCCTGCGACGAAGCTTTCACAGACGAGAAAGTCTGGCGTCTGTACGGCCAGCAAATGACCGCTGCAAAGCTCTGCTGGGATGCCGGAGAGACCTTGTTTCGCGTTGGCAGCACCAGCGGCGCACGCGATGGGGAACGCTTGCAACGCTACTGGCGCGACCTGTGCGCGTTTCGCAGCAACGGCTTACATCAACACGATTTTCGCGCGCGTGCTCTGGCGCAGGCACGTTTTGGATTACCGGTGTCGTTTTACTAGCAGGTAAAAAAGGGCGCCGTGTTTTGCTCCTGAACCCTGCACGAAGTTGTGCGAGAAAAAGAAAACAGAACTATGCCGCTTGCGCGGCTAACCACCGTGCTCCGTCGCGCGTGCTTTGCCATACTGTCGCTGCGAACCCAACGAATCTAACTCGGAGCGCTGCCAGGTGACCAATCCTGATCTGCCCTATCCCTCACAGCGCGCACCGATTTGCGCCGACAACATCGTCTCGACCTCCCAACCTCTTGCCGCCCAGGCCGGACTCCAAATGCTGCGCCAGGGTGGCAATGCCATCGATGCGGCGCTGGCTGCAGCAATCACACTGACGATTGTCGAGCCGAGTGGCAACGGCATCGGATCAGACGCGTTCGCGTTGGTGTGGGATGGCGCATCACTCAAGGGTATTAATGGTTCCGGACGGGCGCCGGCCGCCTGGACACCGGAATATTTTGCTGGTCATACGCGCATGCCGTTGTTCGGGTGGGATGCCGTGACCGTCCCAGGTGCGGTCAGCGTTTGGGTGGCACTGTCTGAGCGCTATGGCCGACTGCCCTTCGAAGCCTTGTTCGACGCTGCCATCCACTACGCAGAACATGGATTCATGGTTGGGCCGAAAACGGCCGCGCTGTGGCAGCACCTGCCCGAATCGTTCTCGCCCAATGCGGCGTTCGTCGAACATTTTCTGCCCGCACCACTGATAGGACAACGTGTTCGCCGTCCTGATGCGGCCAGGACCCTGCGTCTGATTGCTGCGAGCCATGGCGAGGCTTTCTATCATGGTGAACTGGCAGAACAAATGGAGCGCGCTGCGCTCACTGAGGGAGGCGCGCTGAGAGCGAGCGATCTTGCTGCGCACACCGCTGAGTGGGTTGAACCTGTCCAACAGCGCTATCGCGACGTCGTAGTCCACGAAATCCCACCTAACGGCCAGGGGCTGGCGGCCCTCATCGCACTCGGCATCCTTGAATACTTCGACCCGCCTGCACTGGATAGTGTGGACAGCGTCCACGTGCAGATCGAAGCGATGAAAATCGCGCTGCGCGCCGCCGCCGATCACATAGCCGACCCACAATCGATGCGCGTTTCTGTAGGCGCTTTGCTCGACCCGACATCGCTCGCGCGCGCGGCTGCGACGATTGGCAACGAGGCCTCAACCGCCCCAGCGCTGCCACTCCCGACCAGCCCCGACACCGTCTATCTCGCGACGGCCGACAGCGAGGGGCGCATGGTGTCGTTTATCCAATCAAACTATTACGGCTTCGGCTCGGGCATTGTGATCCCCGGCACCGGCATCGCGATGCAAAACCGCGGCTTCGGCTTCTCCCTCGCGGCCGGTCATCCGAATCAGGTCGCGCCCGGCAAACGGCCATTCCATACCATTATTCCGGGCTTCATTACCCGGGATGACAAGGCGCTCGCAAGTTTCGGCGTGATGGGGGGCCCGATGCAGGCACAGGGCCATGTACAAATGGTCACGCGACTCGTCGACCACGAGCAGAATCCACAGGCCGCAAGCGATGCACCGCGTTGGCAAGTGCTGGATGACGGCAGCGTGTTACTTGAACCAGGCTTCTCGCGCGCCGTTGCCAATGCCTTGACTGCACGTGGACATCAGCTGCAGTTTGAAACCAGCGAACGGCTTTTCGGCGGTGCCCAGCTGGTCGTTAACACTGGCGATGGCTTCGTGGCAGGTTCCGATCACCGCAAGGAAGGCCAGGCTGTAGGGTACTAATACGACCGGTTCAGAGCGGCGCGGCCTCGGTAATGGCTCGAAGTTACTCGCCGGTCAGGCTAATATTTCCACAACAACTCAGCGGACCGCGTCATAAACGGGGCCGCAAACCGGGCGGCAGTCATCACTGGCTCGGCAGACCACAGACAGCGACAACGCAGGAAACGATCGTGGCCACCAAAGACTTACCGGAAATCAACGAGAACCCGTTCTCGCCACAGGCACAGGCGCTCGAAACAACGAAGCGATTGTCGAGCCCCGCCGAGCGTGCGGCGGCGGTCGACGCGGTCGCGACGCTGCAGCGCGAGGGTTATGTCATCCTCAACGATCAGATTAACCTCGACAAGGTTGCCGAGATTCGCGCCGAGTTCGAGCGCCTGCATGCGGGCCTCGCGCGGGGCACGTCGGACTTTGGCGGCTTTGTAACCCAACGTCTGTACAACCTGGTTGCGCGCACCCGCGTCCTAGACGACTTGTACTTGCATCCGCACGTGATGGCGGTGATGGAAGCGCATCTCGACGATCAGATTCAGTTATCCATCGCCAGCACTGTCAACCTGCTGCCCGGCGAAACGGCGCAGGCATTTCATCGCGATGACGGCTACTACCCGCTCACCCGCCCGCACATGCCCTTGAGTGTGAATACGATGTGGGCCATCGACGACTTTACTGCGGCTAACGGCGCGACTTTGTTGATTCCACGCTCGCATCTCGATGCAGGTGAAGAGCCGCGCCCGGACGTTGAAATCGTCAAAGCGGAAATGCCGGCCGGTTCAGTGATGGTCTGGGACGGGTCGCTGTTCCACGCTGGCGGCTCGAACACGACGGACGCGGCGCGACTCGGCATCACCGTCATCTACTGCCGTGCCTGGTTGCGGCAGCAGGAAAATCAGTTTCTCGGCGTGCCGCCCGAGATCGCGAAAACGCTGTCCCGACCACTGCAAAAGCTGATCGGTTATTGGGTAGCGAATAATTTTTTGGGCTACGTTAACGAGTCCAGTCCTAGCCTCTTTCTACGCTAGCCGTTCCCCGCAATTTCCCCGCCACCCGGGCAGCGACGGCCACACCGCCGCCGACAATATTAGTGAGACACGATGAGCGAAATCCCAACGACTGTTGCTGAGGCCTATCTGAACACCGTGTCGCGAGTACCCGATCATGAAGCAGTGGTCAGCGCCGATGGGCAACGTTTCACTTATCAACAACTCAACGTCGAGGTCGAGCGCCTTGCACTCGCCCTCCATGCGCTCGATTGCCGACCAGGCGATCGCGTAGCAGTGTGGTTATCGAACAGTCCTGAATGGGTAATTGCAGAATATGCCGCTGCCCTGCTCGGGGTTGTCATCGTGCCGCTCAATGCGCGCTTTCGCGCCGACGAGGCCGCCGATATTCTCACTCGTGGTCGCGCGAAGGTCCTCATAACGCAACCCAATTTCCTCAGCAACGATTATCTCGAACGCTTGGCCGAGATCGCCGGCGGCGACCTCGGCCAAGGTGAGCAAGCCGCGATCCCGACCCTGCCGGATTTACAGTCAATCGTACTCGTCTCCGGTGATGCGGTGCCGGGGACGGTGAGCATGCCGACCGTGCTTGAACGCGCACGTGCAAGCGGACTGACACTCGATTTCCCGGCGCTCGCCGCTGCGCGTCAACCGCAAGACCCAGTGCTCGTGTTCTACACCTCGGGTTCAACCGGTCGCCCCAAGGGCGCGGTCATCCCGCACGATTGCATCGGCAACGTCCATAACTGGACTACGCTGGCTGCGGGCATCAACGGCAATGACCGCATCCTGACTTCCTTCCCGGTGTTCTACATCGCCGGAAACTTCTGGTGCGTACTGGCCGCGATGGTGCATGGCGCAACCCTGGTCATGTCGGCCGAATTCGACGGCCCATCGATCGTACGCATGTGCGTACAGGAAAAAGTCACCGTGCTATCCGGCATTCCCACCATGCTGAAAGAGATTGTGCATGACCCCGCCTTCGACCCAGCGGCATTCGAGTCAGTGCGAGTCGGATTTTTCGGGGGCGCAACGATGCCCTATCAGGATATCGTGACCTTGATCGATCGTATCGGTTACGACCATCTGCTCCAGGCTTATGGCATGACCGAAACTCAGGGGCTCTCAATCAGCACGCGTATCGACGACCCACGCGAGATCCAACTGACGACTTGCGGCAGGCCGCTGCCAGGTTTTGATCTGAAACTGGTTGAACCCGAATCTGGTGAGGAGGTCATCGGCCCCGGCATCGGCGAAGCCTGGTTCAAGGGCCGCACCCATCTGCACTATGAAGGTCTGTCGGAGGAAGAACTGAAACGCTTTTATAGCGACGACGGATACTTTTTGACCGGCGACGTTCTCAAGCGGCGTGAGGACGGGCGCTACGAATTTGTCACGCGCATAAAAGATCTCATCAAGGTGGGTGGCGAAAATGTTGCGGCTGCCGAGATAGAGCGCGTACTGAAAGACCACCCTGACGTCTTTAATGTCCAAGTCGTGGGAGTCTACGACGACCGGCGCGGAGAAATTCCCGCGGCGTTTGTGGAACTCGCGCCGAACGCAGCCCCACTCACCCTCGAGGCGTTACGCAACTGGTCGGGCGAACGCATGGCGCCGTTCAAAATACCGCGTAAGTTGAAAATTCTGCAGGGCGATGAGTGGCCGCGCACGCAGTCGGCGAAGATCGCCCGGTTTCAGCTGGAAGCTTTACTCGACGACTAAGGCCATGCGCACCTGGCCTACCGGTTAGCGTGCCACTACACAATGATGTGGGGAAGATAGCGACTCGTGTCTTGCGTGATTGGCCCGGCGTCTTCACGAATAGAAATGCCGGCCGCCGTGTCATCGATCAACCAACTGCCGATCAGCGTGTGGTTGCCCGCGAATGTCGGCAACATATGCGCCGCCTGGTAAACATATCCTTCTTCGCCATAAGGCCCGTCCGACGCGACAACTTCGTTCATGTTGCGAACGATGGAGATGTTCGCGCCTTCGCGCGAAAAGATGGGCTTTTTTATCAGCGCCTCACAGCCGGTCGCGAGGTGGAGTTCATCCTCAAAAAACGCCGGCAAGAGATTCGGGTGTTCGGGGAACATTTTCCATAGCAACGGCAAAAGCGCCTTATTCGACAGGATGCTTTTCCACGGCGGTTCAAGCCAGCGAATATTGTTCTGGCCCAAATGCGCGCCAAATTCCTCGCGAAACATGAACTCCCAGGGATAGAGCTTGAACATCCAGGTAATCACCTGATCGTCAAGGTCGCTAAAGTCTTTGTGCTCGTCCCGGCCAATGTCTTCTATGTGGACAAACTCGCTGGTGATGCCTGCAGCGCCCGCGCAATCTTCGAGATACTGAACAGTGCCGCGATCCTCTTCGCTGTCTTTACAGCACGCAAAATGCAGCAGCCGGTCTGGCGTCAGATAGTGCAGATCCTTAAATCGATTAATGAGCTTTTCCTGGACACTATTGAACTGATCCGAAGCCCTTGGCAAGACGCCGGCATCAACATTGTCCTGTAGCCACAGCCACTGCCAGAACCCGGTTTCATAAATGCTCGTTGGGGTATCGGCGTTGTTCTCATAGAGCTTCGCTACATCATTACCGGCGTAGGCGAAATCGAGACGCGAATACAGACTCGGATCGCCATTGATCCACGAGTTGCGCACGAGATCCCAATGGCCTTCTGGAATGCAGAATCGTCGCATGAGTTGATCATCAGCGACGACTGCATCGACCACGGCCAGACACATCTGGTGAACCGACTCAGTCGGCGCCTCAATGCCCTCCTCGATCTGCTTCAGGCTAAATTGATAGTAGGCCCGTTCATCCCAGTAGCGCGCCCCGTTCATGGAATGAAACTGAAAGCCAAACTCGGTGGCCTGCGCTTGCCAATTCGCCCGCTCCCTGATCGGCAAGCGCAGCATGCCTGCTAGCCTCCCCAGCCGCCACCGCTGCGCCCGCCGCCCCAACTGGACTTCGCCGACGCGATGGCGCCGAAGCCGCCACGCGAGACGGTGCGAGTACTTGCCGGCTTCGGTCTAAGGGTGTCACTACCGACACGGTAGGATGCTCGTCCCGCGGTACCGATAACGCCACCGTCAGCGGTCATGATGCGGTTGTAGTTTCTCGATGAGCGATTGGTGTAGCGATAGACCGGATTATAGGAGCCAGACATCATCTGGCCGACCATGAATCCCGCCATCATCGGCATGAACACACCGCTGCGCTCCTGACGACACTGACCTACGCCGAATTCCGCCTCACAATTTCGATTTCTCGCGTATTTCGGCCCGGTCAATGCGGCTTCCGACTGCGCCTTTTTGTACGCTGCGTCACAATCCGCACGGCTGAGCGTCGTCTTCGACGTACATTCATCAACCGAACCGACCACCACGACATCTTCCTGAGAGCTGCATGCCGACAAAGCCAGCGCAGCGATAGCAACCGCCACCGGGCGTAACACCACTGGCGGTGGTGAGGCTTTTCTCATCATGTCTAACGCAATATGTTTGGACCGCTTCATAGTTGCCACCTCAATAGGTCATGCAGGCGGCGTTAAGCAAGCCGACGGCGACACTGGTGGTACCCAGCATGATGCCAGCGCTGACTTCGTTCGACTTAATGCGTTCGACGATCAAGGGCATAAAACCGAAACGTACCAACGCAAAGGCGAGCAACTGCGCGATCAGCGCGATAACGCCCCAAGTCACAAAATCGAGCAGGGACACGGAATTGCTCGCCGCGCCACTGAGCGCAATGGCGAAACCAAGCACCGCGCCGCCAAACCCGATCGCCGCAGCGGTGTTTTTTTCCTGCTTGATGAGTTGCCACTCGTCGTGTGGCGTAACGAGCGCATAACAGAACTTAAACACCACCAGAAATACCAGCGATGCGCCGAAGTAGGCGCCGAAATGAACAATGCTGTTGAGCAACGTCGAAGTTTCCATAGACCGTCCTGTTTTTCTATCCGTGAATCGTGAGCTGAGCAGGACTGAGGGTGATGCCTGTGCTAATCACCAAACAACGTCCCAAGTTTCCTGACTGTTCTTCTTTCTCCTCAGCAGACAAGAACAACGATTCTGTACGGCCGCCGGAGATCGGCCGCTCAAACAGCATCGTGAACTGATCAGTGACAGAGAAGTCGCCATCTTCGTCGTAAGTTTTCTCGGCCATATGCACCGGGTTGTGATACGCACCGGTGGCCGTCCACACGCGGTCATAGGTGTGGCCTTCCAGGTCGTACGTCGCCGAACCGATCTCCTCATCCAGCAAGCGATTCCAAATTGCCTTGGAGCTGATGTCCTGGGTGTCATGGAAATGAAATAGCTTCACGTCGACAACGTGTTCTTCGGACTTGCCACCTTCCGCAATGACTTGCAGGAAAGCGTCATCGTCGGTGTAGAACCGATAGACCCAGGTACCATCGAGATCAACTAACCCTGCAGCTTTTATAATTTGCGTTGACGCGCATTGACTTGCAACCAATTCGGCTGCCGAAAGCTTGATTAGCAGGGGATCTATTTCAAAACTGCCTTGCAGGCGCAGACCCATGATGCTCGGCACGTTGAGGAGCGGATCGGCCTCCGCTTTCTTGCCGAATAATTTTTTAAACAAACTGGCCACTTATTCTGGTGCGACGCGAAAACACTGCTCGTCAGTCAGCCGCTGGGGCGCGATGTAGTACAACACGTCGCCTTTCGAAACGCTGGCACCATAGGGGTTAAGAGCAATCTCGTCGCTGCTGGAAGCCTTAACACCGAGGAGGTTCGCAGAAAGCTCACGCCTGAAATGCTCGAACAAAACATCGAAGTTGAGCGCCGTACTGCCAGTAAACGTGATGCAGTACGAAGTCGCCCCATAGGTGCTGTCGAGCAGTTGCTTGTGCAGCAAGCCAGAGCCCGGGTCGGACGTGGAGCGGGCCAGCATTTCCACCGACACCGACGGGATAACCTCAACATCAGGGCAGTGAAGTTTTAACAAAGCGGCCAATGATTCATCCTGGAAATAGACAGTTTTATGGCTCGCGGGACTGGCGTTCTGGCAAAACAAAGCCGTCGCAAGCGTTACATCGTCACTCGGGGTATCAATGATGATGCGATTGGCTTTGTCGAGGCACGGGCGCTTCATCGTCTCCGCATGGGTAAATGACTCGACGCGGACAAACTCGATTTTTCCGGGCAGCGGGTTCTCGATGTCGACTGCCACGCACAACACAACGGGCTCGGCGACATCATTCGAGGCCGACAAAAGCAGATCAATCAGGCGCAAGGTGCGCGGCCCATTCCAGCCGATGATGACGCAGTTGCCGTCAGTTCTGATCATGCGCAATCCCTTCCTGCCTTGCAGGGCGAGCTCGGAGAAAAAGAATCCGATCCGCGTTAACACCAGCGCGAACAACATCAGGCCGACCGGGATAACCCACAAACTGGCGACGTACTTCCCAGCGACGGTCTCCGGCGACATATCGCCGTAGCCGACTGTTGATGACGTCACCACCAGCCAGTAGATGAAGTTATCCGCGACGATTAAGTTTTCTTCGCCGGAGACATAAAGCAGCAGGTAGCTCACCAGCGCGTAGGCCACCACGCCACCGAGCACATCGATTATACGCGCCCTTAAAAACAGCATCGCCGCGAGGCGACGCAGTTTATAAGCCAGCAATGACTAGCCCTTTTTTGCTGCGAGAATTTGCGCCAGCTTTGAATTGCCCGTGGTTGTTCCGCCGGGTTTGATACCGGCCGCCTTCAGTTTGGCCTCCAGACCTGCACCGCTTTCCTCGTTGGCAAGTTCTTCGGCCGCTTCAAGCTGCGCACTGCGCTCTGCCTGGCGAGCCTGAATGCGCTCGAAACTATCCAGCGCGGTTTTGACTTTGCTGTTGGCGCCGACATGCCGTGACGAAGCAGCCGCCTGTGCTTTCTGCACAGATTCAGTCGCTTTGACCTGATCAATCTTCTGATCGAGAAGCCGCACATTGGTTTTCGCTTTGGAGATATTCGTTTTGAGCGAAGTCTCAGAAGTCAGAAAACCATCGAGCAACATCTGCTCAGTCGCCAACGAAGTCTCTAGTTCCCCGACCCGTTCGGCGCATTCGATAGCCAGCGCTTCGTCGCCGCTCTCGCTCGCAGCGATCGCGTGATTGGTATAAGTCTCGACGTCCGTCTGCAAAGCCTTGACCTTGCTGTCTGCGATTTTCCGCTTGGCCATGATCTTGGTCAGATTCTGATCGCTGGCCGCAAGTTCAGTTTTAGCGTCGCGTAATTCCTGGTCCAGAATCCGGATCGCTTGTGTATCGACTGCGGCTTCGAGGCCTTCATTGGTGGCACCGCGTAGCGCAGTCCAAAGTTTTGACAAACTCATTTGCTCGCTTCTCCATCCAGGTGTTCGTTATACAGTTCCAGAAACTCGCCGACGTTGGAGAACAGCGTCTCGATCTCCTCCACGACGACGATGTCTTTGCTATCTGAAGAAAGCGCGCCGAAGGCGACGTAGTATTCCTCGTCGGCAATCTTGGTGATGCAGATAGCGGTCAATGGCAGCAGGTGATGAGTGCGAAGAATGAGCGCGTCCAATGCTGCCGTATCGGTCACTGTCGAAACAGGAAACAGCGTCGTTTCTACTTGAATCTGCCGGCCACCGACGTAGACAAACGCGTCAATCCCTTCGTCGTTGGAGATACTGAGACAGTCGCCTTCCAGCTCCACCACCCATGCCGGCTGAGCTTCAGCCAGCGTCTTCAGTGCATCGTTACTCCACACCATTTGTTTTATCCATTTTTAACGAACGTGACTTATACCACACATATATGAAGTACGGGATAGATTAGAAAAAAATATACAACTCCCGTTGCTTAAATATCGAACCGGCGTTAATAATTCAAACTATTGTGACCCATGAGACATGAAATGGAACCGGAACAGAGTATCAATAACCGGCGTTCTCTAGCTCCGTATAAACAAGCGATTACCCGCTATATCCGGGCCGCGATGGTGCTTAAGGGTCTGAAATATAGTGCGCTCGCCGATAGGCTCACCCACAAAGGTGTGGTGATAACGCCCGAGAACCTGCGTAGCAAGGTCAGCAAAGGCATGTTCTCTTCCGATTTGCTGGCGGCCATTGTTGATGTGCTCGGCCTGGAAGAAGACGCGATGCGCGAGATCCTCAAGTTAGTTCGCAGTGATTAGACGCATCCTGCCGGCGGCGGCGCTCGTGCTGGTGGCAGTCATGTGGGGTGTATTTGTTATCGATCTGGTGCTGCCCGGCGTTAGCTTCACGCAGTTTGGCATCCAGCCCAGGAAACTGACTGGCCTGACCGGGATCCTGTTCGCCCCACTGCTGCACGGCGGCCTCGTCCACATCATCTCCAACACCATCCCGTTGCTGGTTCTTTGCGTGCTGGTACGACTGTCGGTTGGCTCATCGCAGTTACTTGTCGTCATGCTCTGCGGCGCTGTCGGCTCGGGCTTGGGGGCTTGGGTGTTTGGATCGGGTGGCTATGTCGTGGGCGCGTCCGGCGTGGTATTCGCCCTGATCGGCTATCTATTGGCGGACGCCTATTTCAGTCCGAGCCTGCGCACCTGGGGCACTGCGCTGCTGTCATTGGCGCTTTATGGCAGCGTGTTGCTGTCTTTGCTGTCATTCATGCCGTTTATTTCGTGGGCAGGCCATTTTTGGGGTGTCGCGTCGGGCATCGCAACCGCCGCTCTGTTGCGCAATCCAAAGCGATGATCGGCAGCGAATCGAGTTAGGCGCAACGGCTTAACGCTCCCCTCAAAAGGGGACAGATTTATTTCCCGTATTTCCCGCGATTGCCAGGCCCGCGATGCTCAATACGACGACCAATGATTTGTTCGACCTCGTCAATGAACCATTTGTTACCTGTTAGCTGCCCTCTTTGAAGCGCTTCTCGAATAAACTTTAATTCATCCACCGGAACCCCCTGCTCAACGAAACGCCGGTAACGCGATATTCGTTCTTGCGCGGATAAACTGAGTTCAATAAAACACGCGTGATCATCGAGCCAGGGAGCTTTCGCCTGGCCGATTCGGCTGCAGTAACTCGACCACCGATATTGACTCGGGCTCGCGATCATTCTTGCCCGCACCGGATTTAGCTCGACGTAACGGCAACACGACAATAAGTAAGTGTCATTCTGGATTGGGCTTGATTTAAATCGGCCGTCCCATAGCGTCCCACTGCGCGCCTCCAGTCGATTGGCATAACGTGTCTGGCGGCCAGCCAGCCGTTTCATCAAGCTGCTCAGTGCGCCCACATCATCTGGTGGTTGCAGGACAAGATGGACGTGATTCGTCATCAAGCAATATGCGTATACCTTGATCTCCAGATTCCGCTTCCAGGTTTGCAGAGTTTCCAAGTAGTACTGATAGTCGGACGGTTCAGCGAACACAACTTGGCGGTTGTGACCACGCTGAACGATATGGTGTGGATAGTTGGGCAACAAATTTCGGCCAGTCCTTGGCATAGTCGGCACCTCCATGTGCATACGCGAGCTTCGAATTCTGATTTGGAACCGGTGAGCGGTCAAATAGATCAGTCCCCTTTGTGTGTTGCTTGGTCAAATAAATCTGTCCCCTTTGTGTGTGTCCCATTTGCGCGCGCCCTTTGTGCGAATAGTGCCAACGTGCACGCGCCCGCTACATGCGATACCGCTGGCTGCTGATGCGTCGTGTGTGAATGCGGATTAGATAGCAAGAACCGGGCTACTTCGACGCGTCCCTGATGCTTCAATCGACAGCACATTCAGTCAATACAAGGTGCATTCGATGGAGCTTGCGGGAAAGACAATTATCATCACAGGCGCCAGCAGCGGAATAGGTGCGGCCGCCGCGATTTTATTTGCTCAGGAAGGCGCTAATGTCGTCCTCGGCGGTAGACGAGAACAGGCGTTGGAAAATATTTGCACCCTGATTTCAAATTCTGGTGGGGGCAGCGGCGCTTTGCTGGCGGGTAACATCAGCGACGAAGCGTATTCAAGCGCGTTGGTGGAGTTGGCGCAGACACAATTTGGCCGTCTTGACGGCGCATTTAACAATGCCGGAATACTGGGCGATGTAGGACCTATCCCCGAGATGCATGCGCAGAACTGGCGAAACGTGATCGAGACAAACTTAACCGGGGCGTTTCTGTCGGCCAAATATCAGATACCAGCCATGTCGAAAAATGGCGGTGGTTCTATCGTATTCACCTCTTCCTTCGTGGGTAATTCTAATTCAGGCATGCCCGGTTTGGGTGCCTATGCCGCCTCGAAAGCTGGCCTGGTTGGATTAACCCAATCGCTTGCTTCAGAACATGGGGGGCAGGCGATCCGCGTTAACGCACTGCTTCCGGGCGGTACAAAAACGCCGATGATCCCGGGAGAGCAACCAGAAGTTCGCGAATTTGTCGCAAACCTGCACTCTCTAAGACGAATGGCGGACCCGATAGAAATAGCGCAATCAGCGTTGTTTTTGCTGTCCGACCGGGCCTCGTTTGTAACTGGGAGCGCAGTTAACGCGGACGGCGGGATATCTAGTCGGCTGAACTAGCGCACTGAGTTTTCTGTGAGCAGGCTTCTCACCAATTTTCGTTCCCGGTCCTGCGATTAAATCCCGCCTTCAGCGTTCGAGAACATGCTCGCAAAACACAGGGCACTTTTAGTCGTTGGACGATACCTCTAATGGAACACAAATCGAAATGAATTTAACCAACAAAGTGGCAATCGTTACCGGCGGATCTCGCGGAATTGGGCGCGCGACGGCAGAATGCCTTGCGCGGGCAGGTGCGAAGGTTGTCGTAAATTTCCTGATTGGAAAGACTGAGGCTGACAGGACCGTTGAAACGATAGAAAAAAGCGGCGGAGTTGCACTGGCAGTCCAAGCGGATGTTGGTGTCATGCCAGATATCGAACGGCTGTTCACGGAAACAATTGAGCGTTTCGGCTGCCTGGATATTCTTGTAGCCAACGCTGGCTATTCAAGCTTCGCGCCGTTGGCGGAGTTTACTGAAGCGGAGTTCGATAAGACTTACGCAATCAACACGAAGGGAACGTTTTTCTGTTTGCAGCAGGCCGCCAAACATATCGCGGACGATGGCAGAATAATCTGCGTGTCCACTATCGGGACGCTACTTAACATGCCTGGGGGGGCGTGCTACTTCGGAAGCAAAGCGGCGGTCGAACAGTACTGCCGGGTGTTGGCCAAGGAGCTCGCGCCGCGCCGGATCACGGTCAACGCAATATCTCCAGGGTTCACGGATACCGATATGTTGGCAGCGACAGGAGGTACCGATCCCATCGCCGCCGGCCAAATCAAAGACATGACGCCGCTTGGCCGGTTTGGCAGACCGGACGAAATCGCTAATGCGATCTGTTTTCTCGCGAGCCCGGAAGGGGGCTGGGTTAATCGGCAGAATCTAGCTGTTGATGGCGGCATCGTAAGCAGATGAGTCATGCGAATTTTGCCCGCAAGCAGAGCCGTCCATGAATGCGCCAGAGGCCTTCCTCCAATGTCGGTGTGGGGATTGCCGAATCACACTGTGCGATCCGGCGGTACGCTATCACGTTGAATGCCTGTGTTCCGACTGCCGCCAACGGGGCTTGATTTCCGCGAGCAAAAGCCCGCACAACGCACTGCCCGTCGAAGTCGCGAACTTTGCACGTGGCATCGATGTAGTGTATTTCGCGAACGCATTAATAGTAGACAAGTCGTCACAAGAATTACTGGCGTTCTCGAAACTAACAGCAGGTGGCATCGTCACCACTGCGACGTCCACTTGCTGCGGCACTCTGATGTGTTTCTCGCATCCACTATACGAGGGCACGACAATTTCAGTGAGCACCGACAGTTGTCACGTCACAACGTCGTCGAGCTTGCCACTACAGGCCGTCGTATACGTTTCTGATATTCCAGATGAATATGCCCAAACAATCATTCGGTGTAGCGCTGTCCCGGTGATCTCTTCGGTCAACGAAGAACCGGAGAGTCCGGTTATAAAAGCGCTGGTGCGTGCCGTCACAACACCGATTTCAACCCATGTCCGTGCTGCGGCGACTACCAATTTCGAAAAGATGTGTGCTTCTAAGCCGCTAATGTTCGCGTTTGATCGTGCCCATGATTACCCATGACTCCGGAAATTCATCATTCCCCCAAACCCAGTTTCTGCAACACACGCTTGCGCTTGTTCAGCCACCATCCGAATGCGGGCGCCCACATCGAAAAATTTGTATCCACATCAAGCTTCGACGCTGCGTGTAGGGCCCAATTCGGATCGCTTAACAGTTCTCTGGCGAGCGCAACGAGATCGGCTTGCCCCGACTCGATGACCACATTGGCCACTTCCGGCTGCCAGATAAAACCAACTGCCATGGTTGGCATGTCCGCGCCTTCGCGAACCGCCGCGGCAAGTTCTGCCTGGAATGCGGGTCCAATCGGGAACCGGGGCGCTGGATACGGGCCGCCCAAACCACCGCTTGAGCAATCGATGATGTCGACGCCCCGTGACTTCAGCGCCCTCGCGAGGCGCACGCTGTCCTCTATCGTCCAGCCGTCATCCAGCCAGTCAGTCGCGGAAATGCGAAACGATAACGGCTTGTCGTCCGGCCAGTGTTCTCTTATCGACGAAGCGACATCGAGCGCCAGCTTCGTGCGTCCCTCGAAATCTCCGCCCCACCTGTCATCTCGGTCATTGTTGAGAGGTGAATAAAACTGATGCAGAAGGAACCCGTGCGCGGCGTAGACTTCAATCATGTCAAAGCCAGCTTCGTCAGCTCGTTTTGCCGCTGATCCAAACGCCGCGATAACTGTTTGGATATCGGACTCAGTCATCATTTTCGGGCTTGGCCAGCCGTCACCATAAGGTTGCGTAGTTGGCCCCATGGCGGGCCAGGGATTCTCATTGCGAAGCTGAGAGTCTTCAGCATCAACCGGAGTCTCGCCGTGCCAAGGCCGTCGTTCACTGGCTTTTCTGCCCGCGTGAGCTAGCTGAACTCCGACCGCCGAGCCCTGCGACTTTATAAAGGTGGTAATGCGTTGTAGCTCTGCGATATGCGAATCGTGCCAAAGTCCCAAGTCGCCGTGCGTTCGCCGACCCTCAGCGAGAACCCCGGTCGCTTCGGTGAACACAAGACCACAACCACCGAGAGCGAATCTGCTGAGATGTGCGAAGTGCCAATCATTGGCATAACCGTCTGTCGCCGCGTATTGGCTCATCGGCGACACGCACACGCGATTCTTTAGCGAGAGTCCACGGATCTGAAACGGTTCAAAAAGAGCAGCCATCACAGTAATTGGTGTTCTGTCGTTGCGAAAAGGGCGACCACCCAACTGATATCCGCAGGTTTCGCGAGCCCGCACCAGGCTCGTCCAGGCGCCGTGATTTCATACGGCTCAAATTTATCAGTGGACATTTCCGCACCTCCCTGGATGTATGCAAGTCACGCCGTACACCTGATCCTGCACGAACCGACTTTATCTCGATTCACAGTAGCGTCCCGCTGGCACCTCGCTACCACGCCGCGACGGCTATCGTGACGAGCAGTTGTTCACAACACCTGCCATGCAGGCGCGAATTACTCCGCCAGCGCTGCGCGCGCCTTCGAGCGGATGAAGTGTTGCACCGCACGCATATCTTCTTTGCTGTAGTTCTCGAACTTCGGCATGCCGCGCGCCGTCAACGCACCCTCAAGAGCGACGTTGCTCAACGCATCAAGATCTAACATGACCCCTGAGGCGCGCAAATCGGGCGCGCCGCCGGATGCGACGCCGCCCGGTCCATGGCACCAGGAGCAGGTTTTCGACCAGATGTCGGTGCCGGACGCCAGTAAGGCAGGATCAATCTCAAAAGCCGGGTCATCGACGGGCGTTGCAAACATCGGCGGCGGCGTTGGAGGCAATTCCGCCTGACCGTCCAGCGCGAACACCAGTAAACGCCGCGGATGCATGCCGTAGGGCCAGCCATGCTGCGCACCCATCGAACCACCCAGCATGGCCGCGCCACCACCCCAGCCGACGGGTACGGCGATGAACTGCTGGTCGTCGACTTGATAGGTGATCGGTGGTGCAGAGATGCCGTGTTTGGCATCAAACTCCCAAACTTTCTCACCAGTGTCAGCGCGATAGGCGAACAGTTTTCCGTCACCACGTCCCTGGAAAACGAGATTCCCTCCGGTCGTCATGGTGCCGCCATGCCACATTGCTGGATAAGGAATCTTCCAGGCGACAGTCTGCGTGATCGGGTCCCAGGCCATCAGACCGCTGGTTGCCACGTCGGGAGAAATATCGTCCGCACCGTAGGCAACGCCAACGTCAAACTCGAAACCTGTAGCCTGGAAATCAACGTGCTTTATTTTGGTGTCGTTATAGGTGCCAGGAATATCGTGATATGGCAAATACATTAATTTCGTATTCGGGTTCCAGGACATCGGCTGCCAGTTGTGCGCACCCAGCGGTCCCGGCCAGATTTTGACCTCACCGTCTTCGTAGCGCGACCCGGCAACTTCAATCGGGCGGCCTGACTTCATATCAACTTCGGTCGCCCAGGTGACCTTCGTAAACGGTTTGGCGGACAGCAATTTTCCGTTCGAACGATTGATAATGTAGAAGAAACCATTCTTGGGCGCGTGCATCAGGCCCTTGACCTCGCGGTCGTGCACATTGAAATCGACCGTCACGATATCCATCGCAGAATTGAAGTCCCAGGTCTCGCCGGGCACCGTCTGGTAGTGCCATTTATATCGTCCGGTGTCCGCGTCGAGTGCGACGATGGAACACAGAAACAAATTGTCACCGCCGCCCGGCGACCGAATCTTCTGATTCCATGGTGAGCCGTTGCCGGTGCCAAGGTAAATATGGTTGTAATCGGGGTCGAAAGTGATGGCATTCCAGACATTGCCGCCACCGCCATGCTTCCACCATTCACCATTCCAGGTTTTCGCGGCCATCTTCTGCGCGTTATCCTCGAATCCGTCAGCGGGATTGCCGGGCACGACGTAAAAGCGCCAAACCTGTTCGCCGCTATTCGCGTCATAGGCGGTGACATAGCCGCGCGCAGGCCCCATCTCCGTGCCGCCATTACCGATGATGACCTTGCCATTGAAGGCGCGCGGCGCGCCCGTGACGTAGTAGTAGCTATCCTTCTCAACGGTCATCGTGGTCCAGATTTCTGCGCCAGTCTTTGCGTCAAGCGCAATCAGTCGCCCATCGCCAGCAGCCGCAAAAATCTTGCCATCCCAGTACGCGACCCCGCGGCTTGTACCCCAAAGAACACGCAACGTTTTACCGGCATGCTCAGTTACTTTCGGATCGTACGTCCACAGGACTTTTTGTGTGCGCGCGTCAATTGCGGTGACCACACTAAAGCTGCTGGTGACATACAGCACCCCGTCGATGGCGAGGGTGGTGGCGACAATCTGGCGCGCATCGGGAAGTTCGAGCGACCAGGCGAGCCCCAGTTTCCCAACGTTGTTGTGATTGATTTCCCGCAGCGGCGAGTAGCGCTGCTCGCTATGCGTGCGCCCATAAGCCATCCAGTTCTCGCCGTCGTTCTCGTCGTCGAGCTCGGTCGGGTCGAATTCGGCGGCAAACGCCAGCGTCGGTGATAGCGTAATCACCAGCAACAAGCTCAGCAGGCGCGGGAAATGTCTCATCAGGTCAAACCTCGAGGCGTTAGGAGGGAACAGCATCATTGCACGAGTGTTGCGATTACAAATCCATGGGTAACCCCAGATGCTCGACGTAGATAAATTCACGATGTGTCATCAGCTCAGCAGTCGCTGCCGCGCTAACTGCCGGGTCAAGGTTCGCGTACATCGGGCGAAACTCGTCCAGCATCGGACATTGTTCTGGTGGCAGAGGCTCTATCAGGTGGGAAAAGCCAGCCCAGTAGATATCGAGTGCCGAGAGCTGCCCACCCACAAAGTAGCGGCGACCTTTGGCCTGCTGCTCGGACAGTTGCTGGTGTAATGCGTTGAGAATTTCAACGACCCGTCCTGGCGCCGCTGCCGCGGCGGCCTCGGAATAGCCGTACTTGGCACCGAAGTGCCGGAAAAAGCCTTTGTTCTCGTCCGGCAGGTCAGGGTTTCTGAGCGCGTTGTCGATGAGAATAATGCGCCGGCTCCAGCCAAAACCATGCGGCGCACAGAGTTCGCTCAACAATCCGAACATCACAGTACGGTCTTCCAGCACGGCTGGAATCAGGCCCGGTTCCGGTTGGATGCGCTCGGCCAAAAATATCTGTTCCATCCAGTTAGAGCGCGGGAATTCGTCGTTCCAGGCGATTACGGGCACCGATGCCTGCGCCGTCCACGCGATGAGATCGGCGTGGTCACTCGTTATATCGAATCGCCCGCGAACGTAGGAGATTTTTTTAGCGTCGAGGACGCCGCGAATACCTTCGGCCCATGGCCCGGGCACCCCTTCAGCCACAATCAGCCGCATCCCGCTTGCTGCGCGCGCTTGTTCGATGCTCACGTACTCGGCCATTTCTCCCCCCGGTTGCCGTTCACAGCTAACGAGTATAGCCGCCTACCCGCCCTGTTACCGGCCCCATTCCGACACGCCGCACGACACCCGAAATGGATTCAGAATTACGTAATTTCGCACGGGTCACCTCGGACAGCGTTAAACCTGTGATGGGAAATGCGCTAGTATTTCGGCCCAGCTGGCTGAATTGGCGACGACGCTGTCACTCGCCTCATCGCGCCAGCCCCTCTTGAATTAAAACGACGAGCACGTTCGCACACTGTCGTACGGCGCTTGGGAGAGTTGACTATGACCACCGCAACTGCGACCGATCGCGATCTGCGCATCGTCATTATTGGCGCCGGGATGGCCGGTATTCTTACGGCTATCAAATTCCGTGAAGCAGGCTACCACAACTACGTCATCTACGAGAAAACGGACCGCATCGGTGGCACGTGGCGCGAGAACACCTACCCCGGCATCGCCTGCGACGTACCCGCGCACATGTATACCTATTCTTTCGAACCCAATCCGAACTGGACGTCCACCTTCGCGCCGGGCCCCGAGATTCATGCCTATTTCGAATCAGTCGTCGACAAATACGAGGTCCGCGAATCGATTCGTTTCAATGAAGCGGTACCGCACTGCGAATTCCGCGACGGCCGCTGGCACCTCAGAACGTCAACCGGACGAGAGGATGTAGCCGATTTCGTCATCGCTGCGACCGGCGTTTTACATCACCCGAAAGTCGCCGACATCCCGGGCCTCGATAGCTTTGCCGGCGCAAGCTTCCATAGCGCGCGATGGGATCACAGTGTCGCGTTGGAAGGCAAACGCGTCGGCGTGATTGGTACCGGATCGACCGCGATTCAAATCACTTCCGCATTGGTCGAAAAAGTCGCGCACTTCGATTTATTTCAGCGCACGGCCCAATGGATCATGCCGATTGACGTCGTCGATTACACGGACGAAGAAAAAGCAGCGTTTCGCCGAGACCCCAGCAAGCTCGAGGCTATCCGCAAACAGGTCAACGATGATTTCGAGATTTTCTCGAACGCGGTTATCGACGCCGAGTCGGCAGAAATGAAGGAAGTCGAGGGCGCCTGCCTGGCTAATCTGGAAGATAACGTCCGCGACCCCGAACTCCGCAAGCAACTGCGACCCGACTATCGCGCGGGTTGTAAACGTCTGATTTTCTCAGGCGATTTTTACGACAAGATTCAACATCCGAACGCCGACCTGGTGACGTCGGGCATCGATGCCGTGGAAGCAGGCGGCGTGCGCACTAAAGATGGCGTGCTGCATGAGCTCGATGTACTGGTCGTCGCGACGGGCTTCAACGCCGAAAACTTTATCCGCCCCACCACGGTGCTCGGGCGGGACGGTGTCAATCTGGACGATGTTTGGTCCGAACACCCCGTCGCCTACCTGTCGATCTCGATTCCAGAATTTCCTAATTTTTTCATGCTCAACGGACCCAATGGACCGGTCGGCAACTTCTCCCTGATTCAAATCGCTGAATATCAGGTCGGCTATATCCTGCGCCTGATGGAGGAGATTCGTGCCGGACGCTGCGCGCAAATCAGCGCGTCCCCTGAAGCGACCGAGAATTTCGAAGTTGAGCGCAGCGAAGCAGCCAAAAAATCCATCTGGGCGACTGGTTGTAACAGTTGGTATCTGGACAAAAATGGCGTGCCCGCAAGCTGGCCATGGTCGCGCGCACGGTTCTTTGAGGAAATGACCAACCCGCAACTCGAGGCCTACGACCTCGCCGGCTAGTTGCCCTGGCTCGGAACGGTTCGTAGCCCATCCCGCGCGGGCTAAGGTGTTCTCCCAAGGCTACCTGAAAACATGAACTCGGCCAGCGAATTTCAGGATCTACTGGCTTGCCCTAACTGCCACAGCAAGCTGGTGTTCGACGCAGAGCGCGCCGCTTGCCAAGCATGCAGTGCGACATTCGCGAAGCTGGAGCCCGGCCCCTATGACCTGCGCTTAACCGCACCCAAGCGCGTTGAAATCGGCATCAACATCGGTCCTGGGGTTGACGGTCCAGAACCACAATTCGGCTTGATGCGCCCGCATTCTGCGCCCGAAGTCGAGTTTGATCCCGCACAGTTACCTGTCCATTTGAGCGCCGAAATGGCCACCTACATCCCGCGCGCGGCGACCCCCGACAGCGTGTGCCTGGACCTGGGTTGTGGTGCTGGCGCTTATCGGGCCACGCTCGAGAAAGCCGGATATCGCTGGGTCGGTTTTGACTACAACCACCCGCACGCGCCTCTGTGGGCCGACGCGCACGCCCTGCCATTCGCCAACAATTCAATTGATTTCGTCATGTCACTCGCAGTTCTCGAACACATCAAACACCCGAGCGTCATGCTCAGAGAAGTTGCGCGAGTGCTCAAGCCGGGCGGGATGTATTTCGGCACAGTGGCCTACCTCATCCCGTTTCACGATTGGGCAAGCTATTTCAACATGACGCATCATGGCGTGTGGTCCGCTTTGCAAGACGCCGGCCTGGAGACTGAGTTCGTGTTTGGGGACGGTGCTTATCTGGCTATCCACGCGCTGTTCCGCGAGGGCCTGTTTGTCGGTCTCTCGCCGCGTTGGTCAACCGCGTTAATTAAACCGCTGTTGTGCCTGCATCGGCTCTATTGGATGTGGCGACGCCGCAATGGCCGGGCTCGCTCAGATCGGGATTGGCAATCGATTCTGAACACGGGCGCATTCGCCTATCGCGCGCGTAAATCTGATGCTGGTGTGTAGCGCATAGCGACATTAACACCTTGCGAGCGCTCCCCTCCCGTGACGTTCACAAACGAAGCACGGTAGGGCTGCATCGAGTGTTAGTTACGGGAGCGGACAGCAATACGCTTCGATACCATGAAGCACGTCCCAATGCTGCCCGCAGTGCGTCGTATACTTGGCGGGCACCGGGCGTCCATACGTACGTTCGGCCTCGAAATATCCCGCGATATCGGGCATTAAGCAAGAACAGGGTGGATGACCAAGGTGGTGGAAGACTCGATGTTTTGTATCAAGTCGGGATATACAGAGAACCTAGTTCAAACAACCTATGACCCCAGCGACGAGACTGAGTATTGGTCAGAAGCGCGCATCGCCACGGCGAGCCTGTATCAGTACGACGTCTATGCCTTGGCCGCGAAACTGGTTCGGCAACGAGGATCTGGTAGCGTTATGGATGTTGGTAGTGGTCCGCCGCGCAAACTCGCCACGTTGGTCGATGACGGCAAGGTCGATGTACATATCGTTGACCAACCGAATACCGCTGCTTTGGCGAGACGTATTTTACCGCGCGCGTCATTCCACGCGGTCAATCTTGAGGTTGCAGACTTACGCATCGGGCGCCAATTCGATGTGATTATCTGCGCGGACGTTATTGAACATCTGGTCGACCCGCGCGCCTGTTTGGAGTTTATTCGTGCCCACCTCGCACCGCATGGAGCGCTCGTGCTATCGACGCCTGAGCGCGACGTATTACGCGGTCAGGCGTGCATTCGCTCCATGCATCCGCAACATGTACGCGAATGGAATCAGGCGGAATTCTGCGAGTTTATCTCGGGGTCTGGATTTCGCGTGGTGAACCTGGGCCTCATGCCGCAAATGCGCGCCTCGATGCTACGAAGACTATGGGGCCGCACCCGTCAACTGCTGGGTCGGCCGCCAAGCTGGTATTCGTGCCAGTACCTGGTTTGCGAAGCCCGCTCCGAATAATCCATGTGCGGCATCCTTGGCACTATTCGTTCGAGCGCGGACTTGTCCCCTGCGAGCTTCGATCGGATGCTCGATACGCTAACGCAGCGCGGACCTGACGGTCGCGGTGTCGAGATTCTCGCCGAAGGTCGGGTCATACTCGGCCACCGACGCCTGGCTATCATCGATTTATCTGCCGCAGGCCGCCAGCCAATGGCTAACGAAGACGGTAGCGTTTGGTTAAGCTGCAACGGTGAGATCTACAACTATCGCGAACTACGCTCGAACCTGCGCGAGCTTGGACACGTTTTTCGTTCCGCTTCCGACTCCGAAGTTCTACTGCATGCGTGGGAAGAATGGGGCGAGGACATGCTGGGGCGACTGGAGGGAATATTCGCGTTTGCGTTATGGGACGCCAATCGCGAGGTGTTGTTACTGGCGCGCGACCCCATCGGTGTCAAACCGCTGTACTACGCGCAGTATGCCGGGAATTTCACGTTCGCCTCGCAACCGAAAGCGATAGTCGCCGACCCGGCTTTCGCACGCGAACTTGATAATGACGCGCTGCGCGACTTTTTCGCGTTTGGCTACGTCCCTCACGAGCGGGCGATTTTCAAGCGTATGCATAAGCTCCCCGCCGCCCACTTTGCAGTCGTAAGAGACGGCAAGATTGAAGTGAAGCGTTACTGGCAACTCCGGCCACAAATAACCACCATGCCGCTCGCCGAAGCCGCTTGGCGACTGCGCGATGCGCTGTCCGCTGCGGTCGACAAGCAGCTCGTGTCGGACGTGCCAGTCGGTTGTTTCCTCAGTGGTGGGATTGATTCCAGCTTGCTGGTGGCGCTGGCAACCCCGAGTGTGTCCAAGCTGCGCTCGTTCACTATCGGCTTCGATCATCGGGATAGCGACGAGCGCGCCTGGGCCGGCATCGTGGCACAACATTTCTCGACCGAACATCACGAGCAAGTCATCGAAGCGAGCGATTTGAGCGCGAAGTTAATCGCTCTGGGTGAGTTCTACGACGAGCCATTTGATCCCAACGGGCCACTACCGTTTATGGCCGTGTCCGAGTTGGCTCGTCGCCACAATACCGTCGTCAATATAGGCGGGGATGGCGCCGACGAACTGTTCGCAGGATATCGGCGTTATGATGATTTCGATTGCCCCCTGGCGGCCGCTAGCGGGGCGAAAAGAAAACTTTGGCGGACCTTGCGCTTGGCCGGGCTCCTTGCTGATCGGAGTTTGAATGACAGTGATTTACAGCGCTACTTTGCCTATGAGGGATGTCTCAATGACGATGACCAAATACCGTTACTCGGTGCATCGTTCAGGGCCAATCTGAAAGACTCGGCGAGTTCAACACTAGCGCGATTTTTTCGTCGTGATCTCGCACCAGTAGATGCGGCCCGCTACGCGGATATGAACCTGTATTTGGTCGACCACATTCTCACTAAAGTTGACCGTGCCAGCATGGCTTATGGCGTTGAGGCACGCGTACCGTTCCTTGATCCTAAAGTGGTTGAACTGGCCTTCCAGTTCCCGACTTCCATCAACTACGCAAACGGCGAACGCAAGGCCGTGCTCAAACTGATAGCGCAGCAATTTCTGCCTGCGTCGATCGTCTCCGCGCGTAAAAAAGGCTTTAGTACGCCACTCGAAACGTGGCGAAACAAACGTTTTGATGCGTGGGCAACCAGCTGCGTCAGTGACGGCATGCTGATGCAGTCCGGTGTGCTCAATCCTGACGCGGTTGACTCCGCAGGAGAACTGCGCGGCCTGGATAGCGCGCAGGCGGCCCGTGGCCGTTGGCTCGTCCTCACCGCCGAACTTTGGGCACGGCGCTGGCTCGGCGAGGCGCTGCCTGAGGCAGCCTGAATTGCAGCGCTGCCGATGAAACTCTTGAACGCTCTGGAACGCCGTTTATATGCGCTGTCGAAGCAGCGCTCGAGACGCCATCTTTACACCTGGCTTGAGAACGCGCTTGACACCTACTGCACCAACGATAACGACGAAATAATCAGTATCGGCGCCGGCGGCGAGATTGAGCAAGTGCTCATTAGCAGCGGTCGGAAGTTTCGCTCACTGGATATTGATAGCGCGCGTCAGCCCGATATCATCGCCAGCATCGAAGATATACCGGCAATAGAATCCGCTTCGCTCGACGTCGTCGTCGTCATGGAAGTGCTGGAACACGTCCAACGTCCGTTGCAGGCTGTCAGCGAAATTGAACGGGTTCTAAAGCCCGGTGGCATCGTGATCGGCTCAACACCATTCATGCTCGGCATCCATGATCAGCCGTTTGATTTCTACCGCTATACGCTGCATGGGCTGACGTGGATGTTTCGCGACTTCCGGTGCCTTTCGATACGTGAGCGCAACGGCTATTTTTCGGCGCTATCAGTGCTGATCTTGCGCCGCTTTGCGATCGGGTCTGCGCGCCAGCGGCTAATCGCCTTATGTTTGTCGCCACTACTCGTGCCACTCGCTCTAGTGCTTGAGCTGCTCGACAAACTACTGCCCTCGCTCGATGCGACGACCGGCTATTTCTTTATTTTCAGAAAATCACCCAATGAGGCCGAAACTTCGCGTGATGAGTAGTGATCGCGGCAGTGACGTGTGCGTCGTCGTCCGCGAGTGCGGCGAGCGAACTGCCGATCTCTGTGTGCAGCAATTGGAGAAGCTGCTGCCAGATGCCATTTGCAAGCGCGTATCTGGAGAGCGATTCGACGTTGCCTTGCGCCGCAGTCTTGAAGCGGGTCTCGAAGTAAATCGCGCCTGGACGCTGTGTATCGACGCCGACGTACTGGTCGTTCCACAACTGCTTGAATTGCTTCACGGCGCACAGACTGCTCACCCTGACGTATTCGCCTTGCAGGGCTTGGTGCTGGACAAGCTCATGGGTTGCAAGCGCCCGGCTGGTAATCACCTCTATCGCACCGCTTTGGTCGGCAGTGCACTGTCAGTCCTTCGTGACGACAATCCATTGCGGCCAGAAACCGCCATGATCCAGGCCATGCAGGTCAAAGGGTTTCGTCTGTTGCAATCGCATGCACTGACAGGCTTGCACGATTTCGAACAAAGTTACGCCGACATCTACGCCAAAGCATGGGTCCACAGTCATAAACACACGGCGTTTTCGCATCTCTACCTGCCTATGTGGCAGACCTTCGCCCGTACTGATGCTGACTTTCAGGTCGCGCTTGAAGCGGCAACTGACGCGCGCGAAAGCGCTCGCAAACCGCGCCTCTCACGTCTTGATACGGCTGCAGCGGCGACGGCTGTGCTGGCCCGCCTGGGACTGACAGAAAAGGCGCCGCTGCTTGCGACAACTCGTCCCAGCGTCGCAGATGAGGCGCTCCCGACGCATAGTTCGAGGATCATGCTACAAGATCAATTTGATCGGGCGGTATTTCCGCGCTGGCGAAAACTGCGGCATATTCTCGCCACACCCAAGCGCATCGCGCAGAGTGGCGCACGCTCGCTTCGCCTGATCGCCCCGTTGCTGCGCGCCAACGTGCGCTGATGCCGTGGTCGACTTGGCTGACATCCAGACCAAGCGGCGGATTTTGTTCGCCATCGACTCGCTCACCGGCGGAGGGGCGGAACGCGTCATGGTTAATATCGCCAACCAGCTTGAGCGCGAAGATTTTAGTGCCCAAATTGCACTGACGTTGGGGAGCGACATCCGCCAACAGGTCCATCCTGATGTGCGTGTCACAGATCTCACGACAGCGCGCCCGCTGGCTCTGACCCGGCCCATGACCAGTCCTGATGCATTAATTACTGATCAGCTCGCGGCGCTGTTGCTGCGCCCGCTCGCCAGTCGCGACGATCGACAAGCAGCCGGTGCCATCGCTGGCCATCGGCGTCTCGCATCGCACATCAGAGTGTTGCGCCGTGCGATGCTGATGCTCGGCCGTCACGTTCGCGCCACCCAACCTGATGTGATTTTGAGTTTTCTGCCACTTACGAATTTAGTCTGCCTCATGGCGAAACACTGGTATCGCTTTGACACGCCTGTCGTCCTTTCTGACCGAAACTATCTGTCGCAAGAATTAGCCACGCTGCCCTGGAACGGACTCCACGCACGGGCAGTGCGCGCGTACTACCCTAGTGCCGCGCATCACGTTTCAGTATCGCACCCTGCAGCAACGGATCTGACAGACTCTTACGCGATTTCGCCGGACAGTATTACGACGATTTACAATGGCGTTGATGCTGCCGCGCTCAACCAACAGGCCCAAGCGTCGCTCGACATCGGCGCATCATCAGAGGAAATACGTCTGGTGGCAGTTGGTCGTCTGCATCGTCAGAAAGGTTTCGATGTACTGATCAGCGCTTTGGCCCGATTAACCACTCCCAACTGGCGCCTGTGGCTGCTCGGCAGCGGTGACGAAGAAACCGCGCTGCGTGCACAGGCAGCCCAACTCGGCGTTGAGGACCGCATCGACTTCATCGGCTTTGACGCCAATCCATGGCGCTGGATGGCCCGGGCCGATTTATTCGTGTTGAGTTCGCGCTGGGAAGGCTTACCCAACGTCCTGCTTGAGGCGCTCGCACTTGGTCTACCCGTCGTGGCCTGTGATTGTCCGAGTGGGCCGGCGGAGATATTGCAGGGCGGTCGCTGGGGACAGCTCGTCGAGAACGATTCTGTCGAGGCGCTCAGCATCGAACTCGACAACCTGATCGCCAATCGCGATCTGCGCCATCGTCTCGCTGAACAGTCGGTGGTGCGGGCGAAGGATTTTGCGATGGAAACGATGGTCGACAACTATGCCAATCTGCTCAGCGAGGTTTGCAAGGCGTCGTGAAACGCATCTTTTCATTTGATGTCTACGATACGCTGTTAACTCGCACCGTAGCGCTGCCAACGGACTTGTTCATCAACGTGGGCGAACAACTGCACGGCGCAAGCTCAGGCACGTTCACCGCACTACAGTACCGAGACGCGCGCATACGCGCTGAAGCGCAAGCGCGGACAGCCGTTAAGCCCAAGGACGACTGTACCCTTGCCGATATTTTCGACCATTTCGACGCCCTTAAAGACTGGGGAGTCACGCCCGCCCAGGCAATCGCAGCGGAGCTGGCCACAGAGAGATCACTGACGAGACCGATAGCGGTCATGGCCAACACTGTGCGGCGCGCACTGGCCGACGACGAACACGTCATCTTCCTTTCTGACATGTACTTACCCGGCGATTTCATCTGGGAATTGCTGTGTCTGCATATAGCCCCGGTCGAGCGCGATCGAGTATTCGTTTCCGGCGACCTGGGTTTAGGCAAGTACACCGGGCGTCTATACGAATATGTGATGCGCCACTACGACCTACCCGCCAGCTCGTTTATCCACGTTGGTGATAATCAACACGCTGATGTCAAAGTCGCACGGCGTCTTGGCATGACTGCGCAGCAGTGCGAAAGCGCACTACCCAATCGTTACGAGGCCGTACAAAAAAGCGCCGATTATCCGGACCGAACTATCGGCGCAAAAGGTATCGCGCGCGCCTCGCGGGTCACACTGAGCGACGGCGATGAACGTCATGATTCGATTGCCCGGCTGGCGAGCGATGTCGTCGGTCCGATCTTGCTCGCGTTTGTCGCATGGGTACTGGACGATGCCCGTAAACGCGGTGTAGAGCGATTGTATTTCGCGGCTCGCGACGGCCAGATCTTTTTCAAAATCGCGACTAGGCTCCGTCGTGATGGCGATCCGGAGTGTCGCTACCTGTATGGCTCGCGCCAGGCCTGGTTATTACCTGCGGTCATCGATGTGACGGAATCATCGCTCGAATGGGCCTGGACCCGCACTAAATCGCGTCGCGGTGACGACATCCTGCGGCGCCTAGAAATAGATACCGACAAGGTTCGTCAAGAGCTCGAAAAGCTTGGTCTGGGTCGGGAAACACTAGCGCACCCGTTGTCTGACCATCATCTCAGCATATTGTCCGGGGCGTTGACGAGTGAACCCCTGCGAAGCGTTTTGGCCGAGGTGACTGCCGAGCGTCGTGAGCTCGCGCTCGGGTATTTCCGCGAGCAAGGCCTTCTCGACGGCAAGACCTGGGCCCTCGTCGACATTGGATGGATTCTCCAGTGCCAGCGCGCGCTCAAGAGCATGCTCGACCAAGCTGGTATCTCGACTCCGATTCACGGCTACTACTTCGGCATCGCGCCCGCACATGTTCCGCTCGTCTCAGCCGGCGGCGCAAGTCCGTTCGTTAGCCATCCAGACAGCGGACTGACAAGCCCGCTAAATGGCCGGTGGTTCTTCAAACTAACCACAATCCTATTGCAGGAACACGTGTTCACCGTCGCTGACCACCCATCCACGCACCGCTATGTCCGCGATGGCGAAACCATATCCCCCGCGTTCAATAAAGACTCGCGCGATGCCGAAGTACTCGATTTCGCGAGCGCTTTGCACACAGCGATTCTGCACTATTGCGATGAAATCTGTCTTAGTCCCGAGATCGAAACGCATCGCACTGCGTTTCGCGAGTACGCATTTGGCGCCATGCACGATTTTTGCATGGCGCCAACTGCTGAGGATGTGCGTGGCATCGCATGGCTACCGACCAATGCCGAACAATCGCATGACCAACGCTACCAACGTCGGCTCGCAAGCCGACTCAGCCTCGCCGACGTCTGGTCGCTGGTCCGCCACGACTTAAGTACCGCAAAGGGCGATTATTTCGCCGCGCATTTCGCCTGGCTGGCCGGATCCGCCGCACTGTCGGAGCGACCGGTACGGGCCGCTTTATCTGTTCTGCAAGCCGGTAACGACCTACGTGTTCGTTTGCGCTCAAGTCGTTCCGCCAAACAGGCCCGGTAGATGAGTAGCACCGTATACAGCTTCGATGTTTACGACACGCTTATCACGCGCCCTCTGCTCCGCCCCACCATTGCTTATCATCTGGTCGCTAAGGCGCTGCACTCACGCGGTACGCAGGACTTCTCGGCCGCTGACTACTACCGCGCCAGGCGCGCCGCAGAGCAGCGCGCTCGCGAGGCCAGTGCGCCGCGCGATGACTGTCGTTTTACCGAGATATTCGAGCATTTTCCTGAATTAGAAGCCTGGGGCCTTGAGCGCGACCAGGCGCGCGCGTGCGAGTTAAACGTGGAGCGACAACTAACACGCGTTATTCACGCCAACGCTGAAATGGTCCGGCGCCTGCTGCGGGAAGACGCCACAGTCGTCTTCCTGTCCGATATGTATTTGCCGACCGAATTCATTTGCGAGTTGTTGCGCGAACACGTTGCACCAGTCGCGCCCGAATCGGTATTCGTCTCCGGCGATCTTGGCGTCTCCAAGCATTCGGGTCATCTGTTCGAGCATGTCCTTACGCATCTCGCTATCAGTCCGGCGCAGCTCAATCACTACGGCGACAACACCCATAGCGATGTAGCGGTACCCAAACGCCTTGGAATCAACGCCACGCATTACACCGAAATTGCACCAAACCGCTATGAGCAACTGCCGCGCCCGCGCCGTAGCGCACCCGCCTGGTTATGCGCCGCGTCCGGCGTTGAGCGCTCGACCCGCCTGGCGTTGTCAGGGAATTCCTCTTTCGACGGGCAGTTGGCACGTGTAACAGCCAACGTAGTTGCGCCAGTGCTGTGCGCCTTCGTCGCGTGGGTGCTGAAAGACGCTCGCGCTCGCGGCATCGAGCGTCTTTATTTCGTTTCGCGCGACGGCCAGATCATGCACAAGATTGCCCAGACCATGCGTGTCGATGGCGACCCGCAGTGCGATTATCTGTACGGGTCACGGCAAACCTGGTATCTCGCATCCCTCGCCGAAGCGCAAGCGGCTGATTTGGAATGGGCGTGGCGCCCTTCGCAGGCTCACAGTGGCCAGGCCATATTGAAACGTCTGGCACTCGATACGACCGAGGTACTCACGACGCTCGCACAGCATGGGTTTGATAGTGCGACTCTTGCGCGGGAACTTAGCGATAGCGAAATCCATGCGCTGCGTGCGTTGCTGGCTAGTGAACCGCTAGCCATGCTCGCTGATACCGCTACGCGGGAGCGCCGCGAGCGATGTGAAAGCTACCTGCGTCAGGCCGGATTGTACGACGACACCACGTGGGCCCTGGTCGACATCGGCTGGTTCCTGAATGCCCAACGCGCGCTTAATCAGGTACTCAGACAGACCGCGTGCCCGCATGAAGCACGTGGTTACTACTTCGGCATCCGTCGCCAACATAACGACTTCTCAGCATGCGGTCCCGGCTTTGCATTCATCTCGGAACCAGGAGCGCAGGTCAGTAGCCCGTTGCAATCGCGTTGGCTGTTCAAATTTAACAGTGCATTGCTGATCGAGCATCTGTTCACTGCGTCCGACCACCGCAGTGTCGACGGTTATGTAGAGCAAGACGGAGAGTTCGTTGCTTATTTCAAGGACGACAGCCGCGACCCCGCGGTGCTCGACTTCGCGCGCGCCGTGCATCAAGGGGTTTTGAAATATTGCGACGAGTTAGCAGCGACAACGCTGGTCGATCCGCACAGCCTGGAATTTCGCGCGCGCGCTTACCGTGCCCTTGAGGCGTTTTGCATGCGCCCGCAGCGCGAGGACGTCGCCGCCGTCGCCTGGCTGCCAACCAACGCCGATGTCCTGCACGACCCAGCCCACCAACGGCGCCTCGCCAGCAAGCTGACACTAGGTGATGTCTGGAACCTGATTCGTTCCGAGCTGAATCCCGCCGCGAAAGCGTTTTTCTCAGGAAACTTTACCTGGCTGGCAGGCTCAGCAGCGCTATCTGCGCCATTCGTACGCCGGGTGTGCCGATTGCTGCTGTTCCTCAATCGATTGAAACTGCGGCTGCAGACGAGCAAACGACAGGCCGCGTAGAGCGCCCGGGTCGTGTCGCGAGCGCTGTACATCATTTGAGTGGTGCACCGCCACGAGGGGTAGCGGCGACGCCGAAGCTCACCTATCGCACCGCCGGTTGGATCTCGCTGGTCACGATATCGACCAACTCCTGGTACTGCTCTGGACTGCTGTAGTCCTGCGTATGTACGAAGTGCGTGGCGCCGGCTTCGCGATATGCCTGAGCAAGCTCAACCGCCGCATTCAGGTTATCGAGTGGCAACGTTTTCATCGCTACCGCTTCCAAATTCCCGCGGCCGGCATCTGCAGCTTGCTGTTGCATATCGTCGATCATAGGTTTGAGATCTTCGGGCATGATACTGACTGGCATCCAGCCGTCGCCGCGTTTGACCGCGCGCGGTATCGCGATGTCTGGCCCGCCTCCGATATAGAACGGCGGGCGCTTCGGCTGTGGTGCGAGAACGAGTGACTGGCCGTTGCATTCGACCGACGGATCGGAAAATGCCTGATGGAGAATATCGAGCAACTCATCGGTCAATTTACCGCGCTTACTTTTAGACACGCCGAGCGCCGCAAATTCTTCGCTCAGATAGCCCGGGGCGACGCCATAATTGTTCCCATGTCCTCAGATATCCCGAACTCGTTGTGCCAAGCGTCCGGCGGGAACCCGATATGATCATTGACCCAAATCGAATCCAGGGTCGATTCATCAGCGATGCGCGCGCAAGCCAGCAAATTGTCGCGATTTGCGTGTGGCCCCCAGTTCCGGTAATTCATGCCGATCTTCATATTAAATTTTCCTGCGAAATTTGTTAGACACGACGAATGGAACGAACCATAACGGCAGGCGCGCACTCCGCTGAGCGGGAACATAGCATGCGGAGGCAACCCGAGGTCGAGCCGGGAATGCGCGGTGGGCATCGATGCGAGATGGTCGGCTCAGCGAACGGTCTGACCGGTTAGGATGAGGACCTGCGGACAGTGCGACAATATGCACTGGCTTAGCTCACGCCTATAGCGAGGTACTTTGACATGAGCGCAACGCGCAGAATTAATATCAGTTCCGGGCGCCCGCTTGAAGCGAAGGCGAACTACTCACGAGCACTCAGGATGAACGATCTCGTTTTGCAGTCCGGAACAACGGCCATCGACCGTGACGGCAACATCCTCGGTCACGACGTTGAAACGCAAATTGATGCAATCCTCGCAATCGCGCAGGAAAGCATGGGGGCTGCGGGTGCGAGTTTCGACGACGTCATGCGGGCCCGCTTGTACGTTAAAGAACCTGCCAACCTCGCGACCGCCGCCCAGGTGTTCGCAGAACATTTCGCCGCCGACCGGACGGCCACCACCGTGATCCCGATTGCCGCTCTGGCGCGCCCAGGCCAGTTAATTGAAATTGAACTCGAAGCACTCGATGGCGCCGCACATCGGCGCCGTCGGCTGGCGGTGCCGGAAATCGCAACGGCGCTCTGTGTGGACGAAAAAGTCCTCCTCGGCGGTATTGATATAGCGGCCGACTCTGCGACGGCAGCATTCAGCGTTATGGTTGCACGCTTGCGCTCAGCGCTCGAAGACACCGGCAGCGAGCTGGCGGATTTGGTCAGTGTGAAATGTTTCATCGATGCCGAGACCGATGTTGATGACCTAGCCGCAGCCGCGGCTTGTGCATTGGGTGGCGTTGCACCGGTCATCACATTGCTGAATGTGCGGATACCTGGATCGGCAGCCTGTCGCATGGTGGTCGATGCGGAAGCGTATCTGGGGGCCGGCCAGAACGCGCAACGAACACCGCACCCGCTCTGGCCGGCGTTCTCGCAAACCGTTTGCGTCGATGGCGACATCTACGTGAGCAATATTTATCCGCTTGACGACACTGCGCGGGTCGTCGACGAGAATGACTGGGCGGCACAGCGTGAACGGTGCACAGTCAATCTGGAGCAGGCTTTACTCACTGCGGGCACATCGCTCGACGAGGTCATCGTACGGCGCTATTTCACCGCTGCCGATACCGTGATGAATAGTGATTACGGTGACGGACGCCCCTGGTTCAAGGCAACTCGGCCGACCGCATTGGGTTGCCGTATTGAATCTAATTTTCTGGCCGGCGTGGTGCTTACGCTGGAAGCCCACGCACTGCGCGGCGCTGGAACAGACATCAAATGGCTGACTCTCGAGTGAGCATCCCAGGCGCGCACCGCCAACCACTTTCGCCAACCGACAGCGCGATATGGACTGGGATATCGCCTTAGAAGTACAACCTTCGATATCGTGCGGTAAGGGTGCGGAATTTGAGTACACTACTATTGAAACCACCTGCGCATTGCCCATGTTCCAATCTCACAATACTGATCACCCGCATCACCCGGCCCCCTGCCCGATAGGCAGCAAGCCGTGACCGGCGAACAATCCGAAGAGCGTCGTCAGAACGACCCGTTGCACAACAAAACCCTCGAACAGATCGTGCTCGCGTTGCACCAGTATTTCGGTTGGACCGAACTCGGCCGGCGCATCAACATTCAGTGTTTCACCCACAACCCGTCGCTCAAATCGAGCTTGAAATTCTTGCGACGAACGCCATGGGCACGTAAGAAAGTTGAGGACTTATACATCAGCGTGCGGCATAACATGTTGCCGTAATCCACCTTTCACCTGCACGCACAACCAATGGGAACCATTGGCATACGACGATGCCCCCGATTCACAGGTATGTGCAAGTCTCGCTGAATGCGCGAATGATGCGCCCAGCAAAGCGCCCTGCAATCGGTCCACGTGACCTTTGCTTAGCCGCGCGATAGCAGCTATAAACTGGCCTCTGGAAAAAGTCCGCAGAACCAGAGGCATCATCAAACACGTGCCCTCACCACACCATGACATGCACCGCACCGGCTGTCGCACTCAGGAACTGGATCACCACAATGAACGCAATGATCGAATCTGCAACGGCGCTTCGTCCGCTGTTCCGCGCGCAGGCCGCGACGATCGAGGAATCCCGTCGCCTGCCTGAGGCCGTGTTGAATGCGGTGCACAGTATCCAGGGTTTCAATTTGCAATTGACACCCGAATTCGATGGCCCTGCACTTGAGCCTGTTGAATACCTGCATGTGCTCGAAGAGTTGTGCCGCGGCGACGCCTCAACGGGCTGGTGCGCCATGGTCGGAACGGAATCAAATGCGTGTGTGAACGCTTTTCTGCACCCGCAAGTTGTGCGCGACATGATTTCCGCGAACCCACGTCAAACCGTTGCCCTGACCGTCGTCGGTAGCGGGCAAGCAATAGAGACTGACGGCGGCTATCGCATCAGCGGCCGGTGGCGTTTTGCCAGCGGTTGTCGGCACGCGACCTGGCTGGCCTCAATGTGCGTGGTTCATGACGCGAACGGTCCGTGCTCGCGGGCCAACGGTGCACCGCTCACGCGCATCGTCTTCAGTCGCGCAAGTGAGGCCATTTTCCATGACACCTGGAACACCAGTGGCCTGCGCGGCACCGCCAGCGACGACTTCGAACTTGTCGATGTACTCGTGCCGACTGAGCGTAGCTTCGATTTGGCGACCGCGCCGCTGCACGGCTCGCCGGCCTGGCGCATCCCGCTCACACTACGCTTGGCCATGAGTAAAGCGGCAGCCGTGTGCGGCATGGCGCGGGGCGCAATGGACGCATTGCGCCCCCTTCTCGATCGAACACCTTTTGCAGGCGCGCTCCCCGCACGGGAAGAACCCCGCACGCAAATCTCCCTGGCGCGTGCTGAAGCTGCGCTGGAATCTGGCCGCGCGTATCTGTATCAGAATGTTGAACAGGCCTGGCAGGCTGTTCTGTCCGGTGAGGTGATGGAGGTGAACGATATTGCGCGAGTACGCCTGGCTATCGTGTGGGCCGCGGAATGTGCTTTGCAGTCCTTGCACCTCATGCAAGATATCGCAGGCACCAGTGCGGTTCTTGATCCCGCGTTTGATCGCGCCGCTCGCGATCTGGAAGTCGCGCGACACCACATGCAATTGCAAACCCACGTGACCGAAGACGTCGGTCGCGTGCTGGTCGGTATGGCACCGCGTAACCCACTCTTCTAGGTGACCAAGGCGCGTGCGCGACTGCTTGACCTGCATGGCCACTCGAACCGCCTACGCCAAAACGCTACGCTATAGAAGAGCCGGGCACCCGCCCGCGAACGCGCCATGGCGCAGGAGTCATTCATGCAGTACTGGGACATCGAAACCCGCGACGGAATCGTCATTGCCGGCTATAAGAATCCGCCGACCAATTATCTCGTCGCGCAGGCGACCGTGGAATTGAACGAGCTGTTGGCACGCTGGCGTGAGCCAGATGTACGCGTCGTTGTATTGACCGGGGCCGTACCCGATCGCTACATAACCCATTACAGCGTCGAGGAGCTGGTCGACATGGGCGACGACCTGGACGGCTTGCGCATGGCAGCGCACGGACTCATCTACGGCTATCACACCTTGCTGCGTTCGTTCGCTTATCTCGACAAACCCGTTGTGGTGGGCATGACCGGCGACACTATGGGTGCCGGACTTGAGCTATCGCTTAATTGTGACATCCGGGTCGCCCAGCGCGGTGATTATCGAATCGGTTTTCCCGAAGTCGCGCTCGGCATACTGACCGGCACTGGCTCGCAACTACTCACGCGTATTATCGGCTACGGCCGCGCGATGGATTTCCTCATGCGTAGCCGCACAGTGTCGCCGCAGGGAGCGCTCGAGTTGGGACTGGTGACCGAGCTTGCGGAAGATGCCCGCGAGCGCGCCATCGAAATTGCCGAAGGTCTGAATCGTCAATCGGCGGTGTCAGTTACCGCCGCCAAGCGCGCGATAGTACGCGGGGCGAATCTGCCGATGGAGGAAGGGTTGCGGGTAGAAGCCGAACAATGGTTGAAAACGATTGTGACGGAACAGGCCATGACCTTAATGCGTGACTACGTCAGCACGCCCTTTGAACAGCGGCGCGAATGGGTGCACAACCATGGCGTGCCACCGAAACCCGGAAACGCTATCGGCGCTTAGTCGGAGCAGCGACAGCGCGCGTCCGGCGGTGGGTTGCGTTCCCCTCGCCGGGGCCCCGCGAGAGGCAGCATCCAACTCGGGGCAAGCTGTAGCGCAGCCGGTGCTTAAAGTCTCAAAAGGCTGTTGAAAAACGTCGCGAGAACGTTCAGCTGCGGGAAGCTGCGCAGCGAACGCCGAGCCACATCAGATATATAAGCCAGGAGCGAGTGGGCACGCGACTCCGCAGAGGAACACCGCAGTTGTTGTTTGACAGCCAGTTAGGCTGCGTTCGCACCTTGCAATTGTTCGAGCTGCCCGACCACTTCAAGCCACTCAGCTTCAGCCACTTCGATGCGCTTACTGATTTGACCGCGTTGGCGCTGCAAATCAAGCAACTCTGATTTGCGCTCGGCTTCGTATACGCCCGGATCGGCGAGGGCCACTTCTAGAGCAGCCAGTGCGCTTTCCTCTTTGTGTACTGCTGCCTCCAGCCGCTTGGCTTGACTGCCAAGTTGACTGAGCTGCTTGCGTGCCTCTGCTTCACGGCGTTTGCGTTCACGTTTAGCGCTGGCCGAATTCTCACCCGGAGCAGCGACTTTGCCCGATTGCCGTGCGTCCGCGCGAGAGCGCAACAACCAACGTGCATAGTCATCCAGGTCGCCATCGAAATCGTCGACGGCATTGTCGTGAATGAACTTCAGGGAATCGCACACGGACTGGAGTAAATGACGATCATGGGAAACGACCACCAGCGCGCCCTCAAAGCCTTGCAAGGCAATACCCAGCGCATGGCGCATTTCCAAATCAAGGTGATTGGTCGGCTCATCGAGCAACAACAAATTTGGTTTCTGGCGAATCATTGCTGCCAGCACCAGGCGCGCCTTTTCGCCGCCGGACAACGGACCGATAGGACCCAGCGCGGCATCACCTGAGAAAGCAAAACCGCCGAGGTGTTTTCTGAGCGTACCCTCTGCCGCTTTGGGTTCGAGTCGTTGCAAGAAAGACAAGGGTGTTTCGTCGGGCCGCAGCTGTTCAACCTGATGTTGCGCGAAATAAGCTGAGCGCAAATCGCGTGCGCGATCGACCTCACCGTCCTGCGGCGCAAGCTCCCCGACCAGTGCCTTGATGAAAGTCGATTTGCCGGCACCGTTCGCACCCAACAATCCGATCCGATCGCCCGGCATGATGTTCAGGGACACGTTCGCGAGCACCGTCTTGTCGCCGTAGCCGAAGGCCGCCTTTTGCACCGATACCAGTTGATTGGGCATTTTCTCTGGCAATTCGAAACCGAACGAAAATGGCGAATCAACGTGCGCCGGAGCGATCAACTCCAGGCGTGCCAGCGCTTTTAAACGGCTCTGAGCCTGGCGCGCCTTGGTCGCCTTGGCGCGAAAGCGTTCGACAAACTTCTGCATGTGGCCGATGTCGCGCTGCTGTTTGATATAGGCAGATTGCTGGCCAGCCAGCCGCGCAGTCCGCTGACCTTCGAACGCGGAATAGTTGCCGGTATACAGGCCGACTTTCTGAAACTCAAGATGAACGATATGCGTACACACCGCATCAAGGAAATCGCGATCATGAGAAATCAGCATCAACATGCCCTGGTACTCACGCAACCAACTTTCAAGCCAGATGATGGCATCCAGATCAAGGTGATTGGTCGGCTCATCGAGCAGCAACAGATCAGAACGACACATCAACGCGCGGGCCAGATTTAGGCGCATCCGCCAGCCACCTGAGAACTGGTTGAATGGTGTCGCCTGCTCTTGCTCACTGAACCCGAGGCCGGCGAGTAACTTCGCCGCGCGGGTGTCGGCGCTGTAACCACCGATGTGATCAATCGTCTCGTGCGCGAGAGCAAGCGCATGCCCGTCGTCTGCCGCCTCAGCCCACGCTAGCTCGGCGCGGGCAGCGATCAGGTGGCGGTCGCCGGCGACCACGTAATCGAGCGCTTTCAACTCGACGGCCTTCACTTCCTGCGCGACGCTGGCTATTTCGATTCTGGGCGGCAGCGAAATCGTGCCGCTATCCGCCTGCAAATGGCCCTCGAGCATCGCAAACAGGCTGGTTTTACCAACCCCGTTGGCGCCTGTCACACCCGTGCGCTGCCCTTGGTGGACGGTCAGATTGGCGGCGTCGAACAGCATTCGGCTGCCGCGGCGCAGAGAAACATCAGTTAACCGGATCATAGGGCGCGGAGTGTAACGCAAAGCGGGCCCGCGATCGGCGCTCAGCGGCCATTTTCCGCTAGCCGAGAATCTGCAACTACAGGGCCCTGCACTCTGGTGGGTGTCTCGCTGCCCTGGTGCCCTGACGCCGTGACGCCCTTAGTTCGGGGTTCGTATCGCCACAGCTTGCGCAGGTCCGGAGGCGCCAGATTCGGGGGCTCCGATGGCCGCCGCCCGCCAGCTGGATTTCCTGCGACAATAATGGTCGACAATCGTCAACAGATTACTTGGGGAGACACGATGGCAGAACAGGTACTGGAGGGCATTCGGGTCCTCGATTTCGGGCGCTACATTGCGGGGCCGTTCTGCGGCACCATGCTGGCGGATTTCGGAGCAGAAGTGATTCGGGTCGAGAAGCTTGCGGGCAGCGAAGACCGATATGTCATGCCAGTTGGTAGTGGTGCCGGCGCGACATTTTTGCAGCTGGGCCGGAATAAGAAGGGATTAACCCTCAACCCGATGAAGCCTGAAGGACAGGCCGTGCTCAAGCGTCTGTTACCGAGCGTCGATGTAGTCATCGCCAATCTGCCGCTTCCAACACTGAAAGCGATGCAGATTGATTATGAAAGCCTGAAGGCGATTAAGCCTGACATTATTCTGACCATGGTCTCAGCATTTGGTATCGACGGCCCGTACTCGGAACGCGTGGGCTTCGACACGCTCGGACAAGCGATGTCCGGCGCGATGTATATGACCGGCGACGACGACATGCCGCGCCGTTGCTCGGCACCCTACGTCGATTTCGGTACCGCGTTGCTGTCTGCTTTCGGCACCATGGCTGCACTGCGTGAACGGGATAAGACGGGCCGTGGACAACTTGTCGAATCGAGTTTGTTTTCGACCTCGATGACGTTCATGAACGCGCAACACATCGAACAATCAGTGTTAGAGCTCAACCGTCCGCCGCAAGGTAACCGAGGTGTAACGGCGGCGCCGGTGGATTGTTTCAAAACACGCGACGGTTTTATCTTCGTACTCGCGATTGGCACACCGCTGTTCGAGCGTTGGGCCAAACTCGTTGGTGCCGATGACTGGATTGGCGATGAACGCTTCGCGTCTGATGAGTCGCGCGGTGACAATGCTGATCTGATTTGCGAACGCATGCAGGGCTGGTGCATCAAGCGCACAACCGAACAGGCCCTTGCTGATCTGGAAGCTGCACGTATTCCCGGCGGACCGGTCAAGAATCTGGCTGAAGCGCTTGACGACCCCCATGTGCTGGCGCGCAAGCTGCACAATTATCTTGAGTATCCTGGCGTCGAGAAACCTGCACCCTTGATGGACACGCCGGTACGGCTGTCGGCCACACCGGGCGGGATTCGACATCGCGCACCGACACTTGGCGAGCACACCGACCAGATACTCTCTGACCTCGGGTTCTCTGCTGAGGAGATCAAGCAATTACATGAACAGCGCGCAGTCTGAGCCAGCCAGGGCAAGGCAAGAAGGATTGAGTCTGTCGGCGGCCTTGCCGGGACTTGCAACGTGACGACCGCCTCGCGACAAATAAGTGCTTCTGGTAAACCACTGCTGTTGCCCGCACTAAAGACCGGAAAAGTTCTATGCATGATTTGGTAATTCGTAATGGCACCGTCGTCGACGGCACGGGCGAACCGGCGCGGGTTGCCGATGTCGCGGTCGATGGTGGCGTCATTACAGCCGTCGGCGAAGGCCTGCCGCAAGGGCAGCGCGAAATCGCCGCTAACGGCCTGCTGGTGACGCCAGGGTTCGTCGATATTCACACCCATTACGACGGTCAGGCAACGTGGGATCCTTACCTCACGCCATCCTCGTGGCACGGCGTGACGACCGCCGTGTTCGGCAATTGCAGTGTTGGCTTCGCACCCGTGAGGCCCGACAGCACCGGCTACCTCATCAATCTGATGGAGGGTGTGGAAGATATTCCCGAAACAGTTCTCTCAGAAGGCGTGCGCTTTGACTGGGAGACTTTTCCGGAGTTTTTGAATGTCTTGGAACGGACTCCGCGGGTGATGGATGTTGGAGCGCAGGTTCCCCATGCCGCGCTGCGCTTTTACGTCATGGGTGATCGCGGTACTGATCATGAGGAGCTTCCAACCGAACTCGAAATTTTGCGCATGAGCGAATTGCTTGAAGAAGCGTTGCGCGCTGGTGCGCTGGGATTCACTACGTCGCGTACGACGAAACATCGGGCGGCGGACGGCACGGTGACACCGACATTGACTGCACGTGAGGCAGAGTTGCTCGGATTAGCTGCTGGTATGAAGCGTGCAGGCAGCGGCGTGCTCGAAGTCAATTCCGATTTCGGTCCGGGAGAATTCGAAGCGCTGCGCGCAGCAGCAGAAGTATCCGGTCGACCATTGTCGTGTTTGATCGTGCAAGTTAGAGACGCGCCGGATCGATGGCGCGAAACGATGCAGAACATTCATAAGGCTCGAGCAGCGGGAATTGCCTGTAACGGCCAGGTCCACGTCCGTCCGATCGGCGTGCTAATGGGTTTTGAGACCACCATGAACCCGTTCCGTGAACATCCGGCCTGGTTGGAACTGGCCGCCCTCTCGCCGGGCGACCGGGCGCAGCGCATTAGCAACGACAGCGCTCTGCGCGAGCGCCTGGTCAACCAACGGCCGG